>Ga0075163_10005811_pt1 | contig 16374 bp, 13 predicted proteins | sample JI1023141ADNA_FD_71478 | JGI IMG/M metagenome (GOLD analysis project Ga0075163, IMG submission 71478) | Wastewater effluent complex algal communities from Wisconsin, to seasonally profile nutrient transformation and Carbon sequestration -... | ecosystem: Engineered > WWTP > Effluent > Algae...
TTACCGTCAAGAAGCTCGCTGAGTGAAAATGGTTTTGCAGGGAAATGTCCTTTTTTTGCGCCAATGTATTCCATGTCGGTATATACTATGTCGGCTGTTTGCTTGAGCGCAGAATCAAGTGTCTTTTCTATGTAGTGCTTTTCAAGGATATCGTCAGCATCAAGGAACATCGTCCATGTCGTGGTGGATAGTTTGATACCAAGGTTTTTGGTGACCACTACGCCTTCATTTTTCTTCGCAATAACTTCGACACCTTTGTAAGATTGAGCAATTGATACGCTATCATCTGTCGAGCCATCATCTATGACGATGATCCTCGATGGCTGTACCGTCTGCGCTAACACTGACTCAATACAGTCCGCCAGGTAGTCGGAGTAGTTATAGCTAGGGATAACGACAGTTACGTCCCTACCGGGTTGGTGGCTCTTTAGTGATTGCAGATAACTATGCTGGAGGTGTTTTTGAGTAAATCGTCTATCGATTCGAGTCCGGGTGATATTGCTAAGATTCCACTTGTACGCCTCGACACGAGCTTTGTCATCAAGTGACTCAGGATGTCTTTTGAGACGGCGGACGGCACGGACAAAATCAAAGGTATATTCACTTACAAAGTTCTTTGTAGCATCGAAGTTTTTGTAGGCAAACATAAATCGATTACGATGCATATGGTAGAAGTAAAAGTATGGCTTGGATCGAGTGCTTTTTGCTACTTGGTGCCAGGCATGAAGAGATGGTTCGTAGACTATTTTGTAACCAGCTTTTTGGAAACGTGCAAAGAGGTCGGTTTCTTCATAGTAGGCAAAGAAACGATCATCGAAATAGCCACACTTGTCGATGGCTGATCGCTTTATCATGACGACTGCGCCAGAGATTGAGTCGACATCGATACGTGATTCACCTGCACGCATTGTCGATGCGTAGCCTAAGTTACGATCAACTACCTGATACGTGTAGAACTGATTTGAAGTGTTAAATACCGGATTATCGTCATTCCACTCATAGGCCTTTCCTCCGATGGCACCAATCGATTCGTCTGTACTAAAGACCTCGAGGGCTGTATCGATCCAGTCGTTGGCGAGGATTGCATCGCTATTTACGAGTAGCAGGTATTCACCGGATGCTTTTTCGAGTGCAGCGATCTGCCCACCAGTGAAGCCAGTGTTCTCGGCGAGATCGATGTAAACGATATCTTTCTGGGTGCTCAAATAATCTTTAGAGCCGTCATTTGAACCATTATCCACCACAACGATCTCAGCCGATGTATAGGTAAGATCACGAACGCTACGAATACACGCCTTGGTATCTTCAAGCGTATTCCAGCTCAGTATGATAATTGATACCAGGGGTGTTTTTTTCTGCATAACTCTATCTATAGTAACTCAAAGTATGATACGTAATCAAATCAATATACAGTAGTCGAGAACGCCATACCTTTGTAGCCGAACACGGCGTACCCATCGACAACAAGCGTAAAGCGATCAGTGTAGGTGCCCGGGGCTTGAGGTGCGGTCCACGTGAAGATAAACATACCGACTTGCCCCGGCAGTACATAAGGCGTGGTCATACGTACTTGGTTTGATGTACCGAGCCAACTCATATCGCCGTTTGAAAATGGCGATGAATGATACATGGGTTTTGCGGTTAGTACCCGAATCGATCCGTAGGATAATACTGATTCATCGTCATTGCGCCACACCGTATTGGATAAGTTGCGTATTGCGAGTGTGACAGAAGTTGAGCTACCAGCAACCATCGATTGTGGCGGATTCACGGTTCCCGTGACGGTCTCATAGTCAAAGGACGGAGTAGGAGTTGAGAGGGTAAACTTTTGGAGAAGTGGGTCTTGCCGTAGCCACTCCACGCCGTCACGGATCGGTCTTAGCGAGTAAGTAAAACTAGATTGTTTGTAAGGTGCGACAAGGAGCGCCTCGAATGTACCAGTTTCTCCCGGTCCGACAGAGGCCTCTTTGAGACGGATTTGATTCTTCGTGCCGAGCCATGCTGGATCTTTTGTTGAGGCATATGGGTTGTTTGCATATCCCTCAATAGCAAGTCGTAGTGGAGTAGGAGAGTTTCCGTCGGAATACCAGGTGGATGCACCATTGTTTTTAAGTTTGACGGTGAGTAATTTGGTATCACCACCGATTAGTGTATCAGAGGCATTTGCCGATACTACTTGATAGTCATAGTCGGCGACGTAGGTATTGATAGTGATCTTTCCTGGGACAAATGCGTAACCATCGATGACGAGGCTAAACAGTTCTGAATAATTCCCTGGGGCTATCGGAGCTTTCCATTTGAATGAGTAGGTACCGATCTCATTTGGTGCTACGGTAGCTTCAGTCAGCTTTACTTGGTTTGATGCAAGCCATCGAGGATCGGACGAGTCATAGAAGGCGCTCGCTCGATAGTTCGGTGAAATAGTTACTAGGCGTGTAGGATTATTACTGGAAGAGCCCTCGCCATACCATACAGTATTGCCAGTATTTTTTAAACGAAGAGTTGTTTCGAACGCCTGTCCTGGTTGTTGAGCTGTAGTCGGTAGAACAGAATCGACTAGTTGATAACTTGGTGATGGCGTAGGTGTTGATACGCTCCAAGCCATACCGATGTCTTTTAGGGTATATCCTCCATCGACGACAGGATAAAACGATATCGGGTAGTTTGTTAGACCGGCTAGAGGTGCTTTTAGTCTGAAGGTGAAGGTAGCATTTTCTCCATCTGCCACCACCGACTGTTGCATCTTAATTTGGTTAGCGGTACCAAGCCAGGCTGGATCAGTAGTATCGGCATAGGCTGAATTTTGATACGACTTCATCATTAACCTTGTATGGTAAATTGATGCCGTATTACCATCGCCATACCAGGTGGAGCCACTTTTATTTTTTATTGTCACGCTAACGTTTGCGGTTTGACCCGCCAGCATTGTTTGGGGCGGGTTGGTTGCAATAACAAATTCATATCCTGGACCGGTGGTTGGGCCAAACCAATCCGTGAAATACAAGTAAAAATTACGATTACCATAAGCGCCACAGGGAGCTTCCCCGTAGCCCGCGGCTAATGCCCCGGCGTTTGGCTGATAAGGAGTATAACTATAAAGCGATGCAGTAGCTCTGTTTTGTATATATACATTAGTGCCACTACATGAGGCGTCTGGGTTGTAAGCTACCCACTGTGAACCGACTCCATAAGGTACGTATGACATCGTATCGTCATAGAATCCGCGCAGATGATAGGCGCCATAGTCAATCTGTCTAGTAAACCCATATGCCGATTCGTCACACGGGGCTGTATCGGGGCAGCCGTATCCGAGTGCGGTATTGTAACGCCATGAAGGGCAATCGGTGCGGGTGATGAGACCTTGCTCTTTTTGGAGAGTGACAAGCAAGACTTGGGGGTTTATGTGGTATATCCGTGCCGCAGCTGCAATTAATTCAGCAGCCGACATCGTCTCGGGGCCATATTGTTCTGTTGTGCCATCTTGGACGATACCGTCACCATTATCATCGACAAGGCTGAGACTACGGAAATCTTTCAGGCAAACTGAATTCTTGCTAACCAGAAACTGCTGGATCTGTTCAACTGACATGCTGTTATTGTTCGTGAACTTATCATCATCGATTATTTTACCGGCTTGGAAACCAGAGGGGTCCGCGGCAGATGCGCTACTCACTGCGCACAAAGATAACCCAAGTACAAATACAATAAACCGAACCATCTTTGATATATAGAGAGGGGATAGTTTTATTAGCATAGTTTACTCGATAGTTATTGCCTTGTTATCGGATATGGCGGAACTTTGGTCTAGCAGATGAGTGACGGATATATTCCATAAGCCCGGGGTTAACTTTGATTTCGGGAAGAGAAAACCGTCGCATACATAATATGATGGTCCTACCACTATTGAGGTAGTGAGGCTGTACGGGTTGCTGTCCGTTTTTTCGACAGTCAGCTTGCAGGTGCCATTCGTCGTTTGATAGAAGACCGCAGTTACCCGAACATTATCACCGACGACTTCGGCGCGTAGTATAGTAGGCTTTTCTATAACCTGGCCCGGGCTTGTCGTCTCTTGTTCTTTAGCGGGTATCGTCGTCTTGTCTGTCGACTGGTTGGTTGAGCTGTCTGTCACGAGTGGCTGGTTCTTGTCCTCGACGTTGTTTGCCGTCTGGGTGTCGGTGGGCGTTGGTGACTTTGTCTGCTTTGTGATGACATATAGGACAGCCGCAGACGTAACAACGACCAGGGTGAGAATCGATAATAGTATTAGTTTTTTGTGTTGTATCATAGCCATTATTATTTTACCATAAAATCATAAGCGTCACAAAGTATTTTTTACATGGGAAACGATGACTATATACTAATGTAGTAAGGGAAAAGATTGCTATACTAATAGTAGCGAAAATATAATGGGGGTTGCCTGTGAAGACTGTCGAATACAAGCGAATGGCTGATTATGAGCGAACATATTGGTGGCATTTAGGGAGGCTAGAAATAATACGAAGTTATTTGGGGCTGGCAACCAAGCATCATACGAAGAAAAACTTACGAATACTCAATATTGGATGTGGTACTGGGGGCACTATCGACACACTCGAGCAATTTGGACGAGTCACCAATGTTGATGTATCTGATGAAGCAATTAAATTCATGAAGAAGAGCGGATACAAGAACATAAAAAAAGTCTCAGGTATAAAGCTTCCCTTTCCAGATAATAGCTTTGACGTTGTTGGGGCATTTGATGTTCTTGAGCATATCAAGCAGCACGAGGAGGCTTTGAACGAGTGGCGGCGGGTATTAAAACCTGGTGGCTCGGTCGTCTTGACTGTACCGGCATATCAGTGGCTTTGGAGCGGGCACGATGCCTCGTTGCATCACTACCGACGCTATACAAAGGGCCTGATCCGTGAAACGGCAGCAAAAGCAAAGCTTTCTGGTGACCGCGTCTCCTATGCTATTGTGTTTTCGCTACCCCTTGTCGTTAGCTTTAGGTTTGCCAATAGGGTTATGAAGAAGAGCGTTAGTTCCGAGACGTCATACGTTTCTGTGCCTCCAGTTGTAAATTCACTATTCACGAGACTGCTAAATATCGAGGCCAAGGCCCATAAGTCTATAACCTTTCCGTTTGGCACTAGTGTTGTAGCGATATTACGTAAGGGGTAGTAGGACGTGAACGTCAAACAGCTGATGATCAAGGTCAAAAAATCTAGACTGTTTCAGGCCTCCTGGGTTAGAGGTGTGGCATTAGCAGTCCTCGTCATCGTACCGATGATGATCTATGTCGTTGTTGGCCACAAAGTCATCGCTCCTATCAATATCCTTCCAGGGTGCTGCGACTGGTCATCTGCAGCAATCGAATGGACGGCCGATAACGCGATTCCCAGCGATGTTGTAGATTACATGTTGCCCGGAAGATATTTTACAACCTCAGCTTTTCATCAAGGCGTGCTACCGTTATGGAACCCTTATTATTTTGGTGGAGAGGCATACTTCAGCAATTCCCAGTCCGCCGTCCTGCATCCGATCAATCTACTCTATGCGTTCACAAGTGTGCTCAATGTCCAGACGATAAGTGTGTTAATGAGTATGGCGTTACTCATCACATTTACCTACATGCTACTCACGCGTCTCGGTCTCAGTAGAGTTTCATCAGCCGTTGGTGCCTTATTGTATGCCGGTACACCATGGGTAATATTTTGGTCGCAATGGGGCACTATCGTTTGGATCATGGCGATGTGGCCACTCATTTTATATTTACTGTATTCGTGGAGACTAAAGAAATATAAGGGCTACGGTTATCTATCTGCTGCGGCACTGGTCGTCGGCGGGCAAGTTTATTTTGGTCATCTTCAATTTTCGCTAGCGACATTCATGATCGTCGGATTGTGGTTTGTCTTTGAAATAATAGCTAGTCGTACGTATCTCAAACAACTAATAACAGGATTTTTAGTTGTGGTTGTGCTCGGTGCGCTGTTTGGGTCTCTTGCCTGGCTACCTTCGATCGAGCAGGCTTCACATGGTCATCGAGATAAACTACAGCCAACTAGTACGGTCGACTTAGTGCAAAGAGACTTACACGGGTTATTTTCTAAAATTACTTACGATACCGGCGGTACGTACTATAACGAATACTCGCCACCTAGTCCGACGATGAGGCAGACCGAGCTTGCGAGGTTCTTGCTAGCTATCGGTGTACTCGCTGGGATATATTATTTTAGGAAGAAAAAAATTCACTTAAAAGATCCAATCGTATTTATCAGTGCGCTGGCAATTGTCGGGCTTATCATTGGTTGGGCAATACCGCCTATACAAAGTATCGTAGACAAGACACCCGTTAAAGGTATGATGCTTCATTATTTTGTTGCAATCACATTGTTTGCACTCCCACTTATCGCCGCGCGGATATTTGATGTGATAGATAAGGCCAAGCTCCACAAATTTGTTCGTAAAAGCTATGTGGCGAGGATGTTATTTATTTGCGGAGCCATACTATTTGTCTATGGTATATATGACGGCGTTATGTTTTTGACTGAGCGTGAATTTGCAACGGTTGGTTGGATTGCTGTGGCGCTAGCGATTATCGTGTGGCTGATGTCAACAGATCGGAAAAAGATGAGCAACACAATACGGATCATGCTGATCATTATGCTGGCGTTTCATATACCTCTTTTCTATTATGCGACAGTACCGATGCCTGACAAAAATCTGTTTATGCAAGGCAACCCGGTCTATAGCTGCATTGAAAATGATGCAAAAACAAACAACATACTCTTTCCGAGGATGATTAGCGCGTTGCCGCCGAATACTAATTTGTACTATAACCTACCGGTTATGAATGGCTATGATTCACTCTTCTCAAGAGACGCAGCTGAATTTATTGGAGCCTACAACTATCCTCTTGCGTCACAACATAATGCGCTAACATCAAATGCTCCCTATGTTGTTAATTATGATAAAACGAGTGTTGCCGGTGCGGTCGGCATCAACTATTTGATAGTGAAGAATGGTACTCAGGTTCCCGACGGTTACGTGGAGATCTGCGCTGGGTCTGGTAGCACTACGTCGATATATCGATCGACGACGAAAAATGAAGCAGTATACCTTGCTTCATCGACGACGAAGATGACTCATGATGAGCAGCTAGAATCAATACGTAACAATACCCTTCGTGCGTACGTTGTCGAACAGGACGTGATAGAAAATACTAGTTTTGAGAGAGGCGAGATAGAATCATACGAAATTGGCATTAATGACATATCCATAAAGACAGACAGCGCATCGGAGCAGTTAGTATTTGTGTCGCAGAGTTATAATTCGAACTGGCATGCGCTTGTAGATGGTCGCGAGGCGAAGATCATCAGAGCGGATGCAAAGTTTATGGCGATACAGCTTGCTCCTGGTCGTCATGATATAAAACTTAGCTATATGCCAAACTCGGTCAAGCTGGCGGGACTGCTGTCTATAGTAGGACTACTGTCGATCACCGGACTGTTTGTCGTTGATCGTATTGACCCACGGTTACATAAAAAGCTGATAAAACGGATCAGGAGATCCAAACTAGTACGATAGCCAGCTGCCCTTAAGTAGTGCAACAACTAGTAGTAAATACTGCGCAGATGCTAGAGTCAGGATAGTTGCAACGACAACCATATATACTTTTCTTGGTATGACATCGAATAAATCCGAGAGTAGGAGGAAGATGACAATCATCGCACAAAACATCGGCACGAAAAGCGTCCGCCATCCCGAAGCGTACATCGTTGGGGATAAGCATATCAGAGCGGTGCTTGCGACGCTCGCTGCGATCAAAGCGCTATAGAGTACCCCGCGGATATTTCGATAGATGATCGCGGGTGCAATTATTGTTATCGCGATAACCAGTAGCCAGAAGACAAATATGATGTAGGCAGACTTTGAAGGGACAGGAGTATTCCATGCTGAGTAGAAATGAGATAAGGCTTCGAGTGACCGATGTCCTACGCCGAGTGTGAGTATGGCGGCAGCGCCTAGGACGATAGCAATTAATTTCTCGTATAATGTCGTCCGTTTTTTGTAGATAGTCAGTAGTACGATCACCGACCACAATATGATGAACATAAAACCAGAATGGTGTATTAGTGCATCGAGCACCCAACGTACATCATAGTCTATGCGATGCGCGAGAGGGACTTTATAAAAGTCAGGAAGCCAATAATTAACTTCCGACGTTAGTCGAAGCGAATTTCCCGGGGCACGCAAACTGATAAAAAATGATGATAGTGCAGTTATAAACCAGCCCCCGGCCCACAAGAGTGATGCTTTTTCGATCTTTTCTTTAGAGTACCCATATGCTGCGTAAATGAGCAGTAGCGATGTCAAGCCAGCAATGATCGCACCGACTTGTTCTTGAGAGCTCGAGGCGACGGCAGTTAGGAGGAGACCTGAGGTTAGGTAGACCCAAGAGGATAGTCGTCGCTCTTTGAGTATCAGCAGAAGCGGGTAGAGGCCAGCTAGTCCAATGACGCAAATCCAGAAATAATTCATCGAACCAGTCACCCACAAGAGACCCGTTGATAGTGTGCTGATATGCATGAGATAGATAAGAGCCGTGGCGTTGATGAGCATAAAATATTTCTTGGGGGTGCTCTGATTTTTGGAGAATTTCTGGTATAAGCCGAAGAGTAATAGTGTCATTGCGGCGTAGAGCAAAATGCTGACGGCGTGGTGCCAAAATAGTGGAAGAACATTAAAGATATAGACAAAGCCTTCAGTGAATATCCTACCGCTCCATGTATCATATCGATGGGTTACCCACGACACTACATTTGTATAGTCATGGACTTGACTCTGGAAGATAGCATCATCACTTCCTGAAACAGGTCCCGATAAAAATATCAATACACCGAAAACTAAAGTTGCAAGAGTGATAAAAACAAGTGTGTTGGGTCTGTTGATCTTGTTCCAGAATCGTTTTTGCATAACTATGGAGCTCATTGTATCAGATTTGCCTAGCGAGTGTTATTTTTGTCGCAAAGGCTATACAATATTGAGAGATGTAAAGTGGCCCTAGTAACGATAAGGAGAGTCATGGCTCACAAAAAGGTTACCATCTTAATACCTGCATACAATGAGAGTGAGGTATTGAACCAGCTTCATGATCGATTAACTGTGCTTATCGGACGGCTTGATGACTATGACGTAAGTATCTTATTTGTGAACGATGGAAGTACTGATAACACGATGGATTTGATACGGCAGTTTGCTCATGACGATAGTCATGTCGAGTACGTGAATTTATCTAGGAACTATGGCAAAGAGATTGCTATGATCGCCGGTCTCGATAACGCAAAAGAGGCTGATGCTGTCATTATCATTGATGCCGACCTGCAAGACCCACCCGAGCTAATACCTGAGATGATCAAATACTGGCGAGAAGGCTATGATGACGTGTATGCCAAGAGACGTAGCCGTGCGGGTGAATCGTGGCTTAAGAAAAAGACATCGGAATGGTTTTATAAGATACTACAAAAGTCGACCAGGATTGAGATTCAGCGTGATACAGGAGATTTTCGACTGCTCGATAAACGATGCGTGGAGGCAATTACGCAGCTTCGGGAAAGCCAACGGTACACGAAAGGAATGTTTAGCTGGATCGGATATAGTAAAAAAGAAATTCTCTATGACCGTGATCCGCGCGCAGCCGGCACGACCAAATGGAACTATTGGAAATTGATTGACCTAGCCATCGAAGGGATAACGTCGTTCACGACATTTCCGCTTCGTATCGCATCGATACTTGGTATAGTTGTGTCACTGTGTTCGTTGATTTACCTTATCATTCTTGTGATGAGGACGATCTTCGTTGGGTCTGATGTTGCAGGTTATCCATCGATGATGGCGGCGATACTGTTCTTTGGCGGTGTACAGTTGTTATCGATTGGTATCATCGGTGAATACATTGGTCGGATATTTACTGAGACAAAAAATCGCCCACTGTACTATGTCGATAAGATTCATAAGTCGCATGAAAAATAATAAGAAGATTCGGTTTGTGTCTGTCGGTATCACGAACACTATCATTGACTTCGGTATATATGGTGGGCTAGTTGCGGCAGGTATCCCCAGTGTCATCGCGAACTACCCAGCTGCAACGACAGCACTTACCTTCAGTTTTTTTGCAAACAAAAACTATACGTTCCAGAAGCGTGGGCATAACCTGAAACAAATAGTTTTGTTTTTGGCAGTAACACTCGCCGGAGCCTGGATCATACAGCCTGCGGTTATATATATTGTCTCATCCTTACTCTTTGGGCTTCATGAAACAGTATTTATCGTCGCCATGATAGCCAAGGTATGCGCTGCAATTATCTCTATGGCGTGGAACTACACTCTCTATAATAAGTTTGTTTTCCCAAGCTAGGGAAACTCAAGGTATGTGCCGTAACCTGACTTTTTGAGTGGCTCAGCGAGACTGGCGAGCTTATCAGCAGTGATGAAGTCTTGCTCGTAGGCAACTTTTTCGGGACTGCCGATGATCTTTCCGGTGCGTTTTTGCATGACACGGACAAAGTCCGCGGCGTCTGTCAAACTGTCGATTGTACCGGTATCAAGCCAGACTTCGTTGAAGAGGGCGACTTTGAGTTCGCCGAGTTTGAGGTATGCATCGAGTACGGACGTGATCTCAATTTCACCTCTGGTGGAGGGTTGCACGTTTTTTGCAATGTCTACGACGCGTGAATCAAAGAAATACAGACCGGAGTTAGCATAATGAGACTTCGGTTGTGACGGTTTCTCCTCGATCGAGATTACCGTCATATTATGATCGAATTCGTAGACTCCGTACCTCTCGGGGTCATCGACTTCAACTGCGAAACCAACGCCGCCGGTGAAAGTGGTAAGTTTTTTGAGCTGTTGTGACAAGTCTGCGCTATAAAAGATGTTGTCGCCGAGGATCATGGCGACATTGTCATTCCCAATAAAATCCGCTCCCACGATAAAGGCGTCGGCCAGACCGCGTGGCGTTTCTTGGGTTGTATACGACAAAGAAATTCCCCATTGCGAGCCATCGCCGAGCAATCGCTTGAACTGATCTTGGTCATTGGGCGTGGTGATAATCAGGATATCTTTGATGCCCGCTTGCATTAGGGTAGTTAATGGGTAATACACCATCGGCTTGTCATATATCGGCATGAGCTGTTTACAAACGGCTTGTGTAATTGGGTAGAGACGAGTGCCTGATCCACCGGCTAAGATGATTCCTCTCATTGCTTGTATAGTTCCTCGTAGACAGTATTCAGGACTGTCCGCTGACGTGATGCGGTAGCGGTTTGTTCTAGGATATTGGCTAGATCATTCTTATCCATTTCGCGAATATTTTCACCGAGTAGCTTCACGATCTCGCGTAGGCGATCTTCGTAAGGTGTGATCTCGATACCGAGAGATTCAATTTTTGAGGTATCTAGTACTGTATCAACTCGAGTATTCGGTGTCATGCTGTCGAGCTCGGCTTTAGTAATCTTTTCCGGTTCAAGATCTGGTAGTATGAATTCTTTGATCATAAGTCCTATGTTGTATGGTGTCGTATAGCCGCTATTTGCGACATGCACTATGCCTGTGACATGTTTATCAATGAGTTGATCTGTCCACTCCATTAGGTCTTCGATAACCGTGCCTGAGTTTGCAGTGTCAATAAATTTAGAAAAAGTTAGCATTTTGACAAGCATGTTCTTGTGGTTCACCTGCGCGGAGACTGGTTGTCGAGGACGAAGAATGAGGCATTTGAAATTTGCCGAACGTTCAAACTGCACCATCTGTTCGCTCCATACTTTAGTCCAGCCGTAGTATGACGACGGGTTGGGTAGTGAATCTTCCGATTTGGCATCTGTACCATCGATACTACTGAATATACATCCACTTGAGAAATGTATCAGGTACACATTTTTCTCGTCACATATCTTTGCGACGTTGGCCGCTCCGAGAACATTGACATGGAATGCCTCAAGTCTATTGTTGCCGCACCACTCAAGGTTTGTTTTTGCAGCCGTATTTATGACGGCAGTTGGTTTAAAATCATCGATGCTCTGACTGATCTGATCGATGCTCGTTACGTCTGCTTCGCTGATCTTTACAGAGATATTTTTTGATGAGAAATAATTCTCATAAAATGATGCAATCTGTCCTCTGCCAAATATTAATATTTTTTTCTCCATAATTCTCCTTTAGTTATTGACGTTGTTTTGCATATGCTGCTTCGACTGACGCTTTCTGTGAAAGCCACCAATCTTTGTGCGTGGTGTACCACTCGACGGTCTGCTGTAGTCCATCATGCATACCGGTTTGGTTATCAGTGTAGTGTGGTACCCAGCCGAGTTCGCGGCGGATTTTGCTACTATCCATCGCATAGCGCATGTCGTGTCCCGGTCGATCATTGACGTGCTCGTACCAATCCTTACCTTTGCCCATGAGTTCACAGATGAGCTCGATAACCATCTTGTTATTTACATGGTCGTTGTCGGCGCCGATGATATACGTCTCACCCATCTTACCTTTGTCGAGGATGAGGTGAACGGCTGTGTTGTGATCGTCGACATGTATCCAGTCACGGACTTGCTCGCCAGTACCGTAGAGTTTTGGTTTGATATCGCTCAGGATGTTGGTGATTTGGCGGGGGATAAATTTTTCGATGTGCTGGTAGGGACCGTAGTTGTTGCTGCAGTTGCTAATGGTTGCCTGGACACCGAAGCTGCGTATCCAGGCACGGACGAGGTGGTCAGAACTGGCTTTGCTGGCCGAGTAGGGACTGGATGGTTTGTAGGGCGTTGACTCGTTAAAACGATTGGGGTCATCGAGCTCTAGATCGCCGAAGACTTCGTCGGTGCTGATATGGTGCAGCCTCTTGCCATGTTTGCGGACGGCTTCGAGGATCGTAACGGTGCCGATGATGTTGCTATCGATGAATGGCCAAGGATTTCGCAGGCTATTGTCATTGTGGCTTTCGGCAGCAAAGTGCACGACGATGTCCGTCTCGGCGACGAGCTTATCTATGAGCTCACGGTCGCAGATATCTCCCTCGACGAAATGAATGGTATCGAGGACCTGCTCGAGACTGGATATATTGCCGGCATAGGTCAGCTTGTCGATGACGGTGATATCATAATCCGGCTTCTCACGAAGTGTATAGTGCACGAAGTTTGAGCCGATAAACCCCGCACCACCCGTGATGAGTAGTTTTGTCATGGTACTATTATACGTCGATAGTTGCTACCGGGATATGGTAGAAATGTACAACGATTATCGTACGGTCTGCATATTACAACGTATAATAAGCTCATGATATCTATTATTATCGCAGGTGGATCAGGGACGCGCCTCTGGCCGCTCTCCACGGAGTCCTACCCCAAACATCTTCTGGCGCTAACAGGAGAGCGCAGCTTGCTACAATCTACCTATGACCGCGCACGGCGGCTTGGGGATATTACCTATGTCATCACCGAGCGAAGTCATGCACATCACGTCAAAGAGCAGCTACCCGAGCTATCGGATGATGCATTCATCATCGAGCCCGGTCGGCGCAATACCGCAAGCTGTGTAATCGCGGCATTGCACCATATCCAGTCGCGCAATGATCTCGATGAGCCCATAGTCTTTTTGTCGGCTGATCATTCGATCCGTGATCTTGATGGCTTCGAGCTATCGTTTCGCCGGGCTGCTGACATATCACAAAAGTTGCACTGTGAAGTCCTCGTCGGCATCGAACCGACGTATCCATCGACCGGCTTTGGCTATATCGAAAAAGGCCAGCCAGGCGATGAACACACGTCAGTATTTGCAGTAAAATCATTTAAAGAAAAGCCCGATCTCGCAACGGCCAAAAAATTTATTGCCGCGGGTGGCTACCTATGGAACACAGGATATTTTGTCGGTTCGGTCAATGTCTTTTTGGACACTATGACTACCTTTGCGCCAGACCTCAAGGCTGAGTATAATGCTCTCTGCGCAACGAAGAACCAGGATGAGTACGATCAGGTGTATCTTGGATTCAAGAGCGAGCAGATCGACACTGCGCTGAATGAAAAGGTTGACGGCTTGATGGTCGTACCGGCGTCATTTGATTGGATGGACGTGGGGAGCTTTAAAGATCTTCATGAAGTCAACGAGCTAGACGAGGCCGGCAATGTGATCGTCGGTGGTCGGGTCTATCCGATCGATGTCGAGAATTCATATGTCAGAAACGAAGAAGACAAGCTGCTTGCTTTGATCGGAGTAGATAATGTCGTGGTGGTTAATACCAATAACGGCATACTCGTCGCGCGCAAGGATCTCGCCCACCGAGTCGGTGAGATCGCAAAAACACTACAGATTCTTTAGTCATTGTTGTAATATTCACTTTTCTTATTTTTTGTGATATTTGTATATATAGCACAAACATCATTAGTTTCTGCGAAAGGACAAATATATGTGTGGCATCGTAGGCTATATCGGCGATAAGCAGGCTCAGCCAATACTTCTAAGCGGGCTCAAACGACTGGAATACCGTGGCTATGACAGCGCGGGGATTGTCTCGATCGATGGCAGATCGAAAGCGACGCTGCTTCGCGCAAAAGGCAAAGTCGCCGAGCTCGAATCAAAAGTCGCGACGCATGCTCGTGATGATACGGCTGGTATCGGCCATACGCGCTGGGCGACGCACGGAGAGCCAAGTAAACGCAACGCTCATCCGCATCATGTGGGCGATATCTACTTGGTCCACAACGGTATCATTGAGAATTACCAAGATCTCAAAGTAATGCTCATGAAGCATGATTATGATTTTAAAAGTGACACTGATACTGAAGTGCTCACAGCCTTGATCGACTACTTTTACCAGCAGTCGAGTTCTCTGCTCGCGGCAGTCAGTAGCTCGCTGCAGACAGTTGTCGGCGCCTACGGCATCGCAATTTTCTCAGTAAAAAATCCAGACGAGATCATCATTGCGCGCAAAGGTAGCCCCCTCATCGCCGGAGTCGGTGAAGGTGAAGTATTTATCGCTAGTGATGCTAGTGCGCTCGTCGGGTACACAAACAAAGTCATCTATCTGCACGACGGCGAGATCGGCGTCTGCAGTCGTGATGGTGTGCAGCTTTTCGATATCGAAGCACACACTCACGAAGCAATTGTCGAGGAACTTGAACTTGATATGCAATCGATCCAGAAAAAAGGCTATGATCATTTTCTTCTTAAAGAAATTCACGATCAGCCGGACAGCCTGCGATCGACACTGCGGGGACGTATCCAGCTTGATACAATGACCGCCAAGCTTGGTGGTCTCAATATGACTGATGTTGAGCTAAGGGCAGTGGAGCATGTGATGATCATTGGCTGCGGCACGGCGTATTATGCCGGGCTGATGGCGGGCTACATCGTCGAGCCGCTGCTTGAAAATGTCACACTAACTTCACATATCGCGAGTGAACTGCGCTATCGATCGTTTGCGGTCCCGAGCGGTACAGTTGCACTCATCGTTAGCCAGAGTGGAGAGACGGCGGATACACTTGCCTGTCTGCAGGAACTCAAACGACGGGGTGTCCGCTGTCTCGGCGTGGTCAATGTAGTCGGCTCGACGATCGCACGTGAAGTTGAAGGCGGTGTCTATGTACATGTCGGTCCGGAGATCAGTGTAGCGAGCACCAAGGCATTTACGTCACAGGTTGCAGCCATGACGATATTTGGACTAATGCTCGCCCAGGCAAAAGGCGTGAGCAAAAAGATCCTCAATGATTACATCATCGAGCTCGATGCCTTGCCGGGTGAGATCGAAAAAGTGCTCGCTAAACACACCGGCAATGTCAAAAAAATCGCCAAGCGATATGCCAAGTATGATCACGCGTTGTTTGTCGGGCGTGATGCGCTATTTCCGATCGCGCTTGAAGGTGCCTTGAAACTCAAAGAGGTTAGTTATATCCATGCCGAAGGCTATGCTGCTGGGGAGCTCAAGCACGGGCCGATCGCATTGATCGATGATCGGTTTTTCGAAGTCTGCTATCTGCAGGACAACTGGCTGTATGAAAAGTCACAAAGCAATCTCATCGAGATGAATGCTCGTGGGGCACACGTCATCGCCATCACCGATACTGACAAGAAAGTACCGGCCGAGACGGTCATCCGGGTTGCGACAAAACTGAAGCTGCTGACACCACTCGTCTTTAACGTCATCTCACAACTGCTGGCCTACGATGTGGCTGTCGCTCGCGGCAACGATGTCGACCAGCCGCGAAATCTAGCAAAGAGCGTGACGGTCGAGTAGTCAGCCAACACTCAGCATGACTCATCAAACCTGGATTATTGCTGAGAATTAGTGTATGATATGCATATTATGCGAGGTGAATGGCGACGACGCAGTGTAATATGGGCGATGTTTTG
>Ga0075163_10005812_pt1 | contig 16374 bp, 14 predicted proteins | sample JI1023141ADNA_FD_71478 | JGI IMG/M metagenome (GOLD analysis project Ga0075163, IMG submission 71478) | Wastewater effluent complex algal communities from Wisconsin, to seasonally profile nutrient transformation and Carbon sequestration -... | ecosystem: Engineered > WWTP > Effluent > Algae...
TCGACCTCGTTGCTGCCACCGCTGTATCCGGAATAGGTGCGCAGCCCCTTCGACTTCGTGGCTTCGCCACGACGGTCAGGGCGGACAAGCTCGGTTTGTTAAGCTCGCCCGCTACACGGATCGGGACGAAGCGATGAGCGAAGCGAAGGCCACCGGCGGCAAGCTGCCACTGCACTGGAAGATGCTGATCGGCTTCCTTGCGGGCCTGGCCCTGGGCCTGGTCGCGCACCATGGCGGCGGTGCGGATGTCGGTTGGGTGCAATGGCTCACGACGTACGTGACGCAACCGGCGGGCACGCTGTTCCTGCGCCTGATCTTCATGCTGGTGATCCCGTTGCTGTTCTCCGCGCTGATCATCGGCGTGGCCGAGATGGGCGACGTGCGTTCGCTGGGCCGCGTGGGGTGGAAGACGCTGGGTTACACGATCGTCGCATCCGGCGTCGCGGTGGCGCTGGGCCTGGTGCTGGTGAACTGGCTGCAGCCGGGTGCGGGCGTGGACCCGGCGGCGGCGCAGGCGATGCTGGCGCAGGGCGCAGACCGGGCCAAGGACATCGTCGGCACCACGGCCTCGCAGCCGAAGGGCCTGGACATGCTGTTGGCGATCGTGCCGGACAACGTGGTCAAGGCCGCGGCGGAGAACACCATCCTGGCGGTGATGTTCTTCGCGCTGATGCTCGGCATCGGCCTGGTGCTGACCCGCACGCCGGCGACCGAGACGCTGTTGCGCGGGATCCAGGGCCTGTTCGACGTCTCGATGACCCTGATCGGCCTGGTCATCCGCTTGGCGCCGTACGCGGTGTTCTGCTTCATGTTCAACCTGGCCGCGCTGTTCGGCTGGGACCTGCTGCGCTCGCTGGGCGCCTACGTTGGCGTGGTGGTGCTCGCGCTGGCGCTGCACATGGTCGTGGTCTATTCGCTGATGCTGAAGTTCCTGGGTGGCTGGTCGCCGCTGACGTTCTTCAAGGGCTCGCAGGAAGCGATGGTGATGGCGTTCTCGACCGCGTCGAGCAACGCGACGCTGCCGGTGTCGTTGCGGGTCGCCGAGGAGAAACTGCACCTGCCGAAGAAGATCTCGCGCTTCGTGCTCACTGTCGGCGCCACCGCCAACCAGAACGGCACCGCGCTGTTCGAAGGCGTCACCGTGCTGTTCCTCGCCCAGTTCTTCGGCGTGGATCTTTCGCTCACGCAGCAGGTCACGGTGATGTTCGTCTGCATCCTCGGCGGGATCGGTACTGCGGGTGTTCCCGCTGGCTCGTTGCCGGTGGTGGCGCTGATCTGCGGCATGGTCGGCGTGCCGCCGGAGGGCATCGGCCTGATCCTCGGCGTGGATCGCTTCCTCGACATGTGCCGGACCACGCTGAACGTGACCGGCGACCTGATGCTGGCGGCGGTGGTGTCGAACGGCGAGGACGCGCCGGAAGGCGCATAGGGCTGGCCTTGGCCCGCCGCCGGATTACTCCGCCGGCTTGAGCAGGCCCATCCGGTGCAATGCCGTCAGTAGATCGCGCACTCGCGTTCAGATTGATTTGCAATGTCCGATATATCGGACTAGATTTCTTTTCTACCAAGATGTGACTGGAATAGCGGACATATGGAGCATGCGGCATTCAGTTCGCTTGGACTCGGGCGCGCCCTGCGGGCGGAGCGGCGTGCGCTCGGCTTGACCCAGCAGGCGGTGGCCGATGCCACGGGCTATCGTCGGCAGACCATCGTGGACCTGGAGGCGGGTCGCAACGTCTCCTTGCAGACCCTGTTCGCGGCACTTGGAGCGCTGGGCAAGGGCCTGCGCCTGGTCGATGCGCGTCCGGATCCGGATCGCTTGTCCGCCTTGCTGGACCCACCCGATGAAGACTAAGCGGCTGCATGTCGCGACACCCCGCGGTCTGGCGGGCGACCTGCACCGGGAGTCGCAGTACGTCTTCAACTATGCGACCACGGAGCGACGAGGCGAGGTTTCGCTGACGATGCCGATCCGCGCGCAGAGTTATGCCGGCAATCCGCTGATGCCGGTATTCGCGATGAACCTGCCGGAAGGGTATCTGTACGACATGATCGTGCGGCGGATGGCCAAGCACGAGCGCATCGACGAGATGCGCCTGCTGGCCATCACCGGATGCCACCAGATCGGCCGCTTGCAGTTCGCCGAGCACGACGGGGAGCGGAGGGAGGAGCGCCCCCGCATCGGCCTGCACCAGTTGCGGACGGAACGCGCGTCGCGGGAACTGTTCGAGTTCCTGGTGGACGCGTATTTCGATTCCGGTATCTCCGGCGTGCAGCCGAAGGTGATGCTGCCGGATGCGGATCGCCTGGCCGCCCTGCCCGATGACCGCGCCACGCTGGTGCATTCCGACCTGATCGTGAAATCCGGCGGCGGGGAATACGAGCAGCTCGCGCGGAACGAATTCCTGTGCATGGATGCCGCGCGCCGGGCCGGTCTGCAGGTGCCGGAGTTCTGGCTGTCCGACGATGGCAGCCTGTTCATCATGCGCCGCTTCGACCTGATGCCGGAACGCCGCGGGTTCGAGGACATGTCGGTGCTGATGGGCAAGGCGCGCGACCCGCAGGGCAACTACAAGTACACGGAGAGTTACGAGGCGATCGCGCGCTTCATCGTGGCCCTCGGCGGCACCGATGCGCCCGCCAACCTGGCGGCGTTCTTCGATTATCTGGCGCTCTCGGTGATGGTGCGCAACGGCGATGCCCATTTGAAGAACTTCGGCCTGACCTATGACGACCCGGTGACGGGCAGCCGCCTGCTGGCGCCGCTCTACGACGTGGTGACGACATCCGCCTATCCGTATCTGAACTGGCGCACGGGCGAGCAGCGAGTAGACAGGACGCTGGCGCTCAAGCTGTTCTCCGGCGCGAGACACCGCAATTTCCCATCGCGCGAAGAACTGCTGGAATTCGGTCGCGCGGTATGCCGCGTCCGCCGGCCGGAGCAGGTGCTGGAACGCATCGGGACGGCGATGTCGGAGACCTGGCGGGAGCACGGCGCACGGCTCGATGGCGATTTCCGGACGCGGATGGCGGCGGAGTGGGAGGAAGGAAGGGCGTCGATGGCTGCGCCACGGGTGTTCATCGGGAGGTAGCAAGGGGCGTTCATCCCCACTTCAAAGCCGTACCGCCCGGTCAGTCCACCGGCTTGATCAGGTCCAGCAGCGCCGCCCGGCGCTTTGCCGGCAACCCGCGATAGCGCAGCAACAATGCGCGTTCCTTCTCGTTGCGCGCCATCGGCGAGGCTTCACCAGCCGCGTAGGGCATGGTGCCTTCTCCGATCGCATGTCTGGCATCGAGAGGCGTCATTCCGCAGACCAGTTCATCGAGCGAACGGCCGAGGTGTTTCCGCAGTTCCGGCAGCATGCGGAAGCTCGGCGTCTCGCGCCCGTTTTCCCAGGCGGAGACCGATGATTTCGTGATGCCCAGCACGAAACCCAGTTGCTCCTGCGTCATCCCCGAGGCCACGCGCGCCTCGCGCAGGCGATCGGCGAATCGCTTCATCCGCAGGCTCCGGGAAGGGGCCTTCGACAGTATGGATATTCCGAACGCGTGTCGTGCGGTTATAAGTTGACAATAAAAGTTCGGAGATTCCATACTGGAAGTGATCGGACGGTCAGTGCGCTGCAGCGTCTGCACAGGGGAATGTGGAATGAAGCTGCGGTATCTCGCGATGGTGTCGTCATGCCTCTGTCTGGCGACAGCGGCATGCGAGCCGAAGAAGGGGAACGCGCAAGCCCCGAGCGTCCAGAGTGTCCGAACCGACCTGCTTCAGGAGATGAGCGGCGTCTGGCGGACAGAAGGCAATGAACTCATCACGATCAACATGGCCAATGGCCGGTTGCAGATGCTCGTGGACGACACCTTCATCCCGGTCCAGGTCGGCGCTACGGACGAGGAAAACGAGACCGCCAATCTCAAGCTGCCCATGGCCGATGGCCGTGATGCCATCTGGACATTGCGCAAGATCAAGGATGCGGATGGAAACGATTCGTTCCACCTGGTCCTGGTGACTCACGAAGGCAAGGCGACGGAACTCGGCTTCGTCCGCAACATCAGCACGGACGATCTCAACCGCATCGCATCATTGGACAGGCTGCAAGCGCCGCAGGCATCGGTGCTTGCATCGATCGTCGGAGAGCCGCCTGCAGCCGACGACATCGCGGCGCACGCGGATGCGGCCCAGGCCGCCGCGGAGGCCGCCGCACAGGCGGCGGATGCGGCGGCGGCACAGGCGGATGCGTTGGCGGCGTCAGCCGGCACCAGCGAAGACCAAACCGATCTGCCGTCCTCTCCGGCAATGGTGACCGACGACAACGGCATCGCCTATGCGGTGAGCCGCAATGAGGACGGGATCGTGCTCGAGTCGGACAACGCCACCCTTTACCTCGGTGTTTCCTGCGATGCCTCTTCTCCGCAGTACGGCAAAGCGACATGGCAGTGGCAGACAGGCTCGCTCACGGTGGATTTCGGCAATCGACGCATCGTGTTCGAGACGCCGGAGCCGAAGTTCGCGAACGCGGCTTGTCTTGGTTGATGGCCGGCATGCTCCTTGAGGAAGGAGAAGAAGACACGGCCTTCGTCGCCGCGATCGCGTGTCCGCCCGTTTCTTCCACGCCACGTCGGCGGATGAAGGGAAGGGTCGGCGGGAGGAATCGGTGATTTTCTGCACCGGCTGCGGCAAGCAGATCCACGAAACGGCGCCTGCCTGCCCGCATTGCGGCAAACCACAGCAGGCAGTCGGCGGCTTGCATCGCGAGAAGTCCGATGCAAAGGCGGGCGGCACGTGGGCGGGGGTCGCATCTCTTGTCCTCGGCATCGTGTGCGTATTGGCGATGTTCGATGACTCGTCCTGGGACAGCGACACAGTGGCTGGGCTGGCGATGTTTTCCGTCATCGGCCTCGTGCTAGGTGTCGTGGCGTTGAACATCAGTCGAAAAGGGCGGGGGGTGGCCATCGCCGGCATCGTCATGGCGTCGATCGGGCTGCTGTCTGCAATTGGTCAATCTTGAGAACGGGGGAAGCATGAGTGGAATGGTGTTCTGCCGCGGGTGCGGCAAGGAAATCCACAGCACGGCGCCGGCGTGCCCGCACTGCGGGGCACCTCAGGCGGTGGCCAGTACGCATGGCGACCAGTTGCCGCCCGGCGTGGCGGGATGGTCGTGGGGTGCCTTCCTGTTGAACTGGATATGGGCGATCGGCAACCGAACCTGGATCGGCCTGTTCGCATTGATCCCGTATGTCGGATTCATCATGGCGATCATCCTCGGCATCAAGGGCCGCGAATGGGCCTGGAAGAACGGCAAGTGGGACAGCGTGGAGCACTTCAACCGAGTCCAGCGCACATGGTCGCAATGGGCGGTATGGCTGACGGTGATTGCTGTCGTGCTGGTGCTGATGGTGCTTGCCGCCGAAGGTCAGGCCTGACTGCTTGCGGCTTGTCGGAACTGCAGATTGATAGAGAGAGGCTGGGATGCCGGAGAAGGCGAAAGCCGTCCGCTGGGATATGGACGGCGACTTGTGGCGACAGGAAGGCGATTCCTTCGTTCTGGAATCACTGGACGGCACCCCGTGTCCCGCATTTCTGACCGATCTGGACTGGCTGGCCGGCGCATATCCGACCGCCGATGGAATGGGGTATCTGCCACGTCAATTCCGGTACTCCCCGATCGACGGGGAGCAGTTGCAGTCGCCGCAGCCATCGAGTGGGTTCCCTCCGGTTGGTGCTGGCAAGAGCGGGCGGATCCTCGAAGGGCAGGCCAGCGCGGAACTTGCGGCGCTGCTGGGCAGGCTGGATGACCACTGGCGGGCCACCGGGCGTTCGATGCAGGCCAGCGCCGAGTCGATCCCGCCACCCGCGATCGACGGCGTGCTGTATTTCCGCACGGACGCCGGAGGGTATCGCGATGCGCTGTTCGCCCTGAGCCGCAGTGGTGGTCTCTGGCTGTGGCAACGCGGCAGCCGGCAATGGCTGGCGCTGCAGGCGGAGGGTATGCGCCTGTCGGCGCATGCCTTCGAGCACTGGGCCGCGTCGGTGGGAGTCTTGCCGGGGAAGCAAGGCAGCGACATCGTCCTGGCCGGTGATGCCGGTGCGGATTGCGTGAGCATCGACCCCGTGCGGATGCGCTACCGCATCGACCGCCTTGCCGGCAAGGCGGTGGGCGCCCCGGGCATGTTGGGAGACACGGCGCTCGTCCCGTTGTCGTGCGATGGGCTGCTGCAATTGGCAACGCGCCGGCCGGATGCGGGTTGGCGCGCGATACCGATCGAAGGCGAGACAGGCGCCGGCGAACCTCACGGGTTGCTTGCCGCTCCCATCGGCACGCTCAGCGGTCAAGGACTGTTGTGGATCGGTGAACGTGGCTGGCTGATTGCACAGATGCAGGGCGGGCGGATCGAGGCGCGCTGGAACGCCTGGCCGGCCCAGCATTCCGCGCGGCCCATCCTGGGCCCGCCTTTCCGGGATGGCAGCGGCGACTGGCAATTGCTGTACGGGAGCCAAGACAGGAAATGGCGGTATCTGCTGCTGGATGGGGCGACACCGTACGAACAGATGGCGCCGCGCGCCGCGGTCTGCACCGGGCGCAGCAGTTTCCAGTTCAACGTCAGAGTCGGTCGGCCCTGGCAGGATTTCGACCACGACCTGCATCGCATGGAATACGTGCTGCATCCTTTCCTGGAGTTGGAGTCGGTGCCTGGTGCGATGCTGGAAATGCGCGCGCCGCTTCCCGCAGGCCGTGCCCTGACATCCTTCTACGACGAGCGTGCCCGGATTCCCGTGCATTATGGCATCGCGCTGCCGGGGATTGCGCATCCGCACCACTACCAACTGGATGTGGCTAGACCCTGGAACGTCCAGTGGTTCGTATACGACGATGCACTCTGGTTGTGGATCGACGAACGCGGCAAGCTGCTGCGCTGGAGCGCGGCATGAGCCGGCGTTCGCTGTGCGCGTGGTGGCTGGCCATGCTGGCGATGTCGGTGGTTGCCGTCGTCCAGGCGCAAACGCCATTGCGTCAGGTCGTGCTGGTGCAGAACTCGGGCTGGATGGAACCGTTCTACGAGGATGCCAGGTCGCCGCTCAAGCCGCTGGTGGCGCGTCTCGGGAATGCCGTTGCCGGCAACGGCGAGGTCGTGATCGGGTTGTTCAACCAGGCGGATGCGGCGCATCCATCGCCGGAATGGATCTATCGCGGTCCAGGCAATGGATCGGGATTGGGCCAGTCCCTGGACAAGGCGGGGCTGGCGCGCAAGCAGTCGGGGGCCTACGCCGATACCGATTTCAAGGAAGCCTTGCTCGGCGCGATAGAAACGGGTCTTGAGAAACGCCCCGGCATCGTCTGGATCGTCACCAACAACAAGAACAGTCCGAACAACAGCGACGAGATCGCCACGCGCAATCGCGAGTTCTACGAACTGCTGCATGGCGAATCGGTGATACCGCGGATCGCGGCGTTTCCCTTCAGGTCGCAGGTGCGGGGTCGGAACTACCGTGCCAACGGCCTGATGATCTACGCGATCGCCTACGGGCAAGCAGCCGATGCCGCTTTACAGACGCTGTTGCAGGCGCCCGCGCTGGCACAGGTACTGCCCGAGGGGCATGCGCGACTGAAGCCGCTGACGGAAGCGGCGGTCCGCTTCGTGCCGACCGGTGCCAAGACATCGGAGGGCATCGCGGTGGGTCTTGCGCCGGATGGCACGACCCTGGTGCTGTCCTTCGATGCCGGCACCGACATGCGCGTGGCGCAAGTGCAGGGACGCTTCGAGAACCTGTTCAATCCCTATCGGATAAGCAGCGCCGATGTATCGCTGATCACCCCGCCGGCGATCGGCCTGCGCGGCTCGATTTCCGCCGACAGCTTGCGGGGATTGGATCCGGGCCGGCGGAGCGACGAACTGACCTTGTCGCTTGGCTTGCCACCGCTTCCCTCCCAATGGTCGCGCGAGGTGCTCCTGCGGAGCGGCTACGAACGCACGGGGGCGATCGACATTCGGCTGGATGATCAACGATTGGAAGTTTCGCCGGCCTTCATCGCACGCATGCAGGCGCTGTTTCCGGGAGATCCCCTGCCGGAGGTCTTCTTGCCGCCAGTCAAGGCTGGAACCTCGATCACGCGGGTGCCGTTGCTGCTGCGGGTGACGTATCCGGTATGGCCCGCCGTGGTGGTGTACGGCGGCGGCATCGCCCTGCTGATCGGCTTGTTGCTTGGTGCCGCACTGCTGGGTGGCGCGCGCAATGTCACCGTGCTGGTGGACAGCCAGCCGCGTCAGTACCGCCTGAAGCCACTGGCAAGCATACAAGTGATGGACGAACACGCTGAGCACGTCGCCACCGTCAAGCGCGGGCTGACTGGTGCGCGCGTCGTCTGGTCGAGTCCGAACGTTCCCGTCCGCCTCAAATAGAACACGTACCCAACCAAGGACACCATGCCAATGAACCAGAAAAGCGCACTTCCGGCGCCCACCGAAACACCGGAAAAGCCGGTGACCGATCCCGCACAGTCCGCTCCTGCCACGCCCGCCGACAGCGCGCAGCCCAGCGTGACGTTCACCGGCGACTGGGATGTCACCGTTGGCGAGCAGACCAATGGTCGCGATGCGCTGATCGGTGGCGTCGTGTTGCTGGTGCTCGCCGTCGTGTTCTTCATTGTCAAGAACGCCTACGCGAACTGGCGTGTCAGGGAGCGGGTCGCGCCGAGCCGCGCGAATGCATCCGGCTGGTTCCTGTTCCTGGGGCTGATGGCCGTGGCGACCATCGCGGTACTCGGCTTCGTCAATTCCGGACGTTTCCTTGCACCCATCTACCTGGTGCCGCTGGGTGGCCTGGCCGGCGTGTCCCTGATCGCCTGGCTGGCCACGTTCTCCGCCAAGCGCTGAACCAAGGAGTTCCATCGTGAGCCAGTCTCCAGACGCCGGCGCTGTCGGCACCGCCAAGCCGGCGCAGGTTGCCGAGAAAATCCGCCCGACGCTTTACATCGCCCTGGGTGGCACCGGCATGAAGGTCAACATCAGGCTGCGTCGCCGCATCCTCAACACGATCTGGGGCGGCAACATGCGGGTGGAGAACATCTCCGATTTCCCGGTGGCGCAGTTCATCAATTTCGACCTGGATGCCGGCGAAGTCACCCAGGATGGCAAGTCGGTCAAGACCGACGTCCTGGCGGAGCAGGTGGCGTTCACCTCGGAAGAGAAAATCATCGAGCGGCTGGATCTGGGCAAGTACACCCAGTCCCAGGACGAGTTGCGGCGCCACCGGGAAGTGGCCGAGTGGTTCCCGCTCACGCCCGACAGGATCGCCGCGCTCAAGATCGATCCCAGCAAGGGCGCGGGCCAGATCCGCGCGCTGTCGCGGCTGTACTTCTTCGACAAGTACCCGATGATCCGCGACAAGTTGCGTGACAAGGTGGAAGCGCTGCTCAGCAACATCGGAGGTCGCGCCGAGCGGCTCAAGAAACTGGGGCTGGAAATCGAGCCTGGCAAGCTGCGCGTGGTGATCGTCGGATCCGCCGCCGGCGGCACCGGCTCCGGTTCGTTCCTGGACATGGGCTACCTGGCCAAGGCGATCCTTCGCGAGAAAAACGTCGACGGCAAGGTGGATCTGTTCCTGGTGCTTCCGGGCGGATTCGTCAGCACCACCAACCCGGACCGCATCCAGGCCAACGGATATGCCGCACTCATGGAGTTGGAAACGGCGATGCGCGGCAATCGCCTGGTCCGGCACTGGGATGCGTCCGACAATCTGACCATCGATAACCGGCCATACGACGACGCCTACATCGTCGACAACACCAATGTGGCGATGGCCAAGACCAGCGAGCAGGAAGACATCTACGAGATGTTGTCCGACATGCTGTTCACCGACTTCGCCTCGCAGGATTTCGCCAACCGCAAGCGCTCGGTCGCAGTCAACCAGAACCAGCACAAGATCCGCACATACGCGGTGCCGTTGCCGCAGGACTATGGCGACGACACCGAGATGCGCTTTCCCGCCATCTACTCGGGCGTGGGTCAGGCGGTGCTGGATACCCAGGTCGACCAGCGCCAGAACGTGCGCATCAACCGCCAGGTGCAGTCGATGCTGAAGGCGTTCTTCGGCATCGCCGGCGCGCAGACGGGCGGCAACCGGCCGACCGACAAGGAACGCGACGACTTCATGCGCGAACAACTGGCAGTGGCTTCGCGCCCATTCACGAACATCCCGGAGTTCCTGTCGCGCGGTGATCTCACCACGGTCAACGGCGAATTCTACGTGTACCAGGTCGCCGATGACCTGCTCAAGATCGGGGGCGATGCCAGCATCAGCGCTCAGGTCGAGCAAAAGGTGGACGCCGCCTTCCAGCAGCTCGTCCATGGAAGCGCGGATCGCGGGCAATGGCCGATGCATGTGCAGGACATCCTCAAGCAGCTCGAGCGCGATACCCAGGGCAACCGGGTCGACAGCGCCGAACGCAATCACGAGGTGCGCATCGGCGAAAGCCGCCAGCAGGCATTCGCCAGGATCATCGATGAGGGAGCCCTGCCGGCGCAGATATTCCGCCGCCTCGACGACGACCAGCGCGGTGGCCTGGACTACACCCTGGCCCTGGTCGAGATGATCAAGGACCGGCTGGAAAACGAGGCCACCGGCATCGTCCCGGCGCTGGAGCGGAACGCGAAGCGTTTCATGGAAATCCATGAGCGCTTGCGCAACGCGGAACTCGCGCGCGAGTTCGGCCGCCTGCAGGAAACCACCGGCGGCGGTTTGCTGGCCCGCATCGGCGGCAAGGAGAAGCAGGCCGAAACCGTGCTGTCTCAGATCAAGGATGTCATTCGTGATGCCTTCCAGTTCTACGTCCAGGCAGTGGCATCGCGCGAAGCAGCGAAACTGCTCCGCGACGTGTCCACCTGGCTGGGCCAGAAGGAGTCCGTGGACGACGATGGCGAACCTGTCTGGAGCGGATTCGTCGGACGCCTGCAGGACGGGCGCCGGGCGGTGGAAAACCTGCTGCAGCGGGTGGATCTGGACATCGTCAAGATCGAGGCGGCCATCGCCGAGAAACACGCGACGCTGATCGCGCTCAGGGCACCGCAGGATGAAGAATCCGCAGCCATCGATCCGCTCGAATTCCGGCAATGGGCCAAGGAGGCTTTCGGCGATTTCGGCGGTTCGCAGGTGCTGTTCCAGAAATTGCTGAGCGACGAGGGTGCCGACGAGCTGTTGGCAACGCTGCGCAACAAGGCGGTCAGCCAGCTGCCGCAAGCGGACCTGCAATTCCGGCGGGACCCGCTCCTGCAGGCGCTGACCGACATGACGCCCGAGCAGTTGCGCGAGACCTTCCGCCTGCTGATGCAGCGCGCGATGCCATGGGTGCCGCTGAACCTCAATGGCGGCTTCGGCATCTCCAAGGATCGCTACACCTGCCTGATCGGGATCAAGGATTCGGCCCGATTCCGCCGCGAGTACGGCCCCATGCTCGAACAGGCGCTTCCGCAGGGCATCGGCATGACCGCGGGGCAGATCGCGTTCGTCGAATCGGGTATCCCCGGCAAGTTGATCTGCTTCACCGAGTTGTCAGGGTTTCCGGCACCGGCACTGACGCCGTTGCCCACCTACCAGGCGGCCTATCGCAAGGAAGCGACGCAGATCCCGTTGCACACCCACAAGCGGGTCAGCCAGTTCGTGCAGCCGATGCAGTTTACCCAGGAGCAGTACCGCCAGTTCGCCGAGGACTTCCGCCTGTACCTGCATGCGGTCGCGCTCGGCGTGCTCAAGCGTCGCAAGGACGGCAAGTACGAGATCACGCTGGAAGGCGACAGCTTCAGCATCGGAGACGAATTCTCGGTGCGGCAGAGCGGTCTGGACGGAAACGACCGCGGCAACCTCGAGCAACAGGTGCGCGCCAGGGCGGCGGAACTGCGCGATCCAGTGCAACTCGCCGTGCTGGCCCGGTTGTTTCGCCACATCGCCAGTGTCGCCTACAAGCCGCGCAAGGAAGAGGACGAGCAGGGCCGCGAGACCCTGAAGAAGCGCTTTCCGTACAAGCTCGCCGAAATGCTGTCGCAGGATTACCGGAGCAAGTTCGAGCAGGCCGCCGGCGCCGCCATGGAGGCGGCGGAACAGCGCGCGGAGGCGTTGTTCGATGCCTGGACGGCACCGATCGAGGGTTCGTCCGCTGACGTCTACGCGGATGAGGTCGCGGACGGACGCGGCGACAAGCGCCAGGTCAACGAAGCGTTCCATCGTCTGGTCGGCGCACAGGCATCGCTCGCAGCGATTTCCGGCGCCGGGATGGGTCCGATTGCCTCGCCGCCGCCACCGCCGGGAATGGCGATGCCGCCGGTTGCATTGCCTGCGTATCAGTACTTCGTGGCCCACAACGGGCAATCGCTCGGACCGTACGGTGCCCAGCAACTCCAGCAGTTCCTGGCGGGCGGCAACATCACCCGCGACAGCATGCTCTGGCGTGAAGGTCTCGCCGGATGGATGCCGGCACAGCAGATGACGGAACTGGCCCAACTGTTCACCACGCAAGCGCCGCCGCTGCCTGCCGCAACACCGCCGCCGCCACCCGTCTTCTGAATCACCGCGATCGCATGCCCAATTCGCCTTCTCCATCCCTGATCTGCAGCAGCGCCGACTGCAAGCGTCCATTCGCCGGTCCGGTCGTGTTCTGTCCGTTCTGCGGCCAGAAGCAGATGGCACCTGCGGATGCCGTGGTCAAAACCGCGAAGAAAGAGGTGACGCCACCACCGCTCCCTGCGAGTCCGCGTAGCGCCGCTGTTTCGCAGACTCCTCCGCCGGTGGCTCCCGAAGAGACACCCGCACCGGTCGCGGATGCAGTGCCGGCCGGGAAAGCGTCGGAGATGGCGGATGCCGTGATGCGTCCGCCACATGTGACTTCCGAGCGCATCGCCAAGCCACCGCGCAACGACTGGCCGCTGATGCTGGTGCTCGGGGCCGTGGTGATCGGGATCGCCGTCTGGGTGCTGTTCCTGCGCGATACGGGTGGCAACGTCGAGGCGGATCCCCCTGGTGCGCAGTCCGCGCCGGCCCAGGAGCAAGTGGCACAGGATGCGATCGCCGATACGGCGGTTTCCGACGCCGCTGCATCCGCACAACTCCAGCGCGGCACGGCCGCCTACGACAGCGGCGATTTCGCTACCGCCTTGGCAGAGATGCGGCCACTCGCCGAACAGGGCAATGCCACCGCGCAAAACGTACTCGGCTTCATGTACCAAAACGGCAAAGGTGTTCCGCAGGACGACACGCAAGCTGTGAATTGGTACCGCAAGGCCGCCGATCAGGGCGATGCCTCTGGGCAAAACAACCTCGGCTTCATGTACCAAAACGGCAAAGGTGTTCCGCAGGACGACACGCAAGCCGTGAATTGGTACCGCAGGGCCGCTGATCAGGGCAATACCGCTGCGCAAACCAACCTCGGCTGGATGTACCACAACGGCAAAGGCATGCCGCAGGACGACGAACAAGCCAAATACTGGCTGAGCAAAGCCGCCGGCCAGGGTCATGCTGACGCGAGAAAACTTCTCGACGAGATCGAAAGCAGTGCCGACACAGCCGAATCTGCAATTTGGCAGGGAACTGCGTCGGACACGGTTTCTCCCGCCATTACCCCCAGTTTTGATTGCACAAAAGCATCTTCAGACAATGAAAAGCTCATTTGCAGCGATCAAGACTTGGCTGCTGCCGACCTTGATGCAAACCTCGCTTACCGACAAGCAATGGCTGGTACGCAAGACCCGGAATTGCTCAAGGCGCAAGCCAAGGCGGCTTGGAAGTGGCGCGAAGACTATTGCCACGACAAGCAATGCCTATTGCGTTGGTTTGCCAGTAGGAAAGCACAGCTTCAAGGAGGCGCGATGTCAGGATCTGCTGCTGCGACCGCTGCCGAACCAGCGGCCGCCCCCGGCGCGACGGCGGCACGGCAACTGATGCAGCAATGCATTGCCAACTCGCGTTCCTTGACCACGCCGGCAGGCAGCAAGGTGGCGTTGAGCGAAAGCGAGGCCGCTCAGTACTGCAACTGCGCTCGGCAACAAAACGGAACGCTGGCGGGTGGCATTCCGGCGACGGTAGGCAACCATTGCCTCAATCAATTGTGAGGAACAGGCATGTTCAGGAAACTCGTGGCTTGTCTGTTGCTGTTCGTGGTTGCGCCGCCGGCTCTTGCCATCGAGTGCCTCGCATCGGCGCAGGACCAGCAGCCAATCCTGGTTATTGGTTCGGTGAATAACGCAATCAGGAATTTCGACACCGACAAATTCGGCGATTTGCTGCGCGAGCGGCTCGGATCAAGTTTCCGCGTGCTTCTGCCCGATCAATACCAATATGCGGTGCAACGAGGGCAGATCGACCGCTGCACCCCGCAATTCCTGGCGAACATTCAGCTGGATGCCGAGACAGGCAATGTCGTCGTGAATGGAGACAGGCTGCAGGAGAATTTCTCTGGATCCGTGCAGGTATTGCGATTGCCGGAAAAAATCACGCAGGATCGTTTTCGCTTGAAGCCTAAGCGTTTGTCATTCGGTAACTTGTTCCTGGGTGGCCCGCAAAAAGCGCTGGACAAGCTGGTGGACAGTCTGGCGAATGACGTGGTCGATGCCTTCAAGAGTCGACGAGACGATTGGGTGCACGCCAGAACGCCTGGATTCAATCCGGCCGGTTCGCCATCTTCTCAAGTTGAGACGCGCCAGCCGGATACAGCGGCAACACCCGCTGCTGGCGGAGGTTACGTGCGCATCGAATTCATCGGCCGCGATCCACCTCCATCGTTCACCTTCCGCGCTGCCAGCGACGACAGCAACCGCGTGAACGGTGCAAGCGCCGGCATTCGCTTCACCGGCGTGAACCTGCCTTGCAACACGTATCACCTGTACGTGGACAAACCCCCGGGCGCGGGCGGCGGCGTGGCGCGCGACACCGATTTGTGCGTGGCCAATGGCTTCATCGTGCTGCCCAGCGAGGTTTATACATTGCGCAACCGTAGCGATGCCAATCTGGTGTCGAGGAATGTGCGGGTCGAGACGCAGCCGTGAACTGGCCTGGCAATTCCGGCTTTGCACCGGACTGGTCGGATATGCCCGGCGAACTGAATTCCAGGGGAGTACATCATGCGGACATCTGCATTCGTCGCAGTCACGGTATTGGTTTTTCTCGCGGGTTGCAGTGGCGGGAACGGGACGGCCTCGCGCGCAGAAACGCCGGAGCGGCGCTCTGAATCGGCGATGCAGGGAGCAGGAGCCGGGACGGGCGGGTCGTCGCCATGGGAGTATCGGACCGAAATCGACAAGATGACGGATCGGACGATTCACTTTCTCTCGGGGGTCGGGAAATCCGATCAGGAGTCCTACGAATTCACCATCAAGTGCGATGCCGCGCCGCAGTTTCTGCTGGAGCCACTGGATGAAACCGAGATCAAGTTCGACACCATCGTCGATCCCGGCCTGCCCGCGCGGCGCGTCTCGATGCGCATCGGCTCCAGACTGGTGACTGGCATCATCACCGATGCGGAACAGGTCATGATGTTCACGCCGACAACCCCCGAGATCGAATTCGTGAGCCTGACAGCCCTGCTCAAGCTGGCGCGAGCTGTGGCTGTGACGGGCGCTGGTAATTTGAGTAATACCGAAAAAAAGCAGATTGTTGAATCCGGAGAACACGCTTTCAACGGGCTCGCGGAAATACTCGCGAGCGACAAATTACTGGTGAGCGGCGTGCATCAGGACGAGGTGATCGAGTTCCCGGCACCGAAGGGTGATCCGAATGCGGTGCGGTTCCTCTCGTCATGCAAGGCCAATTTGTACAAAGCGTTCGGAATCGATCCTCTCCACAGCCAGTCGCCCCAGGGTGGCATTGTTACGGAGGCCGGCGTCGCCTCGGGCCCGGCGCCGGTTGCGAATGCGATGGTGGAATCGGCGATTTCCGGCGCCGTGCATGCCCGCAGGTTCACCATGCGCGTTGCTCCCGATAGCCTCACGCCCAGCGAGAGCGGGGACGGCTTCTCCTTCACGTTGGCGGATGGCAGGGAGCTTTACGTAACCGCCAATTCGGACAGCGCCACGCCGGGGGCGGATATTCTTGCCCGGGCGGAGGGAACCGATGACTTGGTTTGCGTCACCGAGCTCGACGGTCAGGTAATGAAGGCGGAGGCAGGGACGTGTCCTTGAAGCATTGAATTCCCTGGAGGTGCCGCATGGCGGCGATGCTGCCGAGACACGACCCGTCCGGAATGGGACAATAGTCGTTCCGCCCGCCCCGACGCCCCCATGACGACGCCCAGCCGCCGCGACCTCGCCAACGCCATCCGTTTCCTCGCCATCGACGCGGTCCAGGCCGCCAACTCCGGCCATCCCGGCATGCCCATGGGCATGGCCGACATC
>Ga0075163_10005813_pt1 | contig 16371 bp, 12 predicted proteins | sample JI1023141ADNA_FD_71478 | JGI IMG/M metagenome (GOLD analysis project Ga0075163, IMG submission 71478) | Wastewater effluent complex algal communities from Wisconsin, to seasonally profile nutrient transformation and Carbon sequestration -... | ecosystem: Engineered > WWTP > Effluent > Algae...
GCCGACACGACCAGACTCGACATCGATGCGCGAAGCGGCGTGCGATAGTCCTGCAGCGCATAGTGCGCTGACGCCAGCAGTTTGACGGACGCGAAACTGATGAGACCGACCGCATACGCGGCCAACACCAGATACACCGCGCGCTGCTCGGCGGCACCAAAGCGCCCCGTGCGCAGCAACAGTCCCACGCAGAGATCGCCGTAACACACGAAGACCACGGCGCACGGCACGATGTAGAAGAGAATGCGTTGCCAGCCGCCACGCAGCCGTTCCAGCAACGCACTTTCGCGCGCGGCGCCCGAGTCGCGGGAGAATTCCGGCAGCGACGCCGCCGCCACCGACACGCCAAACAGCGACACGGGCAGCAGCGCGATCAGGTTGGCGTAGTACAGGTTGGATGCCGTTCCGCGCGGCAGGTACGAGGCAATTTGCAGATCGATCAGCGAGGAGATCTGCACCACACCAAGCGAGGCGAGCACCGGAAGAATGTTGCGGAGCGTGTCACGTACGCCGTCCGCGCGAGTATCGAGGGTTGGACGCACCACACCGATGAGGCGAATGACCTCTGGCAGCTGAGCGGCCACCTGCAGCAGCGATCCCGCCAGGGTCGCCCACGCCAGCCACCATGCCAACTGCGACAACGAGGCCGCTGCGTCGCCCCACCACAGCAACAACACGATCTGCGCGATCGACCACAGCGCCGCGCTCGCATACGACCAAAAAAATCGCCGATGCGAGTTCTGTATGCCGAGGCACCAGCCACTCAACACCATCAGCGCCGTCATCGGAAAGAGCACGCGCGTCAGACGCGTGGTGAGCTCGGCGCGCGCGGGATCAAATCCAGGCGCAAAAATCGTGGTGAGCGCCGGTGCGGCGGCGATGCCCACGAGTGTCAACGCCGACACACCCGTCAGCAGGAGTCCGAGCACCGCAGCGGCGAGCGCGCGCGCCCCTGCCTCGTCACTCCGACCCAACATGCGTGAATAGACGGGAACGAAGGACGCCGAGAGTGTGCCTTCGCCCAGCAGATTGCGCAGCAGATTCGGGATCTTGGATGCGGCGGTGAAGGCGTCGGCTTCGGCGCTGGTCGCGAAGTATCGCGCGAACAGCATCTGGCGAACCAGGCCGAGCAATCGACTGATCAGGATTCCGGCAAATACCACCGAGGCACTGCGCGCGCCGGATGCCTCCGGCGCGGGATCAGGGCGCGGTGACAAGTCGCTCGACATAGGCGCGAGCATGACTGCGCATCGCGTCGAACACCGCTGGCCCGTAGCGCGCCAGCATGGGAACAAGATTCAATGTGCGTTCGGGCGACGTGCCATGCGGCCGAAGTGCGGCCCGGACCGCCGCCACTTCGCGCAGGCGCTCCGTCTCGCGACGTTTCGTTCCCGCCAGCACGCGGCGTTCGAATCGCAGAATGCGTTGCTCGAGGTCGCCCGCCAGTCCCGACACCACTTCCGGCATCACGAGGTCATCGGCGCGCGCCACGGCGTCGCCGACGGCACGGACCTGTGTTTCAATCGCCACGCGCAGTCGCTCGATGGCGTCCTGCGTATCCATGTCGACGGCGGCCCGCGCCACCTGGGTCTCCGCCGCATGCGGATCCAGCAGTGAGGCGTCGTCGATTCCCAGTCGGTCGCGCAACAACTCAGCCCGACGTTCGATCACTTCACCCGACCACCTCGGCACGGCGATCGGTGCGTCCAACCCGAGCGCCGCCGCCACCGGCGCGATTTGCGCGAAGTAGGCGTATTCGCCCGGTCCCGCGTGATACGCGATGGTCGGCAGCAGTGCCCGTTCGACAACGGGCCGCAGCAGCACGTTCGACCCGAGAGTGGCCGGGTCGGCCTCGCGCACGACGCGTGCGGCATCGCCAACCGGCACACGGGTTCGCACCCGGTCGCGCTCCCGGCCGGAGTCTCCACTCTCGGTGCGAAACACCAGCGTCAGCGCGTCCATCACGTCGACCTGCGGCGTGAATCCTTCCGCAACGATGGCAGCCGTGCGTGCGATGAGCGCGTCTTGCACCGCGGACGCCTGCTGCAGCGCGCGTCGCAGTATCGGATCTGCGGCCTGTCGCAGCGCGGGGTGCGCAGCATCCAGCACGGCAATGCCAAGTGGTTCGAGTGTGGCACGCAACAGCTGGACATACGCGGCGCCCACGGTGGCATGCGGAACGTACGCGTGTTCCACCACTGTCAGGATGCTCTCGTGTGCCATCGATCCGCAGGCGCTGCGCAACACATCCAGCGCAGACTGCAGGGGCCCGAGTGTGACGTCCGACATCGCAATGCCGTTGGTCGCGGGACCTTCGAGCGACACGGTCTGCAGCCCGTTCGGCGTGGCGAAATACGTGACCGCCGCTTCCACCCAATCGGCATCATCACTGGCGGCCCAAAAGATCGGCGCAATCGGAACGCCCGTTGCCTCTTCCAGCGCATCGGCCATCGTGAGGGCGCTCAGTGCTTTGCTGAACGTGTAGGCCGGACCACCAAACAGACCGGGCTGCTGACCAGTCGTGACCACAACGCCGTGCGCGGCGGCGCGGCCGAGTCGTTCGGCGGCGCGCCCCGTGGCCGCGATTGCCGGCGCGAGCGGTGTCAGCCAGTCGGTCTCTCTGGCGCGCAACTGCAGCGCTCGAACGTGCGCCGTCCATCCCGCCAGGTCGGCCGGACGCGGGGCGAGCCAGCCGTGCATCGCCGGGTCGGCCTGCAACGCACGCGACAACGGGGATCCACCGAGTGGGACGCTGCGCACGAACCAGGCCGACGGCGTCGCGCCATCGGCCCCTGCACTGTCTACGTCGAGCTCTGGCTTCACTTGTGGTACGGTTCTCCGCGGGAGATGGTGCCCGCCCGATAGAGCTGTTCGGCGAGCACGAGACGTGCAAGTTCGTGCGGAAGCGTCCACGGTGCCAGTGACAGCCGACGAGTTGCCCGACGCTTGACCGCGTCACCGAGCCCGTAGGCCCCCCCGATCGCGAATGCCACGTTCTGCGCACGGTCGCGCTGCTCACCGAGCCACGCCGCAAACGCCTCCGAGTCCAGCACGTCGCCCCCCGGATCGCACGCGACGACGCGGGCATCGGGGGTCACTCGCTCGAGGAGGCGGGCCCCTTCGCGTTCACGCACCTGGTCGACGGACAGACCGCGCGCGGACTCTTCTTTGACCTCGATCACGTCGAGCGGCCAATAGCGCGCCGCGCGCGTTTCATACTCGCGAATCGCATCGGCAAGTCCCGACTGACGCGGGCGGCCGACCGTCAGCAGCGCGACGCGCACACGAGGATCATGTACGCGTCGACGCTGATCTGCCCGTCGTGCTCAGGCGTAGATGCCACGCAGGCGATGCACCGTGGCCACGCGACTGATCGACAGCATGTACGCCGCCGTTCGCATGTTCACCTTGTGCTGCTTGGACAGTTGCAGGACGTCCTGGAAGCTGCGCGTCATGATGCCGCCCAGCCGCTCATTCACGTCCGCTTCCGACCAGAAGTATCCCATCCGGTCCTGCACCCACTCGAAGTACGACACGGTCACACCACCCGCATTGGCCAGGATGTCGGGGACGACGAAAATGCCCTTCTCATCGAGGATTGGATCGGCGGCTGCGGTCGTGGGCCCATTCGCGCCCTCCACGATGACCTTGGCGCGCATCTTCGGCGCGTTCTTTGTGGTGATCACGTTCTCGAGCGCCGCTGGCACCAGCACGTCGACGTCCATCGTCAGCAAGTCGTCCGGGTCGATCGCGTCAGCCCCGGTGAACCCCTCGAGCGACCGGTGTTTGTTGACGTAGGCAATGGCGTCGTCGACGTCGATCCCGTTGGCGTTATGAAAGGCGCCCGCGCGGTCTCCGATCGCGATGATCCGGCATCCGGCCTGCACGAGCAGCTTGGCCGTGATCGAACCGACGTTGCCAAACCCCTGCACCGCCACGGTTGCCCCTTCGATCTTGAGGCCCAAGTGCGCCAGCGCTTCGCGCGTCATGAGCATCACCCCACGCCCGGTTGCCTCACGCCGTCCGAGTGAGCCGCCCATTTCCACCGGCTTCCCGGTGACGACGGCGTTTTCCGTGCGACCGACATGCATCGAATACGTGTCCATGACCCACGCCATCACACGCTCATTCGTATTGACGTCGGGCGCGGGCACATCGGTGTCCGGTCCAAGCAGCGAGATGATGCCTTTCGTATACCGGCGCGTCACGCGTTCCAGTTCCCCCACACTCATGCTGAGGGGATCACAGATCACGCCGCCCTTGGCACCACCGAATGGCAGGTTCACGACGGCGCACTTCCACGTCATCCACGCCGCCAGCGCCTTCACCTCATCCAAGGTGACCATCTTGTCAAAACGAATGCCGCCTTTGGCGGGACCGCGCGACGTGTTGTACAGCACCCGGTATCCGGTGAACACCTCGACGTCACCATTGTCCATGGTGACCGGTACAGAGACAATCAGCTGCTTTTCAGGGTTCCGAAGGATTTTGTAGATGCCAGGCTCGAGGTCGAGGAGCTCGGCGGCCCGGTCAAACCGGGACATCATCCCTTCGAACGGGTTTTCTTCGTTGAGGAACCGATCCTTGTCCGGGCGGACGATGCTGTCCGTCGGAAGGCGGAGGAGGTCGATGGCCATGTCGACTGATGTTTTGAGGCCGGCTTAGCCGGCGGTGGGAGCTGTGGCTGTGCGCGCCGTCAGCACTCGCGTCAACACGCGATCCAACACCTCGGCGCCACGTTCAACCACAACCGATTGCGAAAGATACCAAAGCGGCGGCGCTTCGCGAGGCCAGAGAGGCTCCAACTTCACCGCATCCTTCAGGGTACAGATGACACCGGCGCACCCGGACGCGCCCGAGGCGATCGTTTCGGCCTCCGCCGCCGTATAGGCGTGGTGATCCGCGAATCGATGGGTACGTCGTATCGAAGCGCCCAACGCGACCAACTGACGCTCAAACGCGTCCGGATCGCCAATCGCGCTGGTCACGGAGAATTCACGCCCGGCCACCCACTCTGCCCCGTGTGACAGCAGTCCTCGCGGCGGCGGCGGCGCGGATCGATCCGGCGTTCCCGTGCGGAGCGAGACCGCCATGCGCAACGATTTGGGGGCCAGTCGTGCGACGGCCACGGGTACATCGGGAGCGGCAGCATGGACCGCGGCCACCACGTCGCGCACCTGGGACGCATCGGCCGCCTTGACCGTCACGATGACCGCCTGCGCCCGTCGGAGCGCGGTCAGCGGCTCCCGGTAGGGGCCCGCCGGGAGCAGGTGTGCCCGGCCGGAGAATCCGTCGGCGCTGACCAGCACGACGTCGGCGACCCGAGCCGCCTGTCGATGCTGGAACGCGTCATCCAGCACAACACAATCCGCCCCGCGCGCGCGCGCCGTGAACACCCCATCGCTTCGATCGGCCGACACGATCACCGGCGTACCGGGATTGAGCAATCCGTGGACGCGCCACTCGTCATCGCCGACGCCGCGCATGACGATCGCGGGCCGCGCGCCACGCGCACGCAACTGCTCGACACACCACGCGGCAACCGGCGTCTTGCCGGTACCGCCAACGGTGAGGTTGCCGACGGAGAGCGAGGGCAGCGCGGCACGGCGCAGTGTCGCCGCGTCGAATCGTGCGTTCCGCCGCGCCACGATCGCGCCAAATACCCATGAAGCCGGCAACAGCGCGCTTCGCACCGCGCGCGCGCCCATCGTATCGCCACGCCAGATCGCGTGTACCCACGCCACCGCGCTCACGGTTCGCACACCGTCGCGCGCCCTGGAGCGCGCAGGGGTGCGCGCAGGCTTGGGCGTTGGGGTGGCACCCGCAGGGCTTCGGCGTCCACAGGCGCGTTCATGCGGACGTCGAGCCCGACACTGACAGCATGCGTGCGCGCTCCGTCTCCGTCTGCATGGCAGCGGCGAACTCTGACGTGCGTTCGGAAACCTCACGCACATCGGCGCCGACGACCGCACGAGGCGCGCCGTACACCACCGTGACCCGCGCGAACGGTTTCGGAATCTCAAACCCATCCCAGCTGCGGAGGCGCCACACGCGATCCGCATGCGACACGATCGACACGTGCGGTGCCCCTGCACGATAGGCGACCACCAGCGCGCCGGGCGCAAAACTGTGGCGCGGTCCACGCGGGCCATCGGGCGTGATGGCGACATCGGCGCCGGCGCGCAGCACCTGCACACACTCCAGCAGTGCGCGAGCGCCGCCTCGAGACGACGATCCGCGTACGCCGAAGAATCCGAAACGCCGTATGATCTGCGCGATGATCTCGCCGTCGCGATGTTCGCTGATCAAGACGCCCGTCGGTTGCCGGTGCGCCCACAAGATCGGCAACATCTGTCCATGCCACAGCGTGAACACCACGCGCGGATCACCGCGCTCACGCCGCAGGAGTGCCTCACGGCCGTAGATGCGCATGCGCCACGTGCGCCCGAGCAGCCCGATGAGCCAACCGCCCAGCCGAATGATCCATCGCGTTTTCGCATCGAGTGGCGGTGCCGCACCACGACCGTCGCCTTCAGGCGCAGGTTCGCGCGGGCGACTCGTCGTTTCGACCTGGTCGCTCACGAGGCCCCGGTACCGCTGATCATCTCCGTCGCCATCAGGGCCACGCGTTGTGCGGCACCCGCCGTGCCCAGCCTGCCGCGTACGTCGGCCAATCCCTGGCAGGCGGCCACGCGCACGGGACTCGACAGGTCGAGCAGCGGCTCCAACGCATCCGCCACGCGCGATGGTATGAACGCATCCTGCACGAACTCGCGCGACACTTCGCGACCGGCAACCACGTTCACCAATCCGATGTGCGGAATCTTGACGACGCGACGGGCAATTCCGTACGTGATCGCACTGGTGCGATAACCGATCACATGCGGCAGATCGGCAACCGCAGCTTCCAGCGTCGTGGTTCCACTCTTCAGCAGTCCAGCCGTCGCCGCGCGCAGCACCGTGAACGACTTGCCGTGAATCAGTGGGAACGGACACTCCGATGGGCTGACCTGCACGGTCGGCGCCACACTGACAATGACCTGCAGTCCAGGACGACGGCGTTGCAGTTCGAGCGCCGTCTCGACAAACGGGCGCACATGACGCCCGAGTTCCGCACGGCGACTGCCTGGAAACACCGCCAGGATCTCCGCGTCCTGCGGTAGTCCCAACTCGGTCCTCGCGGCCTCGCGGCTCGGCAATGCGCGCGCCCGATCGAGTAGCGGGTGGCCGACGAATGTGGCGTCGATACCGTGCTGACGCAGCAGCGGTTCTTCAAATGGCAGAATCGACGCGGCACGGGTGATCACCTGTGCCAGCTTCGGCAACCGGTCGGCACCCCAGGCCCACACCTGCGGCGTGATGTAATACAGCACCGGCACGCCCGCGCGGCGGGCAGCCTCGGCGACCTTGAGGTTGAATCCCGGATAGTCGATCAGCACGACCAGTCCGACACGCCCTCCCTGCAGCCGTTCGCGCAGCATGCGCAGCAGCATCCAGTGCTTGGGGATGTGTGCGAGCACTTCGACAAATCCCATCACCGCCAAATTCTCGACCGGCTCGAGAATCTCGACGCCGGCCGCGCGCATGTGCGAACCACCGATGCCCGACATCGGTTGGTCGGGCGCCATTGCACGTATTGCTTGCGCCACCATGCCCGCATGCAGATCGCCGGAGGCCTCGCCAACGACGAACAGAATTTCACGCACGCGCAACGGGATCGGCGAGTGATGCCGCCGCTGCGGCACCTGGTGCTTGTGCAAGCATCACGGCGTGCGCGGCCTCAATGGCGGTGACGATACGCAGTGCCGCCTCGAGCGCGTCGCGACCCTCGGCCCCAGTGACCGCAACGGGCTGTGTGCCCATGACGGCTTCGATGAACTGCGTCAGCTCGAGTCCCAACGGTTCGCCTTCCGGCGCATCAATCGGTACCCGCTCCACAAAATCCTCCAGCGCGCGCGGCGCGCGCGCCAGCGAACGCGGATCGAAGTCGGCGCGCAGCCGGAAGAACTCGCCAGTCCCGGCCGCGAGATCCAGCGACAGATAGCCGCTCTGCTGGAATATGCGGAGTTTGCGCACGCGGTCACGTGACACACGGCTCGCGGTGATATTCGCGACGGCACCATTGACGAACGTCAGTCGCGCATTGGCGATGTCCAGTTGCGGCGTCAGCACTGGAATGCCCATGGCCTGCACATCCGCCACGCGCGTCCCAACGAGGGTGTGCACCAGATCGAGATCGTGGATCATCAGATCGAGCACCACCGCCACATCGGATCCGCGCGGATTGAACGGCGCCAGCCGATCGCTCTCGATAAACCGCGGCCCATCCACGTACGGCATCGCCGCGCGCACGGCGCGATTGAAGCGCTCGACGTGTCCGACCTGCAACACCACGCCTGCCGCCGCTGCGCGCGAGATCAGATCGTCGGCTTCATCGAGCGTGACGGTAAACGGCTTCTCGATGAAGACATGTTTGCCAGCGCGGAGTGCGGCCGACGCGACGGCGTGATGCGACGTGGTCGGCACGACAATCGAGACAGCATCCACCACCGACAGCAAGGCGTCGAGTGACGGAAACGCCATCACGCCCAGTTGCGCGGCCACCTCGGCCGCACGCGCGGGGTTCTCGTCCACGAAGCCGGCAAACCGGTCGCCAGCGAGGTCGCGCAAAATGCGGACATGATGCACACCGAGGCCACCCGCGCCAACTACACCTACGCGCGGCGCTGCGGCACCGGTGAACACCCGACGATCAGCGGTGGCGTTGGCCATGGCGTTCAGAACCCCACTCCGCGTTGACTCGCTTCGATAAACGACAGGAACTGACGAACCTCCGGAACATCGGCGATCTCCGCTCGGGCACGTTCCAACCCTTGCGTGAGATTGAGATCCGAGCGGAAACAGTAGCGATAGGCGCGCTTGAGTTCGGCCACGAGCGCCGGATCGAATCCGCTCCGCTGCAGACCGATCGAATTGAGGCCGAACAGCTTGATCGGGCTGCCGGCCGCACGCACGAACGGCGGCACATCCTGCACGACGCGGGAGCAGCCACCGATGAAGGCGTGCCGTCCGATGCGCGCGAACTGGTGCACCGCGCACAATCCCGAGATCGTTGCACGGTCTTCGACGGTCACATGACCGGCGAGCTGCGTGCTGTTCGAAATGATGACGTTGTCACCCACGTGACAATCGTGCGCGATATGCACGTAGGTCATCAGAAACGCGTTGCGACCAACGGTGGTGGTGATCGAATGCGCCGTGCCGCGATTCACGGTTACGTACTCGCGAATGGTGGTGTCGTCACCGATGTCCACCCACGTCTCTTCGCCGCGATACTTGAGGTCCTGCGGATCGCCGCCGAGAATCGACCCGGTCCCCACGCGTACGCGCTGCCCCACACGCACGTTCCGCTCGAGCGTGGCGCGCGCCGCGATCACGGAACCATCGCCCACCGTGCAGCGCGGACCAACCATCGCCCATGGCCCAATCTCCACGTCCGCACCCAGCTCCGCCGACGCATCGACCAAAGCCGACGGATGAATGCGCGCCGTCATCGATCGCGGACCATCGCCGCCATTTCCGCCTCGGTGACCACCTGTCCGTCTACGGTCGCCACGCCACGCATCTTGCACATCGTTCCGCGAATCTGCAGCACTTCGAGCTCCAGGCGCAGCTGATCGCCCGGCTTGACCGGTCGGCGGAACTTCACGTTGTCGAGCGACAGGAAGTACACCACTTTGCTGCTCGGATCGGCGATTGTGCGCATCAGCAGCATGCCGCCCACCTGCGCCATCGATTCGATGATGAGCACGCCCGGCATGATCGGGTGGCCCGGGAAATGTCCCTGAAAGAAGGGCTCATTGATCGTCACGTTCTTCAGGCCGACGATGCGTTTCCCCTCTTCCATCTCGACAATGCGATCGACGAGCAGAAAGGGATACCGATGCGGCAGGACCTGCATGATGTCTTCAATCGTGTACACGGCGGATTCCCGGACAGCGTGTTGCAGGAGGGCGCGCACCAGCGCGACCGTCCCCCGATGACTCGGTTTGATGGCAGTGATGTGTGCGCGCACCCGCGCGCCAGCGAGCACCAGATCCCCAACGCAGTCGAGCGCTTTGTGGCGCACAAATTCGTCGGGCCAGCGAAGCGTCGAGTCCAGCACGGCGGTCTCGTTCAACACCACGGCATTCGCCGTCGACGCCCCTTGAATCAACCCCTTTGCCCGCAAACCTTCCACCTCACGGACAAACCCGAAGGTGCGTGCACCCGCCAGCTCCCGGGCGAACGAGTCCGCCGTGACACGATACACGCCCCGCTGCAAACCAATGAGCGGGTGCGGAAAGTCGATCGACACATCCAGGATCAGACCGTCGGACGGCGTCGCCTCGTAGATGGAGTCACCGTCCACCACGCGAATCGCCTTGCGGACGACCAGCCACTCCGGGCGCCCGCTCTGGGTCACCACACCAGCTTCCTGCAACGCCTCGAGAAACGGCCGCGCGCTCCCATCCATGATGGGTGGCTCCGGTCCGTCCATGACGATCATGAGATCGTCGATGCCAAGGGCCCCGACGGCCGCGAGCACATGCTCGACGGTGTGCAACGACTCCTCTCCCGTTCCGAGCTGCGTCCGTCGCTCGGCCTCCACGGCAACATCGGCGTGCGCGCGAATCGCCGCAGCGCCGGGTCGATCACCACGGCGAAACGCCACGCCACTTCCGCTGGGTGCCGGCTCAAACTGGAGCGTGCAGGGCTGCCCAAGATGCAGTCCGATGCCAGTGACCGAGACGGTTCGGGCGATGGTGCGGCGCGTGCCGGACGTGCGTTCGGCCACCGGTGCTTCGGCGCGCGTGATCATGCGTTCGGCTCCTTGGCCAGCAATTGCTCGAGCGGCCGAATCAGTCGCGCAAGACGAAGCGCCGCCGCCTGCGCCCGCAGTTGTTCGCGATGCGGGCGCGCCGGCATACCAGACCAGGTTTCGCCAGCCGGTACGTCTCCGTAGACGCCGGAGCCGCCGGCGAGCGACGCACGCGAACCGATGGTCAGATGCCCGCCGACGCCGACTTTGCCGCCCAGCTGCACCCCGTCTCCAATCCGTGTGGATCCGGCGAGACCGACTTGCGACGCGAGGAAACACAAGCGCCCGATGCGCACGTTGTGCGCCACCATCACGAGGTTGTCGATTTTGGTGCCCGCACCAACAATCGTGTCGTCAATACTGCCGCGATCCACGCAGCTGTTGGCGCCAATCTCGACGTCGGCGCCGAGCACGCAGCGACCGACGTGCGGGATGCGCACGGGTCCCGTCGGTCCAGGCACAAAGCCGAACCCCTCGCGACCCACGCGCGCGCCGGCATGCAGAATGACGCGATCCCCCACTTCGACCAGCGGATACAGCGTCGCACCCGGATGCAGGCGCACATCGACGCCCAATACGCAGCCGGCGCCGATCACGGCATGGGCGCCGATCCACCCCCGATCCCCCACGACGACATTCGGCCCGATCACCGCGTACGGTTCGATCGTCACGTTCGCCCCGAGTGTAGCCGAGGGATCGACGACGGCGGTGGCGTGGACGCCCTGTCCGCGAGGCTCAGGACGATGGAATTTTGCCAGGACCGGCAAGAGGGCTTCAACCGGTTTGTCGACAATGATGCGCGCGGCGGGCGTACCCGGTGTCTCCGCCAGTGCCGTCGCCACGATCACCACGCCGGCCCGGCTCGTCTCAAACCACCCCGTATAACGCGTGCTCGCGAGCAGACTCAACTCGTCAGGTTCTGCCCGATCGAGCGGCGCAATACCGCGAACCACGACACCGGGATCGCCGACGAGGCGACCACCGGTCAGTGCCGCAACGGCAGCGGCGGTGATGGGCCGCGGCCCATCACCGCCGTCCGTGCGAACGGGAGACGACTCGTCCGTCACTCCGTCGGCGGCTTCTTGGTCGAGATGCCGGCCGGCGCCGCCGCAGGACCTGCGGGCGGCTTCGCGGCGGCCTTCGGGGCCGAGAGACGCAGCTTCGCGAGGACGCGATCCGTGATGTCGAGATTCTTGTCCGCGGAAACGATGAACGAACCGGCCGCTACGTCGAAGATGAACGAGTAGCCGCCTTCCATGCGCAGATCGTCCAGCACCTTGCGGATCGACTCCATCACCGGCTGCATCAGCTCCCCTTCGCGCTGCTGCGCCTGGTCGTTCAACTTCTGCACGCGATCCTGGAACTCAGCCTGCTTGTCACGCAGCGTCTTGAGGCGGGCTTCCTTCGCCGTCGGCGACAGCGTGAGCTCTTCCTTCTTGTACGCTTCGTCCATGGCCGTGAGCGAATCGGTCAGCTTCGTGACCTGCGCACGCATGGTTTCCAGTTCCTTCTGCAAGGTGACCTGCGCCTCGACGGCACCGGGGGCGGCCTGCAGCACAGCCTGCGAATTGATGAACGCGAACTTCTGCGCCGCCTGCGCAGACGCGATGGACGGGGCGCTCACGAGCAGCGCGCACGCGCCGACGACAACGGAAAGACGCATCAGAATCCTCTAGTAGAGCTGGCCGAGCCGGAAGTGAAGTTGCCACCGCGGGTCCGGCTTCGCGCGGAGGGTGATGGGGTCGATGGAAATGCGGTCAAACCCGTACGCCAAGTCGAGTCCGAGAGGACCGAGCGGTGTCACGGTCGAAACACCAACACCCGCCGAGCGATACAGGCGCGTTGGATTGATCTGGCGGGCAGATGCCCAGTTGTTGCCGGCATCGGTAAAGAGGTTCAGATAGAACATCTGGTTGAACCGCATGCCGATCTCACCCGTCACCGTCATGAACGCGTTGCCGAACGAACCAGGATCGGACCGGTTCTGATCGGTATTCGGGTTGAAGCCGGTTGGGGTGATGGAGAACTCCGGATAGCCGCGAAGCTGCTGTCCGAACATCACGCCACCCACGGAGAACTGCTGCTGGAAAAAGAACGCGCCGGCGTTGCCGAAGAGCGCACCGGAGCGCGCCGTCATACCCATCACAAACTTGACCGGCTGCCCGCCCGATCCGCCGCCGAGCTGGCCGAGCGGCGCATAGGCGCGCATTTCACCAGTCACGCGCTGGAAATTCACCGTACCGCCCAAGGGGCCGCCGCTGAAGTCCATGGTCACCGACCGCAAGGCACCCGCCGTGGCAAACGGCATGTCCACCCGCGTGTCATACGAGTATTCGAGCCCAACGTTGGACCGGAAACAGTTCTTGCTGCACCCGTTGGTGATGGTCCCCGACTGGAAGGTGGCGGACTCACCATTATAAGACACCGCAACCGTCGAAAAGAGCGACCAGGGCACCGGGAGGCCAAAGCGCACCTGCGAACCGGTGCGAATGCTCTGGCCAAGGTTGCCGATGACAAACCGCGACTGCGTGCGGTACGCACTGATGGCACCGGAGATCCGCGAACCGCGCAGCGCCGGATCGGAGTACGTGGCGGTGAAGTCGTTGTAGAACCGCCCGTACTGCCAGTTGATCGACCCATTCTTGCAGCGACCGAGCAGGTTGGGCATCGTGGCGCCGATGAAACCGCCAAAGCCCACGCCACCCTGACCCATCGACGCGCCGAAGTTGAGGCTGCCCGTGCGCTTCTCCTTCACGCGGAAAACAATATCGACATCACCCTCGTCGTTGATCGGACGATAGTCCGGAAACGGCATCGGGGACTCGAAGAAGTTCAGATTGCTGATGCTTTGATAGCTCCGAACGAGCACGTCCTGATTGAACACGCCGCCGGGCACGAGGTAGATCTGGCGCCGAATGCAGTCGTCTGACGTGTAGTCGTTCCCGACGATCTCGATGCGATTGACAATCGCCGGATTTCGTTCGTCGATCTCCCACCGCAAATTCACCACCGGCGCTGAATCGGCGCCGGTGCTGCGCTCGACCACGGGATTGATGCGTGCGTAGAGATAGCCGTAATTGCGATACTGCGTATTGACCTTCTCGACCGCATCATCCCATTTCTTCTGGTCGAAAATGCCTTCCGGCGCTTCGATGTCGCGCTTGAGCAAACCCTTCACGCGCTGCGAGAGCGTCGGATCGTTGCCTTCAAAGGGATAAAGTCGGCGCAGTTCTTCCGTGGAGAATCGACGGTTGCCCGCCACTTCGAACGAACCGATGCGGTAGCGTGGCCCTTCCTCGACACCGATTTCGACCAGACCTTTGCCGCGATCCCGATCGACGATCAAGGTGTCTTTCGTGATGCGCATGTCGACGAATCCCAGACGTGAGTACAGCGCGGGAATGCGCTCACCCAGGTCACCGACGTACTTGTCGTCGTTGTATTCGCCTTTGCGGAACCACCAGAACCCCTCGGGGCGCGTTTTCATCGCGCCCACAATCGCGCCGTCCTTCACCGCGCTGTTACCGGTGATGTCGATCCCCGAGATGGCCAGCCGGCGCCCTTCGTCCACGCGATACGTCAACCCAATCCGACCATCCTCCATCGGCGTCGAATCGATCGTCACGCGCGCGAGGTAGTAGCCGGCGCTCTCGTACGTGGAGTCGATGCGTGCACGCGCCTTGGCAACCTGCAGCGGATCGATCGGTCGGCCGATGAGAAGATCCACTTTCTCCCGGACGCTGCGTGCAGACACGTTCTTGGGGCCGACCACCGTGAGGTCGCCCAGAATCGCGCGCTCTTTCACCGCGAGAATGATCAACGACTTACCGGCGACCACCTGCAGATCGCAACGGACGTCGACATCATCGAACTCGTTGAGCGCATACAGCGCCTTGATGGCGCGCTGGATGGTCGGGAAGTTCAGCGTGGTGCCCGGCGCGATCCCCGCTTCCGTGCGGATCTTCTGATCGGCGACGCGGCTGTTGCCGCGCACGACGATTGAATCGGGCTCGGTGCATTTCCCGGCTGTTTCCTGCGCAGCCAACGGGCGCGACGAGCCGGCCGTGGCCAAAACCACGGCCGCGACCATTCCGACGGCCGATGTTGCCGTCCTCCGAAAAACGTGCTTCTGCATAGCCTTGGAATATATACCGAAAAGCCGAGCGGCCGGACCCGGATGGGTCCGGCCGCCTCCGGTCGGTGTTGTCACGCCTGTGGGGTGGGTGACAGGACGCGGAATTCGAGCTTCGTCTTATCGACGGCCGACACGTCGACCTCGATCTCGTCGCCCTTCGAGAACTCGGCCGTCAGGATCTTCTCTGACAGGGGATCCTCGATATAACGCTGGATCGCCCGCTTGAGCGGCCGGGCGCCGAAATGTTCGTCGTGCCCGTGATCGACCAGGAACTCGGTGGCCGCGTCGGTGAGCTTGATGGTCAGCTCCTCCTCCGCCAGCCGCTTCTGCACATCGGCAAAGACGATGGACACGATCTGGGAAATGTGCTCCTTGCCCAGCGGATGGAACACGATCACGTCGTCGAGACGGTTGAGGAATTCCGGGTTGAACACGCGACCCATTTCTTCCTTGACCTTCTCCGAAATCCGCTCGAAATCACCGCGCGAATCGTTGGTGGCGAAGCCGAGCGACTTGCCTCGGGTAATGTCCTTCGCGCCCACGTTGGACGTCATGATCACCACGGTGTTCTTGAAATCGATCACGCGCCCGTAGTTGTCCGTGAGATGACCCTCATCGAGCACCTGCAGCAGGATGTTGAACACATCCGGATGCGCCTTTTCGATTTCATCGAGCAGCACCACGCTGTACGGCTTGCGACGTACTGCCTTGGTTAACGTCCCAGAATCTTCGTACCCTACGTAGCCCGGCGGCGCGCCAATGAGTCGGGAGACGGAGAACTTCTCCATGTACTCGCTCATATCCACGCGAATCAGCGCCGACGCGTCGGCGAACAGGAACTTGGCGAGTGAACGCGCCAACTCGGTCTTGCCGACGCCCGTGGGCCCCGAGAAGATGAACGAGCCGATCGGGCGTCGCGGATCCTTGAGCCCCGCCCGGCTGCGGCGGATGGAGCGGGCGAGTGCCTTGATGGCTTCATCCTGACCGACCACCGACAAGTGCATCTCGTCTTCCATGCGCAACAGACGCGACGTCTCCGCTTCCTGCAGACGCGTGACGGGGATACCGGTCCACCGGCTGACGATGAACGCGATCTCTTCCTCGCCCAGCGTGGGCCGGTGCGACTGACGGCGCTGCTCCCACTCTTCCTGCGTACGCCGGATTTCCGCCTGGACTTCGCGCTCGTTGTCACGCAGCGACGCCGCCCGTTCGAAATTCTGATCGCGCACCGCCGCTTCCTTCTCGGCGTTGATGCCCTCGAGTTTCTCCTTGAGCGCTGCCACTTCTGACGGTGGTGCCTGCGCCGCGAGCCGGGCACGAGCCCCCGCTTCATCGATCACGTCGATGGCCTTGTCCGGCAGAAAGCGATCGGTGA
>Ga0075163_10005814_pt1 | contig 16371 bp, 6 predicted proteins | sample JI1023141ADNA_FD_71478 | JGI IMG/M metagenome (GOLD analysis project Ga0075163, IMG submission 71478) | Wastewater effluent complex algal communities from Wisconsin, to seasonally profile nutrient transformation and Carbon sequestration -... | ecosystem: Engineered > WWTP > Effluent > Algae...
TGCTGGATGTCGTCGAGGTAGAGCATCACGTTGTTGCCCATCTCGAAGGCCAGGTTGATCTTCTCGACCTCCTGGCGGGCCGTGGCGTTGGGGGCCTCGGCGGGGTCGATGGAGGTGACGCTGTGGCCCAGGGCAGGGCCGTTGACCTTGACGAACACCAGGCCCAGGCGGTTGGCGACGTACTCCATCAAGGTGGTCTTGCCGTAACCAGGGGGCGAGACCAGCAGCAGCAACCCCATGAGATCCGTACGCTTTTTCTCGCCCGCCGCCCCCATCTGCTTGGCTAGGTTGTCGCCGATGAGGGGCAGGTAGACCTCGCTGATGAGCTGGTTGCGCACGAAGCTCGACATGATGCGCGGCTGGAACTCCTTGAGCCGCAGCCGGGCGCGGGCGCTCTCCAGCAGGGTGTGGCGCGCCTCGCGGAAGCGCTGGTAGCCGGGCAGCCAGACCTCGACGAAGTGGGTCAGCCGGCCCAGCAGCTCGTCGAGCTGGAGGGAGAGCACCTGGTCCTTGATGCGGGGGTGCTGGCCCAGCAGGCCCTTGACCTCGGTGCGCACCAGGGCGGCCGACACATGGCGGTCGACCGGATCGCCCACGGCGGCCACGGCGGCTTCGAAGAGGGTGCCGGCATCGGCGGCGGGGGCCAGGGCCGACAGCCACGCCTGGGCGAGGGCGATGCGCGAGGTGACGTCGTCCTTGAGGGCGCGCAGATCTTCGTCGAAGTCGCGCTGGGCGTCGGTGTCTTGCAGGTGCTTGCCCAGGGCCAGGCGCAGGTCTTCGGCGTCGCGGCTGGTGCTGAAGCGGGGGGGCGCGCCGGCGCCCAGCTCCTCGACCAGGTAGCGGCCCGCCAGGGTGGCGTGCACCAAAAGCTCTTTCAGATCGAGGGCTTGTAGCCACCCCGTGATGGCCTGGCCCAGCTCGGTGCCCAGTTCGTCGAAGGCGGGGGAGGGGCCGAAGCGGTCGCGCAGGCGGCAGAGGTTGCGCGCCCGGCGGTGCCAGCCCGCGCGCTTCTCGCCGCCCACGCCCGCCCCCCAGGCCAGGGCCGCCACCGCCCGGGGCCACGCCCCGAAGCGCAGCAGGCCGGCCGAGGTGCGCATGACCAACAGCTTCTCGAGGATCAGCGTGGCGTCGTGGTCGTGGAGGCCCCGCTCGTAGCCTTCGTCGTAGCGCTGCTGAGCGCGCTCGCGCACGACGGCCAGCAGGCCGCCTTCACCGCGCTGGGCGTCGAGCAGCTTCTGCAGGCCCCCGGGGCCCGCTTCGGCCTCGGTCAACAGAGAAAATGCAAGAAATTCGGCACGATAGACGGTGTCGCTCTCAGACGAGACCGTCTGGCTCCACCACGGCTTCGTCGCCTGGAAGGCCTCATCCACCACCGGCTCGAAGAAGTCGGTGCCGGTGAGGTGCAGGGCCATGCCCTCGTCACGGGGCACCAGGGTCAGCTCGAGGGGCTGGGTGTTGACCGTGAACTGGTGCTTGCCCAGGGTGATGAGATCGGTGCCGCCGGCGAACAGATCGAGCTTGTCGCGCAGGCCCCGCAGGGCGTCCTGGCGGGCGCTCTTGAGGCGCGAGGCCAGCTCGTCGGCCTTGGTGGCGTCGCCCAGGCCCACCAGCTGCTCGGCGAGCTGCCGCAGCTTGATGACCATGCCGTCGGCGGCGAACCAGGCGTTGAGCTCGTCTTCGCTGGTGAAGGTGCGGATGCGGCGGGCTACGCCCTCGAAGATGCGGTCGGCGGCCTTGAGCACGTTGCCCACGCGGCGCTGGCGCTCGTCGAGCAGCGTCTGCTTGCGCCCACCGAAGGCTTCGTAGACCTCCTCGCGCTTGGCGGTGAGGTCGGCGACGAACTCGTCGAACTCGCTGAAGCGCGCCTCGAGCTCCTCCAGGCCCACCATCAGGCGGGAGAGCTCGGCGTCGCAGCGCTCGGGGGTGTCACACAGGGCCAGGGCCGAGGCCACCGACTGGCCGAACAGCTTGAACTGGGCGCCGAACTCGCTGCGCCCCTCTTGCCCCAGCAGGCTCTTGCGCCGCACTTCGAGGGTGGCGCGCACGCGGTTGAGCTGGCCGAAGACCTCGGAGATGTCTTCCAGGATGGCCGTGCGGGTGGTGGCGTCGTTGATTTGCAGGCCGCTGATGACCTCGGTCAGGAGATCGAGCCCGGTGGAGAGCGCCTCCATGCGCTCCCGCAAGGGGTTGATCTCACTGACCTTTTGCGCCTTCTCGATGTGGGCGAGCAGGGTGGCGATGTCGGCCTTGAGGGGGCCGAAGGCGGTGTCCTTCTGCAGGAACTCGACACACTCGCGGGTGAGGCGGTCGAAGTGCTCGACGATCTCGGCTTCGAGGGCATCGAGGCGCGGCAGGTTGATGTAGCGCACTTCGCGCTGGCTGATGAGCTGGCCGCGCAGGGTGCGCAGGCCGGTGAGGCCCTTGAGGAAGGCTTCGACCGTGGTGAGCGACGACGCGCGCAGCTGGCGGATGGCCTCGAGCTGGCGCTTCTCGGCGTCGGCCAGGGCCTCGGCGGCCCGCTTCTGCAGGGCCACCACCTTCTCGAACTCGTCGACGATGAGCTCGGCCGTGCGCCGCAGCTCCTTCAAGGTGTCGGCGAGGGCGACCTCGGCGTGGGCCAGCCAGTAATAGGCGTCGCCCATGCGGGTGAGGCCGGTGATGAGATCCTCGTAGGTCTGCCGGGTGGGGGTGCTCTGGTCCACCAGGCGACAGATGGAGAGGGCGTCGCTGATGCCCCGCACCAGCTCGGCATTGCCCACCTTGGCCAGGAAGCTGCCGTCGGTGGGGGCGCTGGCGGCGAACTCCGCGGAAACAAAAGGAGTTTGCCACACCTGCATGGGGTGCACGCGGGTGGGCTCGGGGGTCAGGACCCGAAACACCACCATGCGCCCGTCGCGAAACAGGCTGTAGCCGTGGCAGTGGATGGGGTTCTGCACCTCTTTGCGGATGAGGTTGTAGGGCAGCAGGGTGTAGAGGCCGTCCACCAGGTCGTAGAAGATGTAGAGCACATCTTCGCCGTTGGGGGACTTGATCATGCGCTTGAAGCGCAGGCGCGGGTTGGCCTCTTCGAAGACCTTGTGGCTGCCGTCCTGCAGGACGTAGCCCCCGGGGAAGATGATGCCGTGGTCTTCGGGGAGCTGGACGCAGGCGCGGCCGATGGCGTCGACCCGCACCACACTCTGGGTGCGGGTGTTGAACACCAGGTAGCGAATGGCCTCTTCGCGGTAGGGCTTGACCTTCAGCAGGATGAGGGTGCCCAGGTCGGCGAAGTGGATTTCGCTGTCATCGAGGGTCTGGTTGCGGTCTTCCACCGGCTCGCGGTAGACGCCCAGGCCGTCTTGTGTGTTGTTCTCGACCTTGACGGTGAGGTCGCCGCCCACGGTCTCCACGAACACCCGGTTGCGGATGTTGAAGTGCGGGTGGGGGCCGTGCACCTGCATGTCGCGGGTGGCGGGCTGCCAGGTGAAGTCGTGGGAGGCCGGGAAGGTGTGATCCCGGTCGCCGCGGTTGTCGAGGTAGGTGAGCCGGCCGTCCTTCTCCACCCGCCAGCGAAAGACCTTGATGTCACCGATGGCCTGGCCGATCTGGAAGACCGCCAGCACCAGGCCCTCGGTGCGGCGCAGCTGCAGCAGCCGCGCCTCCCGGTAGTACCGGAACAAGTCGTTGAAATCTTTGACGAATTGCGGATCCTTCAAGAACCCGCCCAGGGCGTCGACGCTGTCTTTGGGGAACTCGGTGAGGTCGGGCGACTGCTCGACGTGGTGCAGGGCGAAGATGTCCCCCACCGCCACATCCTGCTTGAGGCCGAAGCTGGTGTGGTACCCCAGCAGCAGGTGGCCCGACACACTCAGCAGATCGCGGGGCAGGCAGTTGGTCTCGGTGCGCACCCGGCTCTGGGCGATGACCGCGAGCTCGGTGCCCCCGAAGACCTCTTTGCGCCGGGTGTTGACGGCCTCGGCCCGCTCGCGCAGGGCCTTGGCCTGGGTCACCAGCCGGCCGCGGATGACCTCGTAGTTGCCGGCGTCCAGCGCCGGGGCTTTCGCCTCGTCGGCCATGGGTGGTTAGACCGGCTTCGTGGGATCGAGGCCCAGCTTGCGGGCCTGCTCGGCCAGGGCGACCAGCTTGGCGCGGGTGCCTTCATCCGCCCCGATGGCCAGCTTGGTGAGCACGGTGGCCAGGCTCAAGTCGCGGATATCATTGGAAGAAAGCCCACCGACGATGTTCTTGAGGTCGTCGGCCGCCTGGCGCTCGCCGGTGGCGTAGCCCCCCAGGATGCCGCGGCCGAGGGTGCTGTTGTCCATGAAGCCGTCGAGGGCCTGGCCGGTGCCCACCGCCTTGACGAAGCGGTCGAAGAACTGGCCGTCGCCGCCCACGATGTTGATCTTGGCGGTCTGCATGGCGGCGCCCAGCACCTTGGCCTGCTCTTCGGCCATGTGCACGCGGGCTTCGAGGGCGGCCAGGGCCACGATGCGCTCGTTCTCCAGGCGGAAGCGGAACTCTTCGTGGCTCCGGCTCTTGTCGTCGAGGGCCTTCATGGCGGCGGCCTTCTCGGCCAGCCCCTTGGCCTCGGCGGAGAGCTTCTTCTCGATGGCGACCGCCTCGGCGTGGCCCCGCTTCTCGATGGCGGCGGCCTCGGCCTCCTGCACGCGGGCGTGGGCCATGCCCTTCTCTTCTTCGCCGGCGGCGCGGGCCAGCTCGGCCCCCTTGATGACCTCGGCCTGGGCGTCGCCTTCCTTGCGGATGGCCTCGGCCTCGGCCTCGCGCACCTTCACCTTGGCGAAGCCCTGCTTCTCGAGGCCGATGGCCTCGGACTGCATTTTCTCAAGGGTGACGCGGGCTTCCGCCATGCCACGCTTCTCGATGGCCACCGCCTCGGCCTCTTCGACCCGCACCCGGGCCAGGCCCTCGGCGGCCGCCTCGGCCTGCACACCTTCGGCCATGCGCATCTTGGCGCGGGCCTCTTTATCGGCCGACTCCAGGGCCGCTTCGGCCTCGGTCAGGCGCTGGCGGGCGGCGTGCTTGGCGATCTCTTCGTCGGCCTCGGCGGCCTTGATGCCCTTCACCAGGTTCTGCTGGGCCTCGGCCTCGGCACCGATGATGGCCACCTTCTTGTGGCGCTCGGCCTCGGCGTGGGCGCGCAGATCCTTGGTGCGCTCTTCCTCCTCGGCGACCGTCTTCTCCACCGCCACGCGGCCGCGGATGACGTCGGCGATCTCTTTGCGCTGGACCTCGAGGTCCTTTTCCTTCTCGATGCGGCGCAGCTCGACGTCACGCTCGCGGCCGATGTCCTCGATTTCCTTGGCCTTTACGACGCGGACCTGCTCGACGGCCACCTCACGCTCGCGGGCTTTCTGGGCCACTTCGACCGCGCGGCTCTTGTTCTGCTCGCCGATCTGCACCTCTTCCTGGGCCTTCTGCAGGGCCAGGGCGGTGCGCTTCTCTTCATCGTTCTTCAGGCGCAGCGCTTCGTTCTTCTCGCGCTCCTGGGCGATGTTGATCTCTTTCTCTTTCTTGGCGCGCGCCTCGGCCTCGGACTGCTCAAACCGGAACACCGCCTCGTTGGCCGAGAGGTTCTGCCGGCCAATCTCCATGCGCTCCTTCTGCTTGAGCTCGTTGGTCTGCATGTTCTGGCCCGAGGTGAGCTCGGTGATCTTGCGGATGCCCTGGGCGTCGAGGATGTTCTTGGGGTCGAGCTTCTCCATGGGGGTCTGCTCGAGGAAGTCGATGGCGGCGTCTTCCAGGACGTAGCCGTTGAGATCCTGGCCAATCACCTGGATGATCTGGTCCTTGAAGTCATCGCGCTGGGTGTAGAGCTGCTCGAACTCGAGGCGCTTGCCCACGGTCTTGAGGGCCTCGGCGAACTTGGCGATGAAGAGCTCTTCGAGGGTCTTCTGGTCGCTGGCGCGCACGCAGCCGATGGACTGGGCCACCTTGAGCACGTCCTCGGTGGTCTTGTTGACCCGCACGAAGAAGGTCACCTTGATGTCTGCGCGGATATTGTCCTTGCAGATGAGCCCCTCGTGCCCGGAGCGCTCCAGGTCGATGGTCTTGACCGAGATGTCCATCACTTCGGCGCGGTGGATGATGGGGTAGACCACTCCGCCGGTGAAGGTGACCTCGGGCTCGGCCTTCATCTTGTTGATGATCAGCGCGCGGCCCTGATCAACCTTGCGATAGAACTTGGCCACGATGATCGCGACGCCGAAGAGCACCGCGATGATGATGACGGCGGCCACCAGGATGAACTGAAGCGGCATCGATCTCCTCCAAGCAGAACCTCGCCCGGTAAGGTACGCGGCTTTTTGCCCGCGCGCACCGGGTTCATGACGTCATGGGCGAGGCAGTGAAAAGGTCATTGAATTCAGCATGTTCTCGGAGTCAGCGGGCCTTGAGCGGCTCGACCAGGTAGGCCTCGCGCGCCCGGTCGAAGTCGACGATCAGCGCCTCATCCCCCTTGCGCAGGGGGTTGCCGGGCGTGCAGCGCACCTGGATGAGCAGGTGGTCGCCGCCCAGCTGGGCGTTGGCCTGACCGAAGCGATCACTCACCGACTGGGTGGCGATGGTGCAGGTGCCGCCCACCAGCTCGGCGCGTGAGCGGGCGTGGGTGGTCTTGAACAGCGGTCGCAGCGGCCGCACGGCCAGCGAGGTGAAGGGCAGCGCCAGGAGCACCGCCGCCACACCCACGCCTGCTGCCACCAGGACCCCCACCACCCCCAAGCCCGCCAGGGCCCGCATGCCGAAGAAGCTGGCCAGCCAGCCAAACAGCACCACCAGGGTGAGCACCACGGTCACCGGCACGGCCTTGAGGCCCAGGGCGGCCAGGAGCCCGGCCAGCACGCCCTCCCCCGCATCGGGGTCGCCGCCGTCGGAGGCGTCGAGGACGTCGATGTCGAAGGCCCCCAGAATGACAAAAGCCCAGTAGATCAGCGCCACTACGAGCAAGAGCGAGAAGATGCCCGTGGGCAAGGCCAGCGCTGCGTCGAGAAAGCCCATCGCGCCTCCGGCGAAGAATGGCGGGCAGAGTAGACAACCGAAAGCCCGATGTCGACGCTATTTCTCCACCAGCGCGAGCAGTGCGGCATAGCGCAGGCCCTTGCCCAGGAAAATGAGCAAGGTGGTGGCGACCCACGGGGTGCGGGCCAGGCCCAGCGCCACCGCCAGCGGATCCCCCACCCCCGGCAGCCAGCAGAGCAGGCCGGCCCAGGCGCCGTACCGCCGCGCGCGCCCGAGCTGCCGCTGGGCCTGCTCGGGCCCCATGCGCAGCCAGCGAGCGATGCGCCCCGGATCCCCCAGCCGACCCAGGCCATAGCAGGTCAACCCCCCGAAACCATTGCCCAAAGTGGCCACCCCCCACAGCGCGGTGAGGGACCACGGGCCGGTGGTCATGGCCAGGAGCAGCGCCTCGGAGCCGAGGGGCAGCACGGTGCCCGCCAGGAACGCGGTAACGAAGAGGGCGAGCAGGCTCATGGGCGCAGACTACCGCGCGAAGCGAGCGATGATCGGAGCGAGCCGCAGAGACTGCGCGCGAAGCGAGCGACGAGAGGAGCGAGCGACGGCGAGCGGTCGGGCGAAGCCCGGAGCGAGCCGCAGAGACTGCGAGCGACGGCGAGCGGTCGGGCGAAGCCCGGAGCGAGCCGCAGAGACTGCGCGCGAAGCGAGCGACGAGAGGAGCGAGCGACGGCGAGCGGTCGGGCGAAGCCCGGAGCGAGCCGCAGAGACTGCGCGCGAAGCGAGCGACGGCGAGCGGTCGGGCGAAGCCCGGAGCGAGCCGCGGAGACTGCCGCGCGGTTTGAGGGATGGGCACTGCGCTGCCATACTGCGCCCGAAGCGACGGCGAGCCGTTGGCCCAAGGCCAGAGCGAGCCGCGGACACCATGACCGATCTCGAAGCCACCCTCGAGCCCCAGCCAGCCGCCTCCGGTGCGCCGCCCGCGCGCATCGGGCCCTATCGGATCGACGGGGTGCTGGGCCGTGGCGGCATGGGCGAGGTGTTCCTGGCCTGGGACGAGGCGCTGCAGAGGCCGGTGGCCGTGAAGCGGGTGGCGGGCGCCCTGCGCCACCAGGGCGAGGCGCGGGCCCGCTTCTGGCGCGAGGCGCGGGCCCTGGCCGCCCTCGATCACCCGGGGATCGTGCGCATCCACCGCATCGATGAGACGCCGGAAGGGGACCTGTACCTGGCCATGGAGCTCGTGCCCGGCGTGGCGCTGGCCGAGCGGGTGGGTACGCCCTGGCCCTCGCAGTGTGCCGCCGCCCTGGGACTCCAGGTGGCGTCGGCCCTGGGGGCGGTGCACGCGGCGGGCATGACCCACCGTGACGTCAAGCCTGCCAACATCCTGGTGCAGACGGACGGGTGCGTGCGGCTGGTGGACTTCGGCCTCGCCCGCCGGGGTGACCTGGAGGATCGGGTGACCGCCACCGGGGTGCGCCCGGGGACACCTGCCTACATGGCGCCCGAGCAGGTCGAGGGCACGCAAGTAGGCGCCCCCGCGGACGTTTTCTCGCTGGGGGTGGTGCTCTACCGGCTGGTGGCGGGGGTGCACCCCTTCGCACGCGACTCGGCCTCGGCCACCGCCCTCGCCCTGGCGGCGGCCACCCACACCCCCCTGGATGCGGTGGCGCCCCTGGCCGATCGGGCGCTGGTGGCGGTGGTGGAGCGGTGCCTGGCGCGGGAGCCGGTGGCGCGGTTTGCCGACGGCACTGAGCTGGCGGCGGCCCTGGCGGCGGTGGCCCGGGTGGAGCCCGCGGGCCTGGCGGCCTTTGTGGCCGATCCGGCTCTGGCGCCCACTGCGGCGGGGCCCTCCACCCCCTGGGCGGCCGACATTCCCGCGGCGTCAGGGGCCTCGCAGCCTGCGCCAAGGCCTCGAAACAACAAGCGTTTTTGGATCGGGTTCGCCGTGGTGGCCGCCGCCGCGGGGCTCGGCTGGTGGACACGGCCGACCGGCCTGCACCCGCTGCCCACGCCCCACGCGATCCCGGCCGGGGTGCCGCCGCTGCCCGCCCTGCCCCCGCGGCCGGTGGTGGCGGTGGCCGGCTTTCACGCCCCCGACGACGATCCACAAGATCCCCGCGCCGCCGTGTTGGCCGACGCGCTGCGCCACGCCCTCGATCAGGTGCCCGAGGCGCTGATTTCGGTGCCCCTGGCCGCGCTGCAGGGCAGCCTGGCCCCCGGTGAGGTGGTGGGGCCCGACCTCGAGCCCACCCGCCTGGCCCGCCCCGATCGGCGCCTGGGCCATGTGGACGTGCTGGTGCGGGGCACCCTGCGGGCAGAGCGAGGGACGGGAGGCGCCAGCGACGGCCTGCGCATCGAGGTCGAGCTGGTTGATCCCGCAACCGGCGAAGTCTGGCGCAGCTACGAAGTGCAGGGACCCCACGAGGTGGTGGAGGCGGCCCACGTGCTGGCCCGGGGGCTACTGGGGATCTTGCAGGCGGAGGCGCCAGAATCCTTTGTGGTTCCGAGCACTTCGGTGAGTGCCTATGGGGCGCTGCTGGCTGAGGGCGCCGCCCTGCGGCGCGGGGACTTCGAGCGGGCGGCCGAGAGCCTCGACTGGGCCCTGCAGCTCGATCCGCGGTTTGTGCAGGCGCGGCTGAGCCAGCTGGCGCTGCTGCGCTCGCGGCGGCAGGGGCCCGAGGCGCTGGCCCAGGCCCAGGCGCTCCTCGAGCGCAGCGATCTGACCGAGCGCGAGCGGGCCCTGGCCCAGGCGTGGCGGGGGCTGGCGGGGGGGGATGGGCGCGGTGCGCTGCAGGCCCTCGAAGCGGTGCAGCAGCGGTGGCCCTACGACCTCAATGCTTTGGAACTCTTGATGATTTTGCGCGCCCAGGATCCCGAGCTGCGGGACCTGGCGGCGCTGGAGCAGGTGGCCCGGCGGGTGCTGGCCATCGCCCCCCGCCACGAAGGGGCCGCCTCCCGCCTGGTGCGGGCCCTGGCGTTTCGGGGGCGCATCGCCGAGGCCGAGGCCGCCCTGGCCGGGCTGGGCATTCCGGCCGATGATCCAGGATTCATTGAGGTTTTTGGCGAGATGGACCTGTATGCCGGCCGCTTTGATGACGCGGCCCGGCGCTTCGCCACGGCGGTGGCCCGCTCACCCGATGACCTCTACTCCGAGCACATGGGCCTGGCCGCCGACATCCTGCGGGGGCGCTGCGGCGAGGCGGCGGTGGCGGCGCTGGGGCGCATCGATCGCATCGAGGCGCTGGGGCGTGATGGCAACCTCGACTGGACCTATAGCCTGGCCAGCCAGGCGCTGATGTGTCAGGGGCAGTGGGCCGCGCTCGGTGGTGTGTTGGACCGGTGGGAGGCGCACTCGGCGTCGGGGCGGGCCCAGGTGGCCATCCTGCGGCCGCGGGCGGCGCTGGCGGCGGGGGGGGACCGAGCCCAGGTGGCCCGGATCCTGGCGGCAATGGCCCAAAGCCCCGAGGTGCGCGTGCTGCAGGCGCGCGTGATCGACGCGGTGGCGCCCCTGCGAGCCCTGGCGGCCGACGCAGCGACCCAGGCGGTCAGCGCGGACGCGTCGCAGCGCAGTGGCTGGCTTCGGGCTCGCAACCTCTTGGAATTCAAAGCAAACCTCCTGGAGGGGCGGGTGGAGATGGCGGCCCTGGATCCGACCCTGGATCCGGCCCTGGATCCAGCCCGGGTGCGTGATGAGGGCGAGCTGTTTGGCCAGACCCAGGCCCTCGGTGTGGTGGCCGAAGCGCTCGAGCGCGCAGGGGAGGTCGAGCAGGCGGGGGTGGTGTGGGCACGCTTCGAGGCCCTGGGGTACCCGCGGCTGTACGTGGCCGATATGCGGCGTGGCACACCGCATTGACAGTCGTGGGGCGGGTGCCGAGACTGCCGCCGATGCGGCTGCTCCTGACAATGCTGGTTTGGCTGGCCTGCTCGGTGGTCCGAGCGGCGCCGGTGTGGGAGGCGGCCCAGCCCGCCCCCGAGGCGCTGCGGGCGGCGGCGGTCGAGGTGCGCAGCGAGGCCAAGGCGGCTGAGGGGCCGCTGGCCCTGGCCCTCACCCGCCGGGCGGAGCTGCTCGATGAGCTGGCCCAGGCCATCGAGAATGATCGGCAGCGGGCGGCCGAGCAGCGCGCAGCGCGGGCGGCGCTGGAGCGCGAGGCCGATGCCCTGGCGGCGCGGGAGCGGGCGGCGACCGCGCCGGTGCAGCCCACCCCCGAGGGGCTGCGCTCCCTGGAGGCCGAGGTGGAGGCCGCGCGGCGGCGGGTGGAGGCCCGGGCGGCCGAGCGCAGCCGCCTCGAAGCACGGCTGGAGGCCCTGCCCCGCCGCATCGAAGAGGCCCGCCAGCGCACCCAGGTGGCCCAGGCCCGCGCGCTGGCCCTCGAGCAGTCCCCCGCCGATGACGAGACCCCGGCCGATCCCAGCCTGTTGGGCCTCAGCAGCGTGCAGGCGGCCAATGCGCGCCTGGAGGCGCGGGTCGCCGAGGAGCTGGCGCGCACCCTGGCGGTGGAGGAGGGGGATCGCAGCTCCGCGGAATTGCTCGACAATCAGCTCGATCTGGCCGAGCGCTTCCTGCGGCAGGCGTCCTCCGAGCTGGCCACCTGGCGCGAGGCCACCGAGCAGCACCTCACCGACGAGCTGACCCGGCTGGGTCAGGCGGTGCAGGCGGCCGAGGTGACGGCGGCGGCGGCCACTGATGCCTACAGCCGCTTCGTGGGCACCGAGCGCGCCGGCCTCGCCCGCACCGAGCTCGAGGTGGCCGAGCTGGAGCGCGCCCGCCTCGAGCTGGAGCGCCAGCTCTCTCTGGAGCGCGATCGCCTGGCGGTGGAGCGCGGGGAGCTCGACGGGGTGCGCAGCGCCATCGAGCGTGATCCGCGCAGCAGCCACACGGCGACGCGGCTCAAGGAGACCTTCCAGCGGCTGCAGCGCCGCCAGCAGGGCCTGGATCAAGACGCCGAAGCCCCGGCCCTGGCTCGCCTGGGCACGGCCCGCGCGCGGCGCCTCGATGTGGGGGATGCCTTGACGGTGTTCACCGATCGCTGGCGGGCGGGGGTAGCGCCGCTGGAGGATCCCAAGCAGAACCCCGCGGAACGATTGAGGAAACGCCAGGAGCTCGACGGGCTGCGTGACCAGGTGCGCGGCGCCCTGCGCCGGCAGAGCGCGGCGCTGACCGCCTTCATCGCTGCTGGGGAGGCGCTGCGCAGTGTGCAGACCGAGCGGGGCGAGGTGTTCGCCGAGCTCGATCGGCTGGTGCGCACGCGGATCTTCTGGATTCAAGACGCGTCGCCGCTGTGGAGTGATCTGCGCTCCCACCTGGGCACCGAGCTGGCGCGGGTGCTGCGCTGGACCAGCCACCTGCAGTCGGACGCCATGGCCGGGGCCCTGGGCGCCATGGCCCGCGACCCGCTGGAGCTGATGCTGGCCCTGGTGCTGGTGCTGGGCCTGCCCCTGGGGCTGCTGCTGGCTCGGCGCCGCTTCGCGCGCTTGCTGCGGCGAGAGACCGACTCCCTGGCCGGGCGGCTGCAGCGGCTGGGGGTGGGGGTGGTGCTGGTGAGCCTCGCCCCGCTGAGCCTCATCGTGGCGGCGGCCATCGTGGGCTCGACCGGCCTGCCCGACGACATCCGGCCGCTGATGCAGAGCCTGCTGATGCACCTGGGCTGGAGCCTGTGGGCGTGGTCCCTGGTGACCCTCCTGCTGGCGCGGGATGGGGTGTTGGTGCAGCACTTCGGGGTGCCGGCCGATCCGGCCCACGAGGGGGCGCTGGTGCTGCGGCTCATCATCACCGGCTACGCGGTCTGCTGGATGCCCGAGCGCTTGCTGGGGGGGCCGCCGATTCGGGCGACCACGCTGGCCCACTTCGGCATTTTCTGCTTTGGGATCGTGGTGTTGCTGGCCACCGCCCGGCTGCTGCGGCGGCGCGGGCTGCTCATGGAAGCCCTGAGTGGGGCCTTCGGGGATCGGCCCGGCCAGGCCTCGGTGGCGCCGCCGTTTCGGGCGCTGGTGCTGCTGGCCATCCTGGTGATTTTGGGCATGGATGTGCTGGGCTATCGCTACGGCGCCGGGCGGCTGGCCCGGGGCCTGTTCTTGTCGGTGCTGGTGGTGGTGCCCCTCACCCTCATTCGGCCGCGGGCCACCGAGGCCTGGCGGCGGTGGCGGGCCCCTGAGGATGGCACCCTGGCCGAGCCCCCCCGCTGGATGCGGCCGGCGTTTGTGACGCTGGGGTTCTTGCTGCTGGCCCTGGTGTGGGGGGTCGATCAGGGCGCGGTGCGGCTGCTCGATGGCATCCGCCTGTATACATTCGACGAGACCCGGGCCATCACGCTGCTGGATGTGACGGCGGGCCTGCTGGTGCTGGCGGTGACGATCTGGGTGGTCAGCGTGCTGCCGCGGGTGCTGAAAGCCATTGTTTTTCCTTACTTTTCCCTGGACGACGGGGCGCAGTACGCCATCGCCAGCATCGCGCGCTATGTGTTGTTCTTCATCGGCCTGGTGGCCATGCTCAACACCCTCGAGCTCGATCTGGGCAAGCTCTCCTGGCTGATGGCGGCCCTGGGTGTGGGCATCGGCTTTGGCCTGCAAGAGATCGTGTCGAACTTCGTGAGCGGGGTCATCCTGCTGCTGGAGCGGCCCATCCGGGTGGGGGACTTCGTCTCGGTGGGCCCCATCGAGGGGCGGGTGCTGCATATCAACATCCGGGCCACCACCATCCTCAGCCTGGATCGGCGCGAGATCATCCTGCCCAACAAGGACCTCATCACCAAGGAGGTCACCAACTGGACCGGCACCGATCGCATGATCCGCATCACCCTGGTGGTGAACGTGGCCTTCGGGACCGATGTGGAGCAGGTGACGCGGGTGCTGCTGGCGGTGGCGGCCGCCGAGCCGGTGGTGGTGGAGGATCCGGCGCCCGAGGTGGTGCTGATGCGCCACACGCTGAACGGCATGGAGTTCGAGCTGCGGGTGCACATCCCCGATCCGTGGGTGCGGTTTCGCATCATCGATCGGCTCAACAAGGCGATGATGCACGCCTTCGCCACCGAGGGGATCCGGGTGGCGCTGCCCCAGCAGGACCTGCACATCCGCAGTGGGGTGCTGGAGACGCGCCGGGTGGGGCCGGCGGAGGTGGGGCTGGAGGTGGCGCAGCCGGAGAAGGCGGGGCCGGAGAAGGCGGGGCCGGAGAAGGCGGGGCCGGAGAAGGCGGGGCCGGAGAAGGCGGGGCCGGAGAAGGCGGGGCCGCCAGAGGATGCGTAACTACAGGGCTCTTTTGGTGAACGGTTCGTTGTGCGGCCCTCGTGGGCCGCATGGGCAACCAAGCGCGTGGGTGGGTGCATCTATCAGGCGTTCCCTCCCCGGCGCGCCCTTCGGTTCCCCTCCCTCCCGTGCGAAGGGCGCGCCGGTCCCCTACTCTGCAGGCTCCACCAAGAACTCGGTCATCATGCCCAGCGAGGCGTGCTCCAGGATGTGGCAGTGCGCCATCCAGCGGCCGGGGTTGTCCATGCGGGCAAACACGGTCACCTGGCTGAGGCCGGGCACCAGGACGGTGTCTTTCAAGCCCGGCTGCTCGGTCTCGGGGCGGCCGTCGGGCAGGATCTCGAAGAACTGGCCGTGCAGGTGGAACGGGTGGGTGGGTCCGGCGCGGTTGTCGAGCACCAGGCGCACATAGTCGCCCTGCTGGAAGGTGAACATGGGCTCGGGGTGGCCGGCGTGGTGGCTGTCGTGGCCGCCGTCCTGGCCGTTGAGCAGCCAGCGCACCCCGGTCTCGGCGTCTTCCACCACGGTGAAGGTCAGCACGGCGGTCTGGTTGGCGCGGCCGCGGGCCGGAGGGGCGACCTCGGGCAGGGCCACGGGCTGGGGAGCGCTGCCGGTGGCCGCCACCTCGATGGACTGGATGTCGAAGGGCCGCACCACCACGTTCTCGCCCTCGAGCACCGGGATGTGGCTGATCAGGCGGGCAGTGCCCGGGCGGTCATAGGTGACCTCCAGGTCGTAGCGCTGGCCGATGGCGACGGAAAGCCTTTGGGTTTCATAGGGTTGCGCGAGCAGGCCGCCGTCGGTGCCGATGACGCGAAAGCGGGCGCCCTCCAGCGACAGATCCATGAAGCGGCCGTTGGCGGTGTTGACCAGGCGCCACCGCTCGACGTCGCCCTCGCGGGCCACCCCGGCCTTGGGCTCGGTGGTGCCGTTGGTCAGCAGGAGGTTGCCGTAGCGGCCGTGCATGAGCTCGGGGCGGTTGCGGAAGGGTGGGGGGATGCGGCCGTTCTCCACCAGGACGTCGTCGATGACCAGCAGCCTTTCCCGAGCAAAAACGGGGGGTTCTGCCTCGTGCACGATGAGCATGCCCTGGAGGCCGAGCTCGACGTCGGTGTGGGCGTTGACGTGGGGGTGGTACCAGAAGGTGCCGGCGTCGGGCAGCACGAAGCGGTAGGTGAAGGTCTCACCCGGCTGGACCGGGGCCTGGATGCGGGGGCTGCCGTCCATGTCGTCGGGGATCCGCAGGCCGTGCCAGTGGATGGTGGTGGCTTCGTCGAGGTCGTTCTTGAAGCGCACCACCAGCTCGTCCCCCACCCGCGCCTGGATGGTGGGGCCGGGGCTCTGGCCGTTGTAGGCCAGGCCGTCGATCTCGAGGTCGGCGCCCAGGCGGTAGCGGGCGGCCGAGGCACGCAGCTCGATCTCGACGACCCGGGGATCGGGGTCGAGGTCGGGGGCGACAGCCGGACCTTCGAGGGAAGGCAGGGGCGGGGGCAGCGCGGCATCGGGCGTGGCGTCGAGGGGTGCGGCGTCGAGGGGCGCAGCGTCGGGGGCGGCGTCGGGGGGCGTGGCGTCGAGGGCGGCCCCATCGAGGGCGGCCGCGTCGTCCACCGCGGGATCTTCGCTGGGCGCGGCATCGCAGCCGGCCAGCAGCAGCACGAGGCAGGAGGTGCGCAACATCTTGATTCTCCTCATGGAAGCGGCGAGCGAGGTCTACCACAGGTCGGCGGCGGTGGCGACCGAAGCCGCCCAATCGTGTGATTCGATGATATGTGACATGTCTGCATCCGGCGGGCGGGCGATTGTGGCCAGCGCCGCGGCGGCGGTAAGATGCAGCCATGGTGGATACATCGTACTACGCCGCGCTGATGCGGCAGCGGATTGCCGGGCGGCCCTGGCTTGCGACGGCCGACACCCTGGTGGGGGCGGCGGCCTACGGGCGCATGCTGCTCAACCTGGGCGCCGAGCGGGTGCTGGCCATCGGGGGCAGCCGGGGGGCGGGGGTGCTGCCCGATCCCCAGGAGATGGCGCAGATCGATCTGGGCTGCGGGGGCAGCGACTTCATGACCGCCGTGCGCGCGTCCGAAGCGGCGCTGGCTCACCTGCCGCCCGACGCCTGGGCCCAGGTCGACGCCTTCGATCCGGCCCACGAAGCGCGGGTGGTGGCCCCCCTCTTCTCGGCCGGGG
>Ga0075163_10005815_pt1 | contig 16371 bp, 11 predicted proteins | sample JI1023141ADNA_FD_71478 | JGI IMG/M metagenome (GOLD analysis project Ga0075163, IMG submission 71478) | Wastewater effluent complex algal communities from Wisconsin, to seasonally profile nutrient transformation and Carbon sequestration -... | ecosystem: Engineered > WWTP > Effluent > Algae...
CTTACGTCGCTACGCGACTCTAGATTCTAATTAACTGGTAACATAGGACTTACGTCCTACGCTACAGATATTTCGTCGCTACGCGACTTTTAGAAAAAACATTTTTGCAAGAATTCTATTGATGAGTAACTAAAAGTAATAAAGCCTCATAACTTACTAAAGAGGCTCTATATTATCATTAACATGTAGATGAAATAAATCACAAAAATAATTTGTAAGGAGCACTACGTACCCCTCCTATTTCTAATACAATGGAATTTTCTCCTGCTTTAAGTTTTAGCTTTTTCTCTTTACCCTTAAATACTAATTCTCCAGTGCTTAATTTTTTACCTTGACGCTCAATTTTAATACCATTAACAAATAATTTAGCTTTATCAGAAAGTTCTTCTCCTAATATTTCTAGGCGAGTGCTTAAAACTGAAAATCGAGCAAAGTCTATGCGTAAACCCGTTCCAATATTAATGTTAGCATCACTAGTATCAATAACATTACTAGTTATAGTACGTACTTGAATACGAAATCTAGCGGTTGTAGTAATAATATTAGGTATAAAATCAAAGCTTCTAGTAGTTGTAGGAAGATTGCTAGCAATAATTTTAAAGGTTTTTCCTTCATCAGTAGAAAGCATTAAGTCTTGAGTTCCACCTCTATTTGCAAGCTCATCAGAAATTTGCCAGCTAATCTTAATAGTTTGATCTTTTGCTAACACTTCGCTTCCATTAGGAAAAAGCAGGAATAAACCAGTCTGACGATTTTGAGCACTCATAAAATTACGAGCAAAACGATCTACATTAGGTGATCCCCAACCAGTACAAAGATCATAACCTGGCATAGCCTTAAATCCATCTAACCCTCCAGCACTGTTGTTACCAGCAGTTATATCATTAAAAACACCTGGTAAAGGGCTAGCACTTAGTTGTTGTTGTCGTCCTAGGCTGTAAATTCTAGGATTAGCATTGCCTAATCCTTTTGTTTGGGAAAATTGATTAGTTAAAGCTAAAACTCCTGCCCAAACAGGAGCAGAGGTACTTGTACCTCCAATAACATTAGTAAAACCATCACGGACAACAAAAAATCCTGGCTGGCTAGGATCTGCTAGCAGTGCAACATCAGGTACAGTACGCCCAGATAAGGAAATTCCTGCTCCAGATTGATAATCAGTAAGAGGAAAGAAATTACTAATCCCACCACCACTACCTTGCCAAGCCTGTTCGCCTAAATACTCAGTTACATTGCCATCTTTATCAAAATTTACTCTTAGGCTAGTTCCTCCTATAGCAGTTACAAAAGGGCTGGCTGCAAGGGCGTTAACTTGGGCAGTTTGAGCATCACTACAGTCATTTACTCCTTGATCTCCTGAAGAAACCACTATGCTTTGACCTTGGGCTGCGGCTTGTTTGTAAAGATTATTAAAAAGCGCTTCAAATTGTGGAAATAAAAACTTTTCACAAGCACCAAAGCTAATACTCATAACTTTAGTATCAGGTAACATATTGATAAAAAAGGCTAAAGACTGATCAATATCACTATCTCGGTCTGCAATAACCACTTTAATATCTGCCTTAGGTGCAGCAGCACCAGATAATTGTGTATCTAGTAAAACTTCTAGGGTTTCTACACCACCACGGTCAACAATTTGGCCTCCTGCCGGAATTTTAGTAATAGAAGTAGATGGAAGATTAAATAAACTACGAAATTCATCAACATCTGACATATTAAAATCACTTCTAGCTACAATTCCAATAGATTGACCATTACCCTCAATACCACTAGCAAAAAGAGGCTTAAAGTTATAAGCAGTATGGAAATCTTGTGGGCCAATAGCTGTTCGTCCGGCTGCATTAGTAAAGGCAGGTAAAATTTCAGAATGATGTTTAATTGTTGGCTGAGTAAAAAGAAAATTATTTAGTCTTATATCTGCAATTTCAGAGATTAAACTAACAGGCAAAGCAGCTTTTTCCAAGTGTCCATAATGTGTTTGGCCTTCAAGCTCAAATAATTGCATCTCTACTTGAAAAGCTTTCTGAATCTGAGATGAAGTAGCTCTAAAATCTAGCCGCAAGTGATTTGCCCAAGTTTGGGTTACTGTAATACCAGAATCTTTTAGATAATTAATAGCTTGGTTATAAGTTTCATCTGAAACACCAAATTTTTCTCCAAACTCTTTAGGTGTAAGCCAATGCATATAGTTAGCACTAGTAGAGTCATATTGTTCTTTTAACAATAGGTCTAATTCATCTTCATTTTTAAGTTGAAAATGTAACACACCAGAAACCATCATATCAGCAGGGGCTATAGATTTAAGCCGTGCTTGAGCAGGAATAAACACTTTTTTTGATAAACGATTATTTTCTGTATCAGCTAGCCCTAAAGTGTTTGTAAGTATTACTAAGGAAGAAATTATTATTGCTAAAACTAAAGATCTTTTTCTCATTCTTAAAACCCGCTCTTTAAGATTAATTTTGGAACAATCTATTATCTCTGTTATCTTATAGAAAAAACCGTGATAAAATTCACTGATTCTAACTCGCTTCTCATTACGTCAACAAGGGGATAAAACAGACAACCTATGAACTCACCACAAGCAAAAAACAAAACCAAAACACCCGCAAAAAAAACTACGAATAATTCTAGCCAAGAAGTTTCCGATATTAAGAGAATTTATGAAATTGCTACAGGGTTTTGGGCATCAGGAGCACTTATTGCAGCAATTAAGCTAGGACTTTTTACAAAATTAGAAAATAATCCATCATCTAGTGATTCATTAGCAAGAAAACTAGGGTTAAACAGACGATGGACAGAAAAACTCTTAACTGCTTGTGCTGCAATGGGAATGTTAGAAAAAAGCAATTTATATTTTAGTAATACACCTACTGCCTCACAATTTTTAGTAGAATATAAACCCCATTATCAAGGGGCTTTTTTACTTCATTTAGGTTCTTTATGGGAACGTTTTGGTACATTGTCTAATACTATTCAAACCGGAACTCGTAATGATAGCCAAACAACTGAACGTACAGATAATGAAAGCGGACGTTCTTGGATCCTAAGCTCTCATAATGTAGCAATGAGTGGTCAAGCTGAAGCACTAGCAAGAGTGTTAGACCTTAGTGGATATAAACATTTATGTGATGTTGGTGGTGGCCCAGGTACTTATGCTGCGGTGCTTTGCTTAAGAAACCCAGATTTACAAGCAACCGTGCTAGATGATCCAGAAGTAATTCCTTATGCACAAGAAATTATTGAAGCCTCTGGACTTAAAGAAAGAGTTACTATTAAACCTGCTCAAGTGCCTTTTCATACATATGATGAGCAATATGATGTAATGCTTGTGTCTGGAGTATTACATGGTTTTTCAGAAGCTACCTGTAAAAAAATACTACGTAAAATCTATAAAGCTTTAGCTACAGATGGAATGATAGTTGTTCAAGAGATGCTTTTGGATGATGAAGAAGCTAAACCTATGTTACCAGCACTATTTAGCTTAAATATGACAATGGGAGAAACCTATACTGCTGCTCAGATTATGTCTTGGCTCTATGATGTAGGTTTTGTCAAGGTAGAAGTAAAAGAGATTCCTGACGGGCCTTGGATGGATCATGCGATTATTGCTAGAAAAATGTAGCTATTATAAGTTTTAAATAAAAATGCAGGTAAGAGAGTTTCTAGTACCTGCATTTTTATTTTTGCTTAAAATATCTCTATTGCTTGAGGTTTGTTAAAAGTAATTTTCCACCTACTTCACGGACAATATAAAATTTGTCTGCTCCAATTAAATCTTCTAAACGCTTAAAAGAAGGTTTTTCTACTAGCAAATAACACCTATCAGATTTTTCCCAGATTTCTTTAAACTCTGTATCATCAATAAAAACATCAGGCGCATTAGGAGCATATGATCCATATTCTAAGTTATTTATCCGTCCATTAAGTAAAAGAGCTTCTTTAGGATTAAAGTAAAAAAACACTGACGAGAAAGTATAATATTGATTGTCAAAAATTAATTTACCTTCAGGAACCTTTTGTAAGGCTTCAGCTAATGGACGTGAGCCTAAGTAAGGCTCAAAAACAATCAATGCTTGATGAGCAGCTTGAAAGAAAATCAACATCATTACTGCAATAAGAACACAAGAAACCTCACGTATTTTTTTTGAAAAATACATTCCTGCTAAGCCTAATAAAGTGCTTACCAGAGCCATCACTAGAGGGAAACGCAAGTAAGCAAAGGAATTAAGGGTTAAATCTCCAAAATGGCCTAAGGCTAGGGTATAAACTGCATAAACATCATCACTTTTAGCTAATGCTTTAGAAATATCTCCTGAAGTTTGAATATTTCTAACTAAATAAAGAATTGACAAAATTGCTGGAATTGCAGCTAAACAAGCTGTAGTAATAACCCATAGCCCAAAGCGGGGTAACTCTTCTTTTTTATCAAGTGCAATGCCAATTAATAAAGCTAATGCTGGATAAATTGGCATTGAATAATATTCTTGTGTGGTAGAGAGGCTAAAAAAGCCCATTACTACAAAGACCCAACATACAGCTAAAATAGAAACTCGTTCTAAACGGTTTTGAGGGTTAATAGTAAACTTAAGTCTTTTTAAGTAAGGTAAAAAGGCGCTCCAAGGAAATAGCCAAACTAGGTTAAGTAACCAAAAGGACAACAAAGGGACGGTATTATAATCCTTAGGATGTCTACGCCCTAAAAACCTTAGAATGTGTTCATTAAAAAAATAAAGCCAGAAAAAACCACGATATTTTCCAGGCTCGCTAACCATTGAAAAATCAAAATAAGGTGGATTTCTTAAGGTTGCAATAATATGCCAAGGTGAACTAATTGCTAGAATAACAAAAATAAAAAGTGGTAGGTTAACTCGTTTCCAGACACGCCATTCAAATATCTGTCTAGTTAGAACTAGGTAGAGTCCAGCAATTCCTAATGGAAAGACAATAGAAATTAAGCCTTTTAGCAAAATTCCCATACTAATAGAAATAGCGCCAACTATTGACCATCGGTTAGGGTTAGGTTCATCATCATCAATAATACGTAAAAATGCCCAAAGTGCTGTAGTGATGCTTAGTGTAACAAGCACATCACCTATTAAAACTCGTGTAAATAAAAATAAGCCAATACAGGTTGATACTGCTAGACCAGCATGAAAACCTGCTCGTTCTGAAATTGTCCATTTACCAAAACGAAAGACTACCCAGGCTAGAGCAGCAGCACCTAAAGCAATAGGTAGACGTGCTGCCCAATCATGTACCCCAAAAATGCCAAAGAAGCCAGCAATTAGCCAATATTTCATTGGCGGTTTTTCCATATAGGCAATTTTATTAAGTTTTGCTGTTACCCAATCGCCAGATTCAAGCATTGTACGGGCAATTTGTGCTTGCACCCCGTCTACATCGTCCATTAAACCAGGAGGAGAATAACACCCTAACAAAAATACACTTAGGGCAATTAAAATTACTGCCCATTCATAGCGGCTAAATTTCATATTTTTATTTTGTTTCTACAGGAATAAAGCGTCCACCAGCAACAATACGAAAGCGGCGGTTGCGCCATAGGATTTCGCTACCTAAAAAACCACCTACCCAAGAAGCAAAACTAATTAAATCTTGAATAGGTACTAACCATAGATTTCTAAACACAGTTTTATCACCTAAAACCCTAACCCCAACTTCTATGGCTAGCCAAAATCTTACTAGCAAAGTTATTAGTAATATCGCCAGCCCCCAAGGGAAAGGTAATAGACATGCACCTATTAATGCCCAAGATAAGCCATAAGTAAAACCTTGCCCTATATAGCCAGATGGACGGGAAAACCGAGTACTACGATTCCAACGAAGTCTATGCTTAAAACTTTGTAAAAAACCTGGTGAGGTTGCATGATGATTAATTACATGAGTTGATAGAACCACTTCAGCGCCTTTTTCTGCTACCCAATTACCTAGCACAAAATCATCAGCCAAAAAATCTGCCATTGCTGCAAACCCGCCTATTTGAGCTAAGTTTGACTTACGAATTGCCATTGAAGGGCCAAGAGTAAATTTCATCCCTTCTAACCACTCAGCTACAATCACACCAGACATAAATTCAGTGCTCATACCTAAGGCTTCTAGCTTTGACCAAAAATCATTTTCACTAACACCACGATAAAGGTTTGTAACTGCACCAACTCGCTCTGACTTAAAAGCTGTAGATATTGCATTTAGATAATCTTTTGACACAGAAGTGTCGCTATCAGTAATTACTAAAATATCAAACTTAGCAACATTAGCCATTTGTTCTAGGCTAAAGACTTTAGCATTAGCATAAGGGGGATTTTCTGCAATAACTAAACGGGCATTGATTTTGGGATAATGAGCAGAAAGTTTATTAACTACTTCAACCGCAGGATCATTAGCTGTATGTACAGCAAAAATAAGCTCATAGCATGGATAGTCTAAATTATAAAAACTCTCTAAATATTTCTCTAAGCCATCTTCAACGCCTTTTAAGGGTTTTAATATGCTAATAGAAAGGCTTGTATCAGAAAAACTATTTGGACGTCTTTTAATTAACTTATGTGCAGCAACAATACCAAGAAAATAGTAAACAATTCCTCCAGTAATGATTGCAGTTAGGGCAAGTTGTAAGATAATAAGCGCCCATACCAACATAAGTAGTTACTCCAAATTATTTTGAAAAATATTTTATTATAAATTGCTTAGGTATACTCAGTAGTGCTAGATAAGTAAGGCTAATGAAATAAGCATTATCCGAGCGTTTTTACTGATAATTTAACAGGGCATAATATCAAGGAAATAGTCTATAAAGCAAAAGATGATGGAGGATAAATATTATATGCTAGAAGAAAAATATAAAGATATATTTTGGGTTTTTATTTGTAGTTTTTTAACCATTGCTTTTTTAGCTACAATTGCTAAATATGCAAAATTGCCTTTTATATTCCCATCTCTTGGACCCACAGCATTTTTATTTTTTGCTACTCCTACTTTACCAGCAGCAAGCCCTAGAAACACTATTATAGGCCATACTATTGCAATAACTTGTGGGTACTTATCACTTGTCTTATGTGGATTAACTGATAGTCCAGCAGCTTTTCAAATAGGAGTGGATGGAGCAAGAATAATAGCAGTATCACTATCAATTGCATTAACTGGAGCATTTATGTTGTTGTTAAAATCCCCTCATCCTCCAGCAGGAGCAACAACTTTAATTATCTCTCTAGGGATTATAAGTAAACCATCACAATTATTAATTGTTGAATTAGCCGTAATGCTACTTACACTACAATCAATTGTTATTAATTATATTCGTGGGGTTGATTATCCTCTTTGGAGTAAAAAATAGCCTAACTCCTTAAGATACAGTATTTGATTTTTCAAATAAAAATGATGCAAGTCTTGGTACTTTGTTTTCGTCTACCTCATGCCACCACTCATTAAAGCTTTTTAACCTTAAAGAATTACTTTTTGCTATATTAATAAAATCAGAAATATTATGTATAAATGCTGTTATTTCTGTTACTTCCTGCTCTTGTTGGAAGTTAGCTTTCTTGCCTTGGTATTGGCGAAATGGATGAAATTCACAAATAAAAAAAAGTCCACCATCAACTAATAAACGAGAGGCTTCTGAAAATATAAAAGAAAGATCTTCAATATGTTCAAGTACAAGGTTACAAACAATTAGATCTATGCTTTTATCTTCACAAGGCCAAGTATTAATAATATTCGCTACAGAAAAACTTACATTATTTAGGTTTAGTTTTTCTTTAGCTTTTTGGATCATACCTTCAGACAGATCTACAGACTTAACTTGTTCACCTATTTGAGCTAGTAGAATAGTATTTTTACCTGTACCACAACCAATCTCAAAAATAGACTTAAAATGTAAGTTTTTTAAGGTTTCTTTAGTGACTAATTCATCTAGGTCACGTGTGTAGTTTTGGTCTTTATCATAGGTTTCTGACCAAGTATTATAAGATTCTTGAACATTCATATATTTACCTAAGCTTAAAATTTATGTTGTCATTACAGGTTCATTTTTTCCAGTAAATGTATTGCGGTAGCGTAGTAGCCAAACAAATAAGCCTATTAAGGCTAAAGTGCTTACTAACATTACAATTGTGGTTAATTGGTTTAAGAAAAAATAGCTAACGGTAAGAATTGCAATTAATACTAAACGAGCGATTTCCGCGCTAAATGCCCAACTCTTTTTTTCAAACATTGCTCCCCAAACTAGGGAAGTAAATAAAACAAGTACAACTCCAATAATTATTTGAATTTGTGGTAGTGATTTTTCAAAAACCATTAAGGCTGTAGAAGCTGATGCTGTAAGTACAAAGTTTACTGCTATATAGGTTGATAGTCCTTTAGGGGTTTTAGTATTAAATCTTATAGGTGTATCAGATTGGATAGCTGCTTCCATATCATATTTAGCTTCTAGGCCGCGAGGTGTCCAACCTGGTCGCATAAACCAAACCTTAATTTTATCAATAAAATAAGGAGCATTACGGGCTTGATTAAATAAATCTACCCAATAATGAAAATTTGCCCAAACAGGATTCCAACTACTATAAGCGTTTACTGTTCCATAAAGAGGCTCTTCTTCTTCCTCTTGAAATGAGCCAAATAGACGATCCCAAATAATTAAAATCGCCCCATAATTGCGGTCTAAGTATTTAATATTACGGCCATGATGAACTCTATGATGAGAAGGTGTGTTAATAATCCACTCTAAAAAGCTAAGTTTTCCAATTAATCGAGTATGAATCCAAAATTGATATAGAACACTAATGGCTTCTGCGGTAATAAAAATTGCTGGGTGAACACCTAAAAATGTTAGTGGAATATAAAATGGCCAGATACTAAAGCCTGAAAACCAAGCCTGACGCAGTGCTACAGAGAGGTTATACTCTTCGCTATGATGATGAACTACATGAATTGCCCAAAGGAAATTTACTTCATGGCTTAGCCTATGCCACCAATAATAGAGAAAATCTACTCCTAAAAGCGCTACTACCCACATTAACCAAGTAGGCATATCAAAGAGTCTATAATTATCAAAAATATAAAAATGTCCTGCAACTAATAAGCCTTTTTTTAGGACATTAATTACTTGTTGGCCTATACCACAGCCTAAATCGGTAAGAGAATCATTAAGGCGATAATAATTGGCCTTACCTTGACGACGAGCTACAAATATTTCTACTAGAATTAAAATAAAAAATCCAGGGATAGCTAAAGCAATATAATTAGGTTGCACAAGCTTTTAACCTCTCAAATTAAATGAAGTGGTCTAATTATGCTTATTTTTAAAAATAATGCCAATATAAATTGGTAAGACCAATTGTAAATTTTTATTTCTTTAACCAACTATGGCTTTAAGACAAAAATTTTTGCAAAAGTTATATTACAGCCCTAAAAAATAGCTTCCTTCAGACTCATTTCCATCAGTAGACATAGTGCCACCTAGGTCTTGCCAAGAAACCATTATCCAATGGCCTTCTTTTTTTGCCCAATGTACAGAGGTTTTTCCCTTACTAGCTAGATCAGCAGTAATAGGAGTATTAGGCACAGCATATTTTCCTGTTATAGAAGATTCTACTTCTATAATTACTGCTCCATTTTCCCCTGCTTTAACTGAGTTTATTTTTGAGCTAATTTCTTTAATTTCTTGTATGCCTTTTAAGTTCTCTTCAATTGTTGTCCGCATTTTTTCGCCGTCGGAAGTCCAACTATTATCTTTAAGCTCAGACTTAAATTTAGTTTCTTTATTAATAGAGCCTAGTAGAGTAGTACTCTTTTTGTCCTTAAAGTCTTTAATAAATTGAGCATAAAGGTCTGTTAATTCTTTTTCAGCTTGAGGTAAATCAACAGTGATTGGCTGAGATGCATTTGGTGTAGGGTTATTGGCAGGCTTTTCTGTTGGAGTATTACAAGCAAAAGTAAAAGTTATTGTTAAAATTAGTAAAAAGACTTTTTTTAATGTCATATGGTTTTTCCTTATAGTTGTTGCATTATTCTAAAAGAATTATATATGTGTACTATGGCAGCCACATAGGGCTGCCCACAAATATTTAACCCAGACCAACATAGTTTGTTGATCTGGGTTAAGAGTTTTAATTAAGGAGTATAGAAAAAGATTAATCACCAACACCAGCAGGGGTGTTATCTTGGCGACGTTTTTTTACACCAAGTTGTAAGAGTTTTCCTTCGGTTGGTTCTGCTTGGCCAACTTGCTTGAGTACGCTTTGTTGATAGAGTTTCTTCATCATTCTAGCTTCTTCTCTAGCATTCATTGGTTTAGTCTTATCACGATCACGTATTGCATTAGCTGCTTCATCATTAACTACTAGACCATGATCAAAAGAAGCTAGGTTAACATTTCTGTTATTAGCATAAACTTCATGTTTTCCATATTCTTTGTACCATTTGGCTACAGTAGCGTTTTGGTGCATATTCTCAATGATATTTCTCCAGCCAATACCAGTGTTATAAGCACAGAAGGAGATTTCGCCTTCTTGTGTACCATAAGGAATAATACACATTTCTGTACGACGGAAGTCATAGTTAAATAGGTCTTGGAACCACATACCAGCAACAAAGAGGAAGTTCCAAGGATCACTACGGCGTTTCTCAATATCTTCACGGCTACGATCACCAGAAACCTTACCATAGTCTTTACCGGTTAAACCAAATGACTTATCAAACTTCTTAAACATTGCTGCTAATGAAAAGCTCTTAGGAGCACCATAAGGATTATAGTTTTTGAGTAAAGCTAAACCCATCATAATATTAGACATCCACTTACTGCGAGCAGCGTCTGTAATTTGGGTCATATCTTTAACTAGGCCAGGAATATTTAGAAATTGTGGTACAGGAGCCATTTCTTTGGTTTCTTTGTTGATCATTAAAGCTGTTCCAACACCACAGTTTGGGTGACAACCGCAGCTTACTTGCCCCCATTCAGCCTTAGGGCCGTGGGATAAATCAGCAAAGTCAGCAAAAGAACTCATTAATGAAAGCGGGAACCAATCACGAGTTGGCTCGGTTAAATTCATTTGGGTTTTTACGTCATAGGCTAGATGGGAAAGGGTGTAACGTTGACGCATACGGCGTTCGTCTGTGATTTCTTCATCACGGCCTGTAAAAGAAACTGGTTGGAAAGCTAAGAAAGCAATCTTCTTTGGATTTTGTAATGCAAATTCAATAATTCTACCTACTTGGTCATTGTTTACACCATTAACTAAAGTGGTAACCAAAACAATTTCAATACCAGCAGCATGAATATTATTGATAGCCTTAAGCTTAACATCAAAGAGGTTACCAATTTGACGATGGCTATTAGCATCATTACCAATACCATCAAATTGAAGATAAACATAGCGTAAGCCTGCTTCAGCAGCTTTTCTAGCATAGTTCATATCTTTAGCAAATTCGATTCCATTAGTAGCTGCTTGAACGCTGTTATAACCAACTTTTCTAGCATAGCGAATAGCGTCAAAGAAGAAAGGAGACATTGTTGGTTCGCCACCAGAGAATTGAACTGACATTTGACGACGTGGTTTAATTTGCATTGCATTGTCTAAAACTTCTTTAATGTCGTCAAAATTTAGTTCATGTACAAAACCCACTTGGTTTGCATCCATAAAACAAGGATCGCACATCATGTTGCAACGATTGGTAAGGTCTACAGTTAATACTGCACCACGGCCATGTTTAATTGTGCTGCTACCATGGTTATGTAGGTTTTCGTCGTTATGTGCCACAATATCGCGGCCTGGGAACATTCTTTCAATATGTTCAAGGAATTTGGTATCAATTGCCATGATATCTTCGCATTTACCATGTATATGACATTCTTTTACCATCCAAACTTGTCCATCACGCTCAATAATTTGGGCTTTTACTTCGCCAACTTGCTCATTGATAAGCATTCTATAATCTTTTTCACCACTAATAATTTGGTTACGAGCTTCAATAACACATTTTGGGCAAAGAGAATCTGTTGTGCGAGGCCATCCTAATACGGGCTTGGATTTTTGCCAGGATTTTAACATTGGTTTTTCAGACCAGTTTGGAGTAAACGCTGCATTTGGTCTAAATTGATTAAATTTTTGGATTCCATTAAATGCTTTGCCTGCAACTACGCTTAATCCCTTTTCTACCATTTTCTTTAACGACATGTTTTTACTATTCTCCTTACACAGACTTGTTTAGTCACATTAATTAATTCTTAAAAATTAATTTCTTATTAATTGATTCACCTAGTAATTTATTCTCATTTTTGTGAGTTTAAATAAAACTTGCTAAAACCCTACTACCTAGCGCTAACTAACTCTTCTTGTTCTGATTGTTGGGTTACAACCACAGGTTTATTGGCTAATTTTTTAGATTTTAAAGGTATTAACTTTAATTCTTCTGCAATTAACCTACCTGGAGATAATGTTAAATTTTCTGGATCTGGCAACATTTGAGGAGCAGAACGCCAATTATCCATTACAGCTACTTTATGTACACAAGCTACTGTGCAGTAATCGGCACAATCTTTTTTAGTATTAAACTCGCGGATTATATCTTGAGTTGTATATGAAAATAAATCTACCCCAGGATAACCACGTCGTTGAGAGCAATAATGTACTAGACCATCTTCACATACATAAAGGTAACGGCTACCAGCACGACAACGCCAATCATTAGGCTGACCTGTAGCTAAGTTATCTTGGAAACGGTTAAAACGAGCATAGCTAGTTTTACCTAAGTCTCTTAATTGCTTAAATACTGTTTGCTCTACTTCATTAAGCTTTCCTAATTGACCATGACCATCATGAATAATTCCTACAGTGGTAGAAAAGCCTAATTCTACTGCTCGATTGCCGATTACTAAAGCGTCTTCAGGGGTACGAATACCGCCACCAATGACAGAGTTAATATTGACAGCAAAATCAGCATGTTCTTTAAGCATTTGTAGCTTTTTGTCTAATACTTTTAGGCTTTTAACAGAAATTTCATCTGGTTGAATATTATCTATACTGATTTGCATATAGTCTAAACCAGCTTTGTTTAGACGCTTAATACGTTCTGGCATCAACAAATAACCATTAGTAATTAGACCAACAAGCAATCCAGATTGACGGGCATGAGCAATTATTTCGTCTAACTCTGGGTGTAGAAGCGGTTCCCCTCCACTAAAAACTAATGCTGAAAGCCCTAGTTTTACTAAGTGGTCAATACGCTTTTTCATTGTTTCCAAAGGAATTCCCTTAGAATAATTGTCATATTCATTACAATAAACACATGACAAATTACACTTACGAATAGGGATTATATGTGCAACTAGTGGGTGACTAGTAGAAGCAATTCCTTTGGCAAGAAACTTCATTTCCCTTACTTTTCTTTGCCAAGCAGCGCGAGTCTTACTATTTATCATTTTAAAAAACTGTCAGCTCCCTTTCAGAACAAGATCCAGAAAATAGCAATAAGTTTTGGTATTTCAACAAGTTTTGCTTCTCTTTTTTAGGTACCACAAAGGCTAACTGTAATTTTTAGTGGCTATAAATTTAAGGTAGGTTTGAAAACCACTAAACTATTTCTTAACTATATACAATTTGCCAAATGTGCTTACCACCACCTTAAGCAAAAACTATGCCAAATATGAAGCTAATATTATCTCTAGCTTTTACAACAAGTTAGCAGTAAAAAAATAAAGGGTATTTTTCTGCAAAATGCTCTTGTGTATCATAAAGACACAAATCAAATCATAATTTCTACTAAATCTAGATAGTAATACATTTTGGTGGGTCTTATTGACTCACACTAGAGCGTTAATAGAAGAATCATGTATCAAAAAGACACAAATTGTTGGTTATTAGCTTTCTAATTCTTGATCGGTCTTAGTTAATGGGGTGAGATCAGTTTGATAAAGAGGTTTTTCTAAGCTATCAAGCTGACCTATTTTTAAGAATAGTTGGTCATAAACAAATAGGTGTAACCAAACTAGTGGAAAACATAAAGCAGGTAATAAGGCTTTTGCCCAAAAACTAAACCATTGCTCTCTAAATAATGAATACCTACGAGCAAAAATAACCCTTAATAAAAAAAGAGTTATAAAAACTGGGCTAAATAAAGAAATTGCTTGGCTTAATGAAATAGCAAGTAATTCTTGAATGATAGGAATACTAGATAGAATACTGATTAAAGAAAAAGCTACCCAAATTATTAAGAGAAAAATTAAAAATAAAACTAATAAGCTAAGTTTCTTAACTAAAGGGTTAAGTCGAAAAACTTTTAAGAATCGCTCACTCCCTACTTGTAATTGGTGTAAATAATTGATTGTAGGTTGTTTAGCCCAAGGAGCAATTTTAAGAAATGGCCAATTAATACTACTAGTGTAACTGATAGGTTTTTTAATAAGGTGTTCTAGGCTTGGAGTTTCTAGAAGTACTTGTTGACTTATTTGATAACCATAAAACATCAAAGAATAAGCCTCTAAATCAGTAAAAGAATCTAAATGTGTACGAATACGGGCAAGTAGTTGCTGCACCTCTGGAGCAATTGCTAGATTGTCATTTGATAGCGTAAAATCACTAATAAAAGATAATGGTTTTGGTTCTTTAGTCTTGTTTGTAGATGTTAAATAATCTTGTTTTATAATAGGGAAATTTTTTCTTAAATGTATAAAAGCAGTATGGTTTTTATATTTTCCTTCTAACATTCGAAAGGATTGTTCTTCACGTAGACGATCTCCAAGTATACTTCTTACCCTAAGTAGTAATCCATCATTACGGATATCAGGCTTAGCTTCAAATTCTAATGGGCGGGAAGAATCACTAATAATAAAATCTGTACAATCAAAATTTAGTAGTCCTTCAATCCCTTGATTGTCATGAACTCCTCCATCCACTAGCTGAAGGTCTATTTTATTTGGGTAGAGATTAGAAATTTTTATTGGAGCAAAAACGGCTGGTAAAGCGGCTGAGGCTGCTACAGCATGACTTAATAAAAAATCCTGATGTTCTTTACCTAATAATTGATAAGAACTAGGTCTAACAAGACGTAAGTTTTTATCTATTTCTTGGGATGAAACATTTTCACGAGGTGCTTCACCCATATGAGTTGCTTCAAAATACCAGCTACGCCCAGTATTTAATGAAGCTGTATTAATTAAAAGCATTGGTACTTTAGCACTACGGTAAGAGTTATGTTCTAAAGGTTTAAAGTCTAAAATCTCTCCTTTAGGGAGGATTTTTAAATCAGACATTTTTATTGGAGTATTAGAGTCAGGATCAAATATAGGTCGGTAAAAATACTCTTCATAAAGTTCAGCTAATCGTAAGCTAGAAGAATAATTAGCTGAAGCCATTTTAATAGTTTTAAGTGGGTTGTTATAAGCTGTCATAATTACGTTTTTTTGAACAGCTTTAAGAAAATCACCTGTTATTTTATGTAAAATCTCACAATAATCACTATCTAAAATCTGGCTATCAGATTTATTTTCTAATAATTTTTTTAAGTGCAAATAATAGAGTGTACCAATAATTGCACCGCCGGAAACTGTGGAAATAACCTCTATATGCCTAAGTAAGCCGAGTTCTGCTATTTTGGCCAATAAACCAATATGAAAGAACGAAGCACGAAAGCCACCACCAGAAAGCGCTAGCCCTAAACGTGGTCTAGGGCTAGGACTTTTTTCAGATATTTCCGACATATTTACCTTCTTAAAAGGTGCAAATAAACTATCTTATACAAATAGAGCAAATTTATAAGCTTATAGGGAGTACTAAGAATTTTGATCCTGGTACTTTTGCATCTTTTTTACCTCTAAAAGCTTTTTCTTTTACTAGCTTAAACCCTAAACGTAGGTAAAGGCTTTCTGCTTTTGGGTTATTTGTAGCTACATCAAGACTTATTTCTTTATAACCTTTTTTTTGTGCTTTCTCAGTTTCATGTTTAATTAGGGCTGAACCAACACCTAACCCTCTACTTTTAGCACTTACTCCAAGGTTACAAATATATATTGCATTAGGTGGTGGCTTTTCAACTACAGAACTTGAATGAAGTGAGTTTCTTAGCACTTCAAAAGAGGCAAATAAACCATAAAACTTGGTTATATTTTTTAGCGTTTCCACATAGAGTTTAAATAACTCTTTTCTATCATAAAAAGCCCCAACTCCAACAATAGTTGATTGATGTTCAACTATTGTATGAATACGGTGACCCATAAAGCCACCACCTTGCTCAAACTCATAAGCTATATAGTCTTTAGCGGTTTTAGTATGACTGGAAAACATATATTCAAATATTTCCGGCCCAGCACTATAAACCAAATCAACACAAGCTAGAGTATCCTTAGCAGTGGCTTTTCTA
>Ga0075163_10005816_pt1 | contig 16371 bp, 16 predicted proteins | sample JI1023141ADNA_FD_71478 | JGI IMG/M metagenome (GOLD analysis project Ga0075163, IMG submission 71478) | Wastewater effluent complex algal communities from Wisconsin, to seasonally profile nutrient transformation and Carbon sequestration -... | ecosystem: Engineered > WWTP > Effluent > Algae...
TCTGCTGTTTGGCGCATTCGGTGAACAGTTCCTGGGCTCGATGGGCATCAGCCTTGACGCGTTTCGGATCGCGGGCGGCATCATGCTGTTCATGATTGCCATCGAAATGGTTTTCGAAAAGCGCACCGAGCGGCGGGAAAGCCGGGCCGAAGACATCAAGGCCCATCCGGAGCATGAAGACATTTCGATCTTCCCGATGGCGATTCCGATGATTGCCGGACCGGGGTCGATCGCGTCGGTGATGCTGATGTCGGCGCGCAGCAAGGGAATTGAAGAGAGCCTGACCGTGCTTGCGGCCTTGGCTGTTGTGTTGTGCGTTACGCTGGCTTCCCTACTTGCAGCCGGCCCGCTGATGAAAGCGCTTGGCTACAAGGTCGAAGCGATGATTACGCGGATTCTCGGGGTGGTCCTGGCCGCACTTGCCGCGCAGTTCATCATTGATGGAATCAAGGCAAGCTTCCAATAGAAAAGGGCGCGGCGCCCCGAAGGATGCCGCGCCCTTTCCGGGATGTCGGGATTACTGGCTTGGAACCAGATTGACAGCAGCAAATTTGCCGCGCTGATCCACTTCGATATCGAATTCGAGCCGGTCGCCTTCATTGAGGCCGCGCAAACCCGCACGCTCGACCGCCGAGATATGAACAAATGCATCGGGCTGGCCGTCATCGCGCTGGACGAAACCAAAGCCTTTCATGGCGTTGAAGAACTTGACTGTGCCAGTCGCCTTTTCACCCGTCAGTTGGCGCTGCGGCCCACGGCCACCGCCGCCACGATCGCCACCAAAGCCGCCGCTCCGTTCGGGACGCGGTTCGCGCGGGCGATCTTCGACGGGCATCGGCTCGCCATCGATCTTGAGCTCGGTCGCCGAAACCTTGCCGCCGCGATCAACGAGAGTGAAACCCAGAGGCTGTCCTTCGGCCAGCCCCGTCAGGCCTGCCTGCTCGACCGCTGAAATATGCACGAAGACATCTTCACCGCCATCGTCGCGGACAATGAAGCCGAAGCCCTTCTGACCGTTGAAGAATTTTACGACACCCGTGCCTTCGCCAACGACCTGTGCAGGCATCGATGTACGCGGTGCTCCGCCTCCGCCGCCACGAAATCCGCCGCCGCCGCCGCCGCCGAAGCGATCGCCACCACCGCCGCCGAAGCGATCACCGCCGCCGCCACCGAAACGGTCACTGCCAGCGGCATATCCACCGAAATTGTCGTCGCCGAAGCTATCGCGCTTGTCCCTGCCGCGCCCGCCGCGATCACCGCGACGCCCTTTATCAAAACTCATGCCCTGTATGACTTTCCCGAATTCATCGCCCATAGGTCCAAAGAACCAAAGCACCGGGCGATGGTGCACATGGTATTCGGCGCAGAACCATTACGCACCTTTGATTCGCAATAGCCTAAAAATCGGGCTTGGGCGAGCGATTTTGATTCATTGCTTCAGATACTTGCACAATCGACTTTGCGGCTTGCTAGACGAAGAGCGTCTCTGGGTCTTTCATCGCCTCGCGTTTCTGTGCGCTGACAATGCTGAGGACGGTTCGGACCAGCGACCAGATGGCAATCCCAAGCAGGATCAGGAAACCGATGCCCACCAGCAGTGTCACGATGCCCGCCACCGAGCCGATGACGCCAATCCAGAATGTGCGGATCAGATAGGTGTAATGGGTCGCCTCCCATGGTTCATGCGGTTCGCCCTTCCAGACATAACAGAGAACTACGCCAATGATGGCAGAAATGCCGGTGATGCAACTTGCAAGGTACAGCAAGCCGACGATTGTCGGGCGATTGAATTCGAAGCCGTTTGCCCCTGGCGTTGCATTCGGTCTCTGTGTCGGTTCATTCATGACGAAGCCTCCCGTTTGGGCCTGCAATCTTAGCCGACTTGCAGGAATTGCCAAGACTATGGCAAGGCAGAGCCTATGACAGACATTTTAAGCCTTTTCGCTGATCCGGGCATATGGATGGCTCTCCTCACATTGATCGTGCTCGAAGTTGTGCTCGGCGTCGACAATCTGGTCTTCGTCGCTATCCTTTCGAACAAACTGCCGCCGGAACACCAGCAGCGCGCGCGCCGCATCGGGCTTGTCATGGCATTGGTGATGCGCTTGGCGCTGCTCGGGGCAATTGCCTGGATTGTCGGGCTCACTGCACCAATTCTGGATTTTGGGTTTGCCGGGCCGTTGGGCGAGCATGGCGAACCGACGTTTGAAACTGCGCTGAGTGGGAGGGACCTGATCCTGATTGCAGGGGGCTTGTTCCTGCTTTGGAAGGCAACGAAGGAAATCCACCATGCGATGGATCCTGAACCAAGCGGCGAAATGCTGGACAAGAAGGGTCATGGAGTCGTCGGGTTCGGGGCGACGATCGCCCAAATTGGCGTGCTCAACCTTGTTTTTTCGATCGATTCCATTCTGACTGCCATTGGCATGACAAACCAGATTCCCGTGATGGCCGTTGCCATTGTCGTCACGGTCGGCATCATGCTGATTGCATCTGATCCGCTTGCCACGTTTATCGGCAAGAATCCGACTGTCGTGATGCTCGCGCTCGCTTTCCTGATGATGATCGGCGCTGTCCTGATTGCCGATGGATTTGGCGTTCATGTTCCCAAAGGCTATGTCTATACGGCAATGGGCTTTTCGGTACTGGTCGAGCTGCTCAACATCATGGCGCGCGATGCCCGGCAACGGAAAGCGGCGCAGCGGAAAGAGCAGACCCAATGACGATCCATTTCCACGAAGAAGACTTGCCCGCCGGCGTGCTTGCCGAGGGGCCTGTCGCGGTTGATACTGAAACAATGGGTCTGCAACCCGGTCGTGACCGACTGTGCCTTGTCCAGATTTCAGATGGCGAAGGCGATGAGCATCTCGTCCGCTTCGGACCGGGCAGCGACTTTGCGGCACCCAATCTGAAAGCCGTCCTTGCTGATCCTGCCCGGCTCAAGCTCTATCATTTTGCGCGCTTCGACCTTGCTTCGATCCATGCCTATCTCGGAGTGGTGGCAGCACCTGTCTATTGTACCAAGATCGCTTCGCGGCTCGTGCGGACCTATACGGATCGCCACGGGCTGAAGGATCTCGTCCGGGAACTCCTTGGTGTCGAACTTTCAAAGCAGCAGCAATCTTCGGATTGGGGGGCACCCGTCATCACCGACGCGCAGCGAGAATATGCGGCGTCCGACGTCCGTTATCTCCATCGCATGAAGTCGCAGCTTGACGTCAGGCTTGAGCGGGAGGGGCGCATGACGATTGCCCAGTCCTGCTTTGATTTCCTCCCCGCGCGTGCCTTGCTCGACCTTGAGGGATGGCCCGAGGTCGATATTTTCGCCCATGCATGAGACGGCCCTGTCGCAGCGCTCGGCGCTCCAGCAATGGGCTGCGCCCGGCGGTCGCCACGACCGGCTGATTGCGATTGCGCGGGTGGCGTTGCCATCGATCATTGGCGTTCTTGCAGCGGGTTTTGTCTTTGCACCGCTCGTCATGGGCGGCGATGTCAGTTTTGTCCTGGCCAAGGACACGGTTGCCATAGCCAAGGAGCGCATGCGCGTGACGGCGGCGACCTATCGCGGAGAAGACGGGAAGGGGCAGCCCTTCCAGCTGACCGCCGGTTCGGCGGTTCAGGCAACCTCGCGCGATCCCGTCGTGAAGCTCAGCGACCTGACAGCTACCATCCTTTTGAAGGATGGCCCCGCTTCGCTTCACGCAGACACAGGGCGTTACGATATGGATCGCGAAATCGTCTCCGTAATCGGCCCGGTGGTTTTTACCTCAAGCGGGGGATATCGGCTTCAGACCCGCGATGTGGCGGTTGGCCTCAAGACGCGAAAGCTGGCAAGTGGCGGACCGGTCGACGGACAAATGCCGCTCGGAAATTTCCGTGCCGATCGCCTCGAGGCAGACCTTGGCGAACATACCGTCACACTGCAGGGGCGTGCGCACTTGCATATCGTGCAGGGCCGCGCCAGATAGCCGCCATGCGTAAAGCCCTTATCCTTGCCTTCGCCTTGCCGATGATGGCCGGTCCAGTAACGGGCCAGGCCCTTAAAGGGCACAACACAAACGCACCGGTGGATGTGGAGGCCGACCGCATCGAGGTACAGGACCGTGCAGACCGTGCAATCTTCGTTGGCAATGTGCGTGTCAATCAGGCCGACCTGACGCTGGCATCGGCGCGGCTCACCGTGGCTTATGCCAATGGCGCCAACGCTGGCGTTCAGATCGAACGGCTCGATGCAACGGGCGGCGTTACGATACGCAAAGGCGATCAGACGGCTCAGGGAAACACGGCGATCTATGATTTGCCACGACGCCTGATCACGATGGTCGGCGGTGTCACGCTCACACAAGGCGGCAATCGGGTGAGCGGCGGTCGTATGGTGATTGACCTCAATTCGGGTCGGGCCGTGGTCGATGGAAGCTCAGTCGGGACACCAGGGACGCAGGGCGGCGCTGGCGGTCGCGTCACCGGACGATTCACCGTCAAGAAAGCGCAATAGCTCCGACATTGGTTTTCGCTGCCACATTTGCCATGCAATAATCTTGCCAATTCACAAAAATTAGCCTTTGATAAACCATTGCCATGCCAGCAAGGCCGCAGGAGTGCCAATGAACGACGTATCCACGCTTGACGCCATAGCGGCTGACCCCGATGCGACGACAAACGGATTGTCGATCGTTTCGATCGCCAAATCCTATGACAAGCGGGTTGTGCTTTCGGATGTTTCCCTGTCGGTCGGACGTGGCGAAGTCGTTGGTCTGCTTGGCCCGAATGGTGCTGGAAAGACGACCTGCTTCTACTCGATCATGGGCCTTGTGAAGCCGGATTCTGGACGCATCATGCTTGACGGGGCGGACATTACCGGACTGCCCATGTATCGCCGCGCGATTCTCGGCCTCGGGTATCTTCCGCAGGAAACATCGATCTTTCGCGGGCTTACGGTGGAACAGAATATTAGTGCCGTTCTCGAACTTGCCGAACCCGACAAGGCGCAGCGGGCCGAGCGGCTCGAATTCCTGCTCGACGAATTCGGCCTGACGAAGCTTCGTGGCGCTTCGGCAATGGCGCTTTCTGGCGGCGAGCGGCGGCGTTGCGAAATTGCCCGGGCGCTTGCTGCAACGCCTTCGATCATGCTGCTCGACGAACCCTTTGCGGGCATTGATCCGATTTCCATTGCCGATATCCGTGATCTCGTGAAGGATTTGAAGCAGCGGCAGATCGGGGTCCTGATTACCGATCACAATGTCCGCGAAACGCTCGACATCGTCGATCGCGCCTGCATCATTTACGACGGGCGTGTCCTGTTTTCCGGAAGTCCGCAAGAGTTGGTCGCAGACGAAAACGTCCGCCGACTCTACCTTGGCGAGGGCTTCAGTCTCTAGCCATGGCGTTGGGCCCCCGCCTTGACCTGAGGCAAAGCCAGTCACTGGTCATGACGCCACAATTGCAGCAGGCGATCCGACTGCTTGCGCTATCCAATCTTGAAGTTGAAGCCTTCATTGCAGAGGAGGTCGAAAAGAACCCCTTGCTCGACGCCGAGCGCGATGAAGTGAGCCCGCCCGAGCCTGAGCTGCCGAACGAGGATCGCAGCACGCCGGCGGACGCTTTGCTCGACGCAACCCCAGGCGATGCCGGTGCAAGCCTTGATGTCGACATGACTGCTGAAACCTTCCATCATGACAGCACCGCCGATGGCGGGCCTGGCATGGACGGCCAGCTCGGCATTTCTGGTGGCTCCGAAGGCGGCTTCGAAGATGGCCCGGATTTCGATGCGATGGCGGCCGACGCCCCGTCGCTGCGCGATCATCTGCTTTCCCAAGCTGGAATGGCCTTTGACCCCCAGGATCTGCTTGTTGCAAGTCACCTGATCGATCAGGTTGATGAGGCGGGCTATCTTTCAATGCCCTTGCTGGATCTCGCGAACCGGCTTGGTGTTGCCTTGTCTCGCGTCGAAGATGTCCTCCAGACTATCCAGACCTTTGACCCGACTGGCGTTGGCGCGCGATCGCTTGGCGAATGTCTTGCCCTTCAGGCGAAGGAGGCTGATCGCTACGATCCGGCGATGGCCCGGCTGCTCGACAATCTGGACCTGCTGGCCGAAGGGAGGCTGGCGCAACTGCAACGCATGTGCGGTGTCGATGCCGAAGACATGGCGGACATGATCCGCGAGCTCCGCAACTATGATCCCAAGCCTGGGCTGAAATTCGGCTCAAGCCCGATCGAGGCCGTGACGCCTGACATTTTCGTTGCGCGCAAGGGCAAGGGCTGGGCCGTTGAAATCAACAGTGCGACATTGCCGCGTCTGCTTATCAACCGGAGCTATTACACCGAAATCGCCAGCGGCGCACAGGACAAGGCCTCCAAAGCCTGGCTGAGCGAATGCCTGCAAAGCGCAAACTGGCTGGTCCGCGCACTGGATCAGCGGCAGCGGACCATCGTCAAGGTCGCAAGCGAAATCGTGAAACAGCAGGAGGCCTTTTTCAACGAAGGCGTGTCTCAATTGCGCCCGCTCACATTGCGCGCGGTGGCGGAAGCAATCGGAATGCACGAATCCACAATCAGCCGAGTGACATCGAACAAGTATCTTTCCTGTGCACGCGGGCTGTTCGAACTCAAATATTTCTTCACGAGCGGCATTGCGGCCGCAGATGGCGGAGAAGCCGTCTCCGCAGAAGCTGTCAAGAGCGCGATCCGGGCGCTAATCAGCGCCGAAAGCCCCAAAGCGATCTTGTCCGACGATACGCTGGTTGAAATGTTGAACGAAAAGGGCTTCGATATTGCCCGCCGTACCGTCGCGAAATATCGTGAAGCGATGGGCATCGGCTCTTCGGTCCAGCGACGGCGCCAAAAGGCCCTTGAGGCGCAGGCTGCGTGATTGGCTGGATTTGCCTTTGGAAACCGGTAAACAGGAATTGATGTCCTTCCAGCCCTTGCGCGTTCTGCGATTCACCCTTGCTCTCCTTGCCACCCTTGGTCTCGTCACCCCGGCTAATGCGGCGCGACAAGGATCCAGGCCCATTGCGAAACGGTCTGCGCCTGTACCAGTCGTTTCGACCGAACGGTCGACGCCCTGGCTCTACAAGGGCAGCGACATACCGCCCGACCCGAACTGGCTTTTCGGGACATTGCCCAATGGTGTCCGTTATGCGGTGCGGCGCAGCGGGGTCCCGCCGCGCCAGGTTTCGGTCCGCGTCGATATTGAGGCCGGATCGCTCATGGAACGCGAGACAGAACGCGGTTTTGCCCATTTCATGGAGCATCTGAGCTTCCGGGGCTCCCGCTACATTGCCGATGGCGAAGCCATCAAGACATGGCAGCGACTGGGGGCGACGTTTGGCAGCGACACCAATGCCAACACAACCTTGACCCAGACCGTCTACAAGCTGGACCTGCCGGGGGCGACGCGATCCGGCCTTGAAGAGAGCATCAAGATTCTTTCGGGCATGATGATGGCGCCTGAAATCTCCGAAAAGGGTGTTGAGACCGAACGTCGCACCGTCCTTGCCGAAGCGCGGGAGCGGCTCGGCGCGGGTATGCGGATTGGCGAAGCGACGACGTCGCACTTCTTTGCCGGCCAGCTGCTCGCCAATCGCCAGCCGATCGGCACGACTGAAACTCTCAATGCCGCGACGCCCCAGGCGATCAGGGCTTTCCATGATCGCTGGTATCGCCCTGAGCGCGCAGTGGTGGTGATCTCCGGGGATGGCGACCCGCTGGTTTTCGAGGATCTTGTCGCAAAATATTTCTCTGACTGGAAGAGCGTTGGTCCATCCTTGCCGGATCCCGACTTCGGCCGACCAATCGAAGGCAAGGCGATTGCCAAATCGATTACCGAGCCCGGCGCGCCGCTTGTCGTGAGCATGGCCTGGTTGCGCCCGTGGTTTCAGAAGAATGACACGATCGCCTATAATCAGGGGCGTCTTGTTGACCTTGTCGCGCTGCGGCTGATCAACCGCAGGCTGGAGGAACGGGCGCGTGCAGGCGGCAGCTTCCTGCAGGCGCAGGTCGATCAGGACGATGTCGCTCGTTCGGTCGACGGCACCTTTGTGCAGGTCGCACCTCTCGGCAATGACTGGCAGGCGGCACTTCGGGACGTGCGGGCAGTGATTGCTGATGCGATGACCAATCCAAGCTCGCAAGCCGACATCAATCGGGAGGCCAACGAATTTTTTGCGTCACTTCAAGTCGGCGTTGAAACGCAGCGTGCGGAGGCAGCAGCCAAGCAGGCCGATGATTTGATCGAGGCTGTCAACATTCGCGAGACCGTGGCGACAGCACAAGTCGCGCTTGATGTGTTCAGCGGAATCAAGGACGGCATTTCGCCAGAGAAGATCCTTGCTTCGACACGCAAACTGTTCACGGGGATTGGCCCGCGAGCCCTGCTGACGAGCCCGGTTCCGCTCGAAAACGCAGAAACGGAACTCGCTGCGGCGATCACGGCACCGGTTTCGGCCATGGCCTCGACGGGCAGCGGAACGCCCGTCAGCTTCGATCAACTGCCCAGCCCGGGCAAGCCTGGCCAGATAAAGAAGCGAATCCCAATCCCCGTCCCACAGATTGATGTTGAGCAGGTGACCTTTGCCAATGGGGTCAAACTGCTCGTTTCTCCCAATCCATCCGAACAGGGCAAGGTTTATGTCAATGTCCGCTTCGGGGACGGGATGAAAGCCCTGCCTGCCAATCGCCAGACGCCAGCCTGGGCCGCGCCGGCCGCGCTTGTCGCGGGGGGAATTGGCCCGTTCGATCAGAATGCACTGGATCGTCTCACTAGCGGTCGAAAGATCAACATGGGCTTCGATATCACAGATGACGCATTCCAGTTCCGCGCCCAGACGCGCGCATCGGATCTGACGGATCAATTGCGACTGATGGCGGCAGCAATCACCATGCCCCGCTGGGATCCGGCCCCTGTCCTGCGGGCACGCAATTCCTTCCTGACGGGCTATGACACGCTTGAATCCTCTCCGGGTTCGGTGCTTGGGCGCGATCTCGGCGGCTTTCTGCGTGGCGGTGATGCGCGCTGGTCGACTCCTACCAGAGCCGATGTCGAAGCTCTGACTCCCGGAGCGTTCCGGGCGTTTTGGGAGCCGCTTTTGAAGACCGGGCCCATCGAAGTCATGATCTTCGGGGATATTTCGGCCGATGAGGCCGTTGCCGCAACTGCAGCGAGCTTTGGTGCGTTGAAGAAGAGACCCGTTAAGCGAGTCTCGATCAGGCAAGCGTCTCCGGCGAGCGTCCCGCCCACTCCGGTTCCACTCGTGCGTACCCACAAGGGGCCGAAAGAGCAGGCCGCAGCTGTCCTGGCCTGGCCTCTTGGTGGCGGGCTCGGCAGCATTTACGAAGCGAGGAAACTCGAAATTCTGGCGCAGATCTTCAATGACCGCATGTTCACCCAACTGCGTGAAGAAGAGGGGGCAAGCTACAGCCCGAATGTCGATTCAAGCTGGCCGACCGGCCTGGAAAGCGGCGGCAGCTTCATCGTGACGTCGCAACTCAAGCCGGAGGGCTTTGAACGGTTTTTCGCAATTTCCAGAGGAATTGCAGCGGATCTCGCGGCGCGTCCTGTTTCGTCGGACGAGCTGGCTCGCGTCATCAATCCGCTTCACGAATCGATCAATCGTGCATCGAGCGGCAATTCCTTCTGGCTTGGTCAGCTGACGGGGGCCACCCGCGATCCGCGCAAGATCACGGCGCTTCAGTCGCTGGTGACCGACTATCTCAAAATCACGCCCGCCGAAATCCAGCAAGCGGCCCGCAAATGGCTCGTCCCTGAAAAATCATTCCAACTGGAAGTAAAACCTGAATAGTTCAGCGCGCGGGCGTCCAGCTCTTCGTGCGACAGAACGGCCCGATGCAGCCCTTAACTTCCAGTGTGCCGTCACGCAGGAGAGTAAGGTAGGATCGATAGGATTTTCCGGCGCGCGGGTCATAGGCTGTGCCTTCCCAGTTCCGCCCCGAATCCCGAAAGCCTGTGAGGATCGGAAGACCCTGGATTGGCCGGCTCCGAAGCGCCGGATCAGGATTGTTGATATCACGCGGCGGCCCGTTGGGATTGGGCTTGAGGATACGGGCAATCCGGCCGCAAAGCGCTCCGCCGCACGGTGCGATCTCGACAATGCTGTCTTTTTCGGTGGTCAGCCACAGCCCGGAAACGGAAGCGGCTCCATGGGCTGGAGGGGCAGCGGCAAGGCTAAGCAGCAATGTAACAGGAATTGTACGCAACATGGGAATCCTCTCTTGGCTTACACTCATGTAAGTGCAATGATTGGCCCATGAAGCCAATCCCCTTTTTCGTCGCCGCCAGCCTTTTGGCCCTGGCAAGCCCTGCCCTTGCCGATACAATCCGTGTCGAACCTGGTGCGGATGCGCAGTCGCGCTTGCAGTCCGCACTTATCGACGCAAAGCCGGGAGACATTGTGGAGATCGGCGCGGGCCGGTTCGACCTGACTGACGGCCTGTCGCTCGATGTCGATCGGGTAACGGTCAGGGGCGCCGGGCCGAGTGCGACAATCCTCAGCTTCAAGGGACAGAAGGGCGCGGGCGAAGGCCTGCTGGTGACGGCGGATGACGTCGTCCTGCGGGGCTTTGCCGTGGAGGATTCGCGCGGCGACGGTATCAAGTCCAAGGGCGCCAACCGCATTGTCTATCATGACCTGAGAGTTGAATGGACTGGCGGCCCCAAGGCAACCAATGGCGCCTATGGTGTCTACCCAGTCGAATCCAGCGATGTCCTGATCGACAAGGTTACAGTGAAAGGGGCATCGGATGCCGGCATCTATGTCGGGCAGTCGAAGAACATCATTGTGCGCAATTCGCTCGCCATGTTCAATGTTGCAGGAATCGAGATCGAGAATTGCTATGGTGCCGACGTGTACCAGAACGTCGCCACCCACAATGCGGGGGGCATTCTGGTGTTCGACTTGCCGAATCTTCCGCAAAAGGGCGGACATTCCGTGCGGATCTTCTCGAACCGGTCGGAACGGAACGACACACCGAACTTTGCCCCCAAGGGCAATATCGTCGCTGGGGTGCCGAACGGGACCGGGGTGATCATCATGGCCAATCGGGACGTCCATGTGTTCAACAATGTCCTGGGCGAGAACGGCAGCACCAACATTTTCATAGTGGGGTATCGCAACAGCTTTACGGACACAGGCTATAATCCGCTTCCGGCCAATGTGGTGATCGGCGGCAACATGCATGGTCGCGCAGGCTATGCGCCTGGGCCGCAATTCGAGGGCGGTGCCGAAATGCTTGCGGCAATGGGCAGCGTTCCCCCGATTGTGTGGGACGGGACAGGCAGCAACATCCGGGTGACCGACAAGGCGCCGACGCTCTCCCTCGGCTTGACCGATCCCAAGGCACGCGCAACGTCTGCCAATCCTGCCGTTGTCGATCTGAGCCAGGGTGCCGAGCCGGCAATGCTTGCGCCGATCGTGTTGCCACAATCGATGGAGGCAGCGATCCGGTGATGCGTGCGTTTGCGGCATTGGCCGCATGGGGCTTGCTGGTCAGTGCAAGTCCGCCCATCCTGGTTGATGATGCGCTGATTACGGGTGACGCGCTTCCGGCAAGCCTTGGCGAGTTCCACCTTCTGGCGGGTCCTTACGGGCAGACGCCCAATGCCGGGGTCACGCCCTATCGGCTGAACACGCCGCTCTTTTCGGACTATGCCGAAAAATTCCGCTACTTTTACGTCCCTCCCGGCAAGAAGATCGGCTGGCGGGACGATGGCGTGCTCGAGTTCCCGGTCGGCAGCGTGCTCGTCAAGAGCTTCGGCTATCCCATTGACATGCGCGCGCCGGCCAAGGGACTGCGGATTTTTGAGACGCGTCTTCTCATTCGCCGGACTTCGGGCTGGATCGCTCTCCCCTATGTCTGGAACGCCGATGGCAGTGAAGCGACCTTGCGGCGGGCTGGGATGCGGATCAATGTCAGCTGGATTCACCTTGACGGGAAACCGCGCGCGATCAGCTATGCCATCCCGAATGTGAACCAGTGCAAGGGCTGCCACGATGACGGCGCGGGGGGGATAAGCCCGATCGGCCCCAAGGCGCACAATCTCAACCGCGATGGGCAACTCGAGGCGGCCTTGCGTGCGGGCAGGATCGACCGTTTGCCTGCAGACATTCCACGCCTGCCGGTTTGGGATGATCCTGCGTCTGCCAGTGTCGCGCTTCGCGCGCGGGCTTATCTTGAGGCCAATTGCGCGCATTGTCACAATCCGAAAGGTCCTGCCAACACGTCCGGGCTTTGGCTGAACTGGGAACAGGGCCCGGGTCCGAACCTCGGCATTTACAAACGCCCGACCGCTGCCGGGCGCGGGTCTGGCAATGATGAATTTGCGATTGATCCGGGGCATCCGGAACGGTCGATCATGCTGTATCGCATGCAGAGCCTTGATCCGGGAATTGCCATGCCCGAACTGGGCCGCGCGAGTGTCCATCAGGAAGGCGTTGCATTGTTGAGCCAATGGATTGCGGCAATGCCGGTGCAGCCTGCCAATCAGCCGTGACTCTTGTCTTTGTTTACAATGCGGAAGCCGGAGTGCTGAATGGCATCATGGATTCGGCTCACAAGCTCTTCTCTCCATCGACCTACGCCTGCGATCTTTGTGCCATCACCCATGGCCTGACGCGCATCAAGCCTGAATGGCGAGCCTGGCTGCAGCAGTCCGGCCGTGATGTGCAATTCTACCACAGGTCGGATTTCAGGCAGGCCTGGCCTGCCGTCGATATCCCGCTTCCAACCATTCTGATGCAGGAGGGCGATCGACTCCGGCCGGTTATCAGTGCATCCGACCTTGCGCAGATCAGCGACGTCGGCCAACTGGTAGCCCTGCTTGAGGCTCGCTGCGACGGAGGGAAGAATGACGATCCGGCTCTATGATTATTGGCGTTCCTCGGCCAGCTACAGGGTTCGTATTGCCCTGAACATGAAAGGCCTCGCTTATGAGGCTGTCCCCACCAGCCTGCTCGATGGCGCGCAGCGCTCGCCGGATTATGTTGCCAAGAACCCGCAAGGCTTCGTGCCGATGCTTGAAGTCGGTGGATTGAGGCTCACGCAGAGTCTGGCGATCATTGACTGGCTGGATGCGACTCAGCCGGGCGTCCGGCTGATTCCATCCGATCCCGACAAGAGAGCGCATGCACTCGCAATGGCTTATCTGATTGCCTCAGACATTCATCCGCTCAATAATTTGCGGATCCTCAAATATCTAAAGAACGAACTCGGTGTCGAAGAGGCTGCCAGGGACGATTGGTATCGCCATTGGATCATCGAAGGTTTTACGGCACTGGAGGCGATGGCCGATCGATCCGCACCCTATCTGGGAGGTGAGGAGCCCAATATCGCGGACATTTGCCTGGTTCCCCAAATGGCCAATGCGATCCGGTTCAACACACCGCTGGATGCATTTCCGAACCTCGTGCGGATCGATGCGCGGTGCAACGGGCTGGACCCCTTCAGGGCTGCGCGCCCAGATGCTGTCAAACCCTGAACAAAGGAGAAAGAGATGTCGATCGAAGGCGGATGCTATTGCGGGGCTGTCCGGTACAAGTCCGAAGGGCCAGTGCTTATGAAGGCAGAATGTTTTTGCCGCGAATGCCAATATATCACGGGCGGCGGGTCTCTGCTCATCATGGCAGTTCCGCTCGAGGGCTTCGCGCTTACGAAAGGCGCAGTGAAGGGCTACGCCCGCACGGATATCGAAGGAGCGGTCACGCGCGAATTCTGCCCGGACTGCGGAACCCACCTGTTCACCCGGGCGCCGGCGTTCAAGGCAGGGATCATCATCAAGGTCGGTTCGCTTGATGACCAGTCACAGTTTGATGGCCCTGACACTGCCAATTTCGCATGCGATGCGCGGCCCTACCATCGATTGCCGACCGATATTCCCGTCTTCCAGAAGTGGGGGCGATGACAAAGAGCCCATTCCTATGTGCAGTCGTGGCGAGTTGGGTTGCGTTTCCCTCGATAAGCCAGGCGGAAGCCCCGGACATCGTCGTTACCGGATCGGCCCTTCCGGCAGCGAAGGGCGATGCGGCCTATGATATCGTTACAATCGACCGGGATCGGCTGGAGGGAACAGCATCGAACCGCATTGAAGACGCATTGCGCGATGTCGCGGGGCTTCAGCAGTTCCGACGTTCGGATGCGCGATCGGCCAATGCCACCAGCCAGGGCGCGACCCTCCGTGGTCTGGGTGGCAATGCCTCTTCGCGCGCATTGCTGGTGCTGGACGGCGTCCCGCAGAGCGATCCGTTCGGCGGCTGGGTCACATGGCCAGCCTTCCAGACAATTCGGCTGTCGAATGCGCGCGTCACGCGTGGCGGCGGATCCGGCATATTCGGATCAGGTGCACTTTCGGGAACAATCGAGCTCTCAAGTCTCGGCGCAGCGCAGGTCGAGGGTCTTATCGGTGACTTCAGCTATGGCAGCCGCCAGTCCGTTGAGGGCAATATCCTCGCTGGTGGCCGGATCGGGAGCGGTTTTGGCTTTGTGACCGCAAGCTATGCACGTGGCGATGGATTTGTTCCGATTGTAGCGCGCCAGCGTGGACCGGTCGATATTGCGGCGCCCTATGAACAGGCAAGCCTGGCCGTGCGTGGCGTGGCGCCGCTTTCAGCCGACACGGAACTGCAGGCCTCTGCACTCGCTTTCACGGACCGGCGGACGCGTGGCACGATTCTTTCGGACAATGGCGGTGACGGTGCAGATGCCAGCCTGCGCGTCGTTCACACCGGCGATTGGGCTTGGCAAGCCTTGGCCTATCTCCAGGCGCGCAAGTTTCGAAGCCGGTTTGTCAGCGTCAATGCAGCCCGCACCAACGCTACCCAGACTGTCGATCAGTTCAATGTCCCGTCGACGGGGATTGGTGCACGCGTGGAGGTTCGCCCGCCGCTTGGTGACAGGATCGAACTGCGCCTTGGCGCAGACTATCGCCGGACGGTCGGCAAAACACGCGAATTGTTTACCTATGTCAATGCGTTACCGACGCGAATTCGCGAAGCCGGTGGCAATGGCGATACACTGGGCGCCTTTGCCGAACTTTCGGCTGAAATGGGGGCGCTGACACTGACAGGCGGGGGCAGGGTCGACCATTGGAATATCCGCGACGGCCGCCTGCTTGAACGTACGCTTGCGACGGGTGCAGTCATCCGCAACGATCGTCCGGCCGATCGCGCAGGCTGGGAGCCGACCGGCCGCCTGGGCCTTGCCTATGGCGCTGGCCCGGTCAAATTGCGCGGAGCGGCCTATCTGGGCTGGCGGCTGCCGACACTCAATGAACTCTACCGGCCATTCCGGGTCGGCGCAGACGCGACGGCCGCAAACCCCGCGCTGAAGACCGAGCGAAGCCGCGGTGTTGAAATCGGCATCGACTGGCGACCGGCGGAGGCGTTCAGTCTGCGTGCAACCTTGTTTTCGAACCGGCTTGACCGGGCGATTGCCAATGTGACGCTGGGCACAGGGCCGGGAGTCTTTCCCGGTGTCGGTTTCGTCGCTGCTGGCGGTGCGTATCGCCAACGGCAGAATCTTGATGCGATCCGCAGCAACGGGATTGAACTGGATGGGCGAGCAAAACTGGGAGAGTGGGCGCTCGGCGCAAGCTACGCCTATGCCGATGCCAAATCCAGAGCCAGCGGTGTCGCGCTCGCGCTTGACGGCTTGCGTCCGGCACAGGTTCCGCAGCATTTGGTGAGTGCAACGCTAGGCTGGCGTTGGCTGCAAGCCACAGCGCGATACGCATCATCGCAGTTTGAAGATGACGCCAACGCGCGGCGCCTCGGGGATGCGTTCACAATTGATGCCATTGCCGTCATTCCGGTGACGCAACGTCTAAGCCTGTCTCTGCGCGGTGAAAACCTTGCAAATGCTAGCGTTGAAACAGCCATGAGCAGTGCGGGAACCGTTGAACGGGCAACACCGCGCACGCTCTGGGTCGGTGTCCGGCTGGTCGGGGGTAAGCGCTAGAATCCAGCCGCAGTTGCCACGATCAACATCTTGAGGTGGTCACGCGCGCGCGCCCTCGACAACGCCGACGGAATTCATCCTGAGGGCCTTGAGAATAGTATCGACAATCTGCGGCGCGTTAAGGCCTGCTTCGTCATACTGTTTCATGGGCGAATCCTGATCCTGGAACTGGTCAGGCAGGCGCATTGTCCTCAGTTTCAGGCCGCTGTCGATCAGTCCCTCATCGCTGGCCAGAGTCAGAACATGGGCGCCAAGGCCACCGATGCTGCCGTCTTCGACCGTGACGGCCACTTCATGCGTGGCCAGCAATTTGCGAATCAACTCACTGTCGAGCGGCTTTGCAAAGCGGAGGTCGGCAACGGTCGTGCTCAAGCCTCTGGCTTCAAGCAGGTCGGCTGCCTT
>Ga0075163_10005817_pt1 | contig 16371 bp, 17 predicted proteins | sample JI1023141ADNA_FD_71478 | JGI IMG/M metagenome (GOLD analysis project Ga0075163, IMG submission 71478) | Wastewater effluent complex algal communities from Wisconsin, to seasonally profile nutrient transformation and Carbon sequestration -... | ecosystem: Engineered > WWTP > Effluent > Algae...
TTGCCATATATTCTTCATTTTTTGGCCAAAAGAAAAACAAAAGCAATACGAAGCCTATTGAGGCTCCAATTCCTATAAGTACGGTTCTGTTTTTTAGGAATGTCTTTTTTATTTCTGCATCAAAGTCAATGACTAAAGCGTTGCTTTTAGCATAAGTTTGGCAGGTTAATACAATATTGTTTTTTATTTGATCTTCGGTAAGCTGACTATTATTCAAGGTTAAAACTTCACCACTTTTTAATGTGGCTATACAGTTTAAACAAGTACCGCTTTTACAGCTATGTGGTATGTTTATGCCATTGCTAAGTGAAGCCTCTAATAAACTTAAATTTGAAATATAGTTTATTTTTTGAGTCTTTTCATTAAATATTACAATAGACTCTATAGGTTTGTTTTGATTAAAATTAGCAGGTAATGAGGAGTGAAATTTCTCTGAAAAAATAAAGTTAATTGGTACATTTTTACTTTCTAAAAAGCTTATTGAGTTTTCAATAATACCTTGTGGACCAGAAATATAGAAATTTGTATTTTCAATTGGTAAATTATAATTTTCAAATAGTTTGTTAATATTTGCAGAAATTAATCTTCCTTGTTCTCCATCCCACACCAAAGAAGTTTCTTTAAGTGTCTGTATTATTTTTATATTTTTGTTTTCACGTTGTATGGTTTCCAAAAATGTTTTAAAAATGATTTCGCTTTCATTATTGTTTCCGTATATCAGATAAATGTTTCCTTTATAATGTTTTGAAACAAGGTTTTCAATCATCGATTTTATAGGTGTAATACCACTTCCGGCAGATATAAATACACAATTTTCTTTTTCAAAACCGTTTGTTTTTTCTATTGTAAAATTTCCGTCGGCTTTTGAAACATCTAAAATGTCACCTATTAAAAGATCGTCGCATAAATAATTAGAAACTATTCCATTGGGTACTTTTTTAACGGCTATAGAAATGTGTTTTTCTTTTATATCGCCACATAAAGAGTAGCATCTGCTATTTTCAACGCCGTTTTCACCTTTTATTTTCACTGTTACATACTGACCAGATAAATAATGAAAGAATTCTTCAAGTTTGTCTGGAACCTCAAATGTTATTAAAACAGTTGAATTTGTAAGCTAAGTTTTCTTATAACTTTTAATTGTTTGAAAATCATATTTTTATGTAAGTAGTTTTTGGTTGTATTGATTCAGTTTTTTTTTATGCTGTGAAAATAGTATAATTTTAGAAATAATATAATTTTGTTGTTAAAGAGTTTAGTATTATAATTGTATTCATAAATCTAAAAACAAAAATAGTACCCCCATTATGAAACCAGTTGAAATATTAAATGCCCTAAAAGTAAATAGACCAATAACCGGAAATGATACAGGTGTAGCACTTTATCGTTTATTTAGATTAGTAGCAATGGAAGATATTTTAGGAAATGGTGCCACAGCTATTAGTTATTATGCCGGAAAAAAACTTGGGCTAGGTCTTGGTTTAAAATCTTTAGAAGAGTTTTTAACGCTATGTACCGATTTAAAAATTGGAATAATAAAAGTACCTGAAATGCGCGATGATTTTATACATGTAGATGTATATTAGTGTGTAACATGTGCAGGTATGGAACCAGTTGGTAGAACGCTTTGCTCTTTTGAAGGCGGCTTAATAGCTGGCGCAGTGGAAAGTATAACGGGAAAAAAAGCTACAGCAAAAGAAATAACGTGTATTGGAGGTTTAGGTCACGAAACGTGTGGTTTTGATATTACTTTAGCTTAATCTAATACAGCTAAGTACTCATCTTCTTTTTGGCGCATGAGCTTTTCTTCACTTTCGGTTTTGTCTCCAAAACCACATAAATGAAGTGTGCCGTGTATAATAACTCTATGTAGTTCATTTTCAAAACTAACGCCTATATCTTCAGCATTTTCTTTTACTCTATCTATAGAAATATAAAGCTCTGCTTCTAATTCTGTTTCGGTTTCTTCTATAGGAAAAGTAATGATGTCGGTGTAATAATCGTGATCTAAAAACTGTTTGTTCATTTCTAAAAGGGCTTCATCGCTATTAAAAATGATTGACATGATTATTTTTTTAGAAACGCCTTCTTTTTTAAAGGTTTCTAGTATCCAATTAGAAATTTTTTCTTCGTTTTCTAATTCGAATTCACAGTCTTGTTGGAAATAGGAAATCAAATTCTAAATTGTAGTTCTATAGTTTCTCCTTTGTCAGAAAAAATAACAACATCGGCAAGTTGCTTTATTAAAAAAACACCTCTTCCACCTATCATTTCAATATTTTCTGGTGCGGTAGGATCTGGTAAGTTCATATAATTAAAACCGTCTCCTTCATCTTTAATTTTTATTATAAGCGTTTTAGGATAATTTTCTAAACTATGAGAAATGGTAACAAATTTTTCTGGGTTTCTTTTATTGCCGTGTATAATAGCATTATTTACTGCTTCTGTGAGAGAGATAAGTATATTTCCAAATACAGAATCATCTATTTCATATTCTGAACAAATAGATTCAACATAATTTTCTACAGAGCTTATGTTTTCTGGTATAGATGCAATTATTAATTTTTCTTCAGTTTGGTTCATTGTTATTTTACTATAAATGATATAGTGTCTATATATTTTAATAGCGAATATATAGATAAATGTTTAATTGTCGGCACTATTTTTAAAATATTTTTCAGAAATACTTCTGTAAAATGGTCTTAAATTAGGTTGCGTTTTCATGTACAAATTTAGTGCCGAGTTTCTTTTTTTGAGATAATCTTTTAATTCAGGAGGTGCATCTTGTTTAAAATCTCTTGCTACCTCTGATTTTCGCTCTTTTTTTTCATCTCTTTGACGTTCAGCATTTTCTGCTTCTAATAGTCTTGTTAATATATCTTGTTGTCTTTTTATTAATTCACTGCTTATATTCTTATTAACGATATCTGTTTCGTTTTGTTCCATTTGGTCTATTATTTTTTGCAAATCTCCCAAACTTCCTTTACCGTCTTCTCCTTTTGTATCGCCGTTTTTAATTTTTTGAAGGGCTTCTCTTATGGCTTGTTGTTTTGCAGCCATTTTAGCCAACTCTTTACTTTGTCCAGATTGGCTACCTGGTTTTCCTTCTCCATCTTTTTTCATCTGTTCGCCCATTTTACTTATTTGGTCGCTTAGTTGTTGCTGCATTTCTTTTAAACCAGGCAGTTTACCCGGTTTTGGCTTGCCATCGCCTGGTTTTTCACAACTTTGGTTTCCTGGCATTTGTTGTGCCATTTGTGCTTGCATTTGTTGTAGTACTTCGCTTAGCATTAGTGCCAAATCGTTATAACCCGTCATAGCATATTGTTGGTTTACCACTGCTTTTTGTACTTGGCGGTCTTCTAAATAATCTACCGCTTCTTTTAAATTTCTATTGATGTCAAATATTTTTTCTGTTACAAATTTTTCTATCTGAAATACTCTTTTTGCTAGCGCAAACAAACTGTCTTCTACCAATTTAGAATTATCTATAAGCTTATTTTGGTCTTGTGTTAACTTTATATATTTTGGTGTGTTGGCACTTGTTATTTTAAATTCATCTAAAAGTCTTTCTTCTTCAAAAGATAGTTTTATTAAATTCTCCAATAGCTGACGCAGCGAAGCCATATCTTCTTCCATAGATTTCGACTGCATTTTCATATTCATAGCAGCCATTTTGCTTGCCATGCTTTTCATTTTTTCTGCAGCTGCTTTCTGGCTGTCGCTAGCTTTGCTTTCTTTACTTTTTTCGAGCTGCTCAGATGCTTTTTCCATTTCGTCAGAAGTTTCTTCCCCTTCTTTTTTCAGGTCTTCCATATTGGCTTTGTCGCCAAGTTCTTCGTCTAGCTTGTCGAGTTTTTCAATATCTTCTTTTACTTTCTCAAAGTCATCATTCAGTTTTTCTTGTTCGGCTTTTTTCTCTTCACTGGTTTTTTTATCATCTTTTGACAATTCTTCTTGTTTTTCGGCTAATTTTTCAAGCTTTTCTTGTGTTTCTTGCATTTTTTGCTCAAACTCAAGTTTTTTTAGCATTTCAAGCATTCGGTCAAGTTCTTTTTCAAGTTCTTCATCGTTTACTTGCATTTCTTCAGTTTTTTCCAAAGCATTTTCTTTGTCAAGCTCTTTTAGCATTTCCTCATATTTTTCTATAAGTGCTTTCATTTCTTCATCCAAAACTTCGTCAAATAGCTTTTGAACTTGCTCTTGTTTCTTAGCTATTTCTTCATTTATTTCTTTGTATTCACTTTGTTGCTGAATGTTTTCTTTCAGCTTTTTGTTCATTTCTTCTATATTTTTTTGTAGTTTTTTTTGCTCATCCAGCATTTGCTGCATTTGTTTTTTGTCTTCCCAAGAAAGTTCTTTTTTGTTCAAAAGCTTTTCTTTAAAGTTTTTCATCTCTTTCTGAATGTCTTTTGTTTTTTCTATTGCTTTGGTCAACTCTTTTTTCAAGTCATCCAATTCTTTTTCAGTTTTGTCTTCAAATTCATCTACAGTTGGCACTTCTATTTTCATCCAACGGCTTCTAGAAAATTTGCTTCCGTTTACGCCATCATTGTCCCAAACTTGAAAAAAGTAACTTAATTTATCGCCAGGTTTTAAACCAAGCTGCTTAATATTCCAATAATGAGAAAAAGAAGAAATCAATCCTTTTTCGAAAGGAATAACTTGTGAAACAATTTTTTCGGTTTTTTCTTTAGAATCTGCTTTTTCTATTTTATAATTAAAAGTTAATTTGGTCAGACCATAATCGTCAGAAATTTCTCCGATATAAAAGTAAACCGCATCATTTGTGCTGTCTTGTTTCTCTGTTACCTCAATTTTTGGAAATTCGTCCATTTCTACCGAAATATTGAACTGAACACTGTCTTTTTGAAATGTGTTGTTATTAAGTGTTTTTATTACATATTTATCGTTGGTTTTCAACACTTTAGAATAAATAAACTGATTGTTTTTTTGTTTATTTAGGTTAAACGAAGCGTCTGAGAATTTAATATTTATTTTTTCTGTGGCCACAGCGTCAAATATCCATTTTACAGACGTACCAAATGGAACATTTATATCGCCAGAATTTTTAATAATTTCTTTTGGTCGGTTCAAATATTTTGGATAGTCTAATTCGATTACAAATTTTGTAATCATCGATTTTTGGAAAACATCAATTTCAAAATCTTTAGATCTAAAACCACTTGCTTCTAAATAAAATTTTGTGTTGGCTTGTATGTTAGAAAAAATATAAGCATAATTTGTAGCATTTAATTTTTGTGGCGAAGATTTGGTAAATTCAGAATTTTCGGTTTTTCGGTACAAAAATATTTCTGCAGGAATTTCTTCGCCTTCTATTTTTATGTTTAGTTTAAAATCTTCGAACTGAAGAGAATTTAAAGAATCTGTATTGACAACAAAACGAAAAGGCATCGGTCTTTCAAAAATGATGTCATTTTTAATTAATCTGTTGGTACTGTCTGCCAATATATTTGGTTTAAAAAAGAGCAAAGCCATAAAAATCAAAAACGGAGGTATAGCATATTTAAGATATTGCCTGTTTTCGTTTAAATCTATGGCATTTGTAAATGGAATAGGTTTCAGCTCCAAAGATTTTTGGTTTATACTGGCTTCTACCAAAGCGGCTTGTTCTAAACTAACTTCTGCATTTTTTAGTTGTAAAATGTTGATTAGCTTGTCTTTAACATTAGTAAAATGTTTGCCAATAATATCTGCCGCTTGCTGGTGCGAAATAATTTTGCCCAGTTTTTGAATTTTTAAAACAGGAACAATAATAAAATAAACCAAAGCAAAAAGTCCGGTAGCTACAAAACTAAAAAACAAAATTTTGCGCAGTGCCGGCGAAAAATAAAACTGATATTCTGCCAAAGCAATAATAAGAAAATAGGCAAACAACAGCGCTGTAGTAAAGAGCACACCACGTATTAGCTTATTAAAATAGAACTTTCTAATAAACAAATCCAGCTTTTCAAGAAGTAAGGAATAGTTGTTGTTTTGCATTTCCTTGCTAATATAAATATAGTTTTAGAAAATGATGAAGAAAATGATGTTAAAAAGGCTTTGATAGAGGTTTCTTGGTTTTGATAGGAAATATAGTTAGATGCAGATATCCTAAATGTAGAACACAATAAAATGAAAATATAATTGTTGAGTATTTAAGGTGTTTTACTTAAATATGAGCCCCAATTGCTTCTAATATTAAAGCAGTTTCAATAGTTTTGCCAGACCAAATTATTTTGCCGTCTAGAAATATAGAATATGGAGCTGGTGATATTTCAAAATCTCCTGAATCTGCATTTCCTAAGACTGCATCAATTCCAAATTTATCTTTTATTTCTTTATGTAATAATACAGCCTTTTTTAAAGGGTTTCCTTTTCCCATTATTGGGAATTTTATTGTAAATGTTTTTTTCATTTCATTAAAGTACTTAAAGGGTTCGCTATTTGTTTAAAACTTTCACCAAATTTAGGAATTTTATGATATTTTTTTGTTGCTTTTTAATAGAAAGACTTAAATAAATAGGCCTAAATTATTAATGAATCAGTTTTTATAAACGGATCTGTGAAAAATAACCAATCAAAACTTTTTCATCTTTTATACAATATCTTAAATATTTTTGAGTTTACTTTGTAACGCAAAGTGCTTTTAAAATGAAAAACAATATTTCTATACCTCAAATATATTCGCTTAGAGAAAGGCTTATACTGCTTTTGTTCGACTATTCTAAAAACATTTATAGACTAACGATTAAAAGAAAACACAAAATTTGGCCGCTAACTATTGAGAAACTTTTGCAGTTTCCTAAAGGAAGTTTGGGAAAAGATCTTGGATTATTTCTTACAACACAAGGTTTTGAATTGGAACCAAAATTTGAAAAACACGATATTTATCATATCATCACAGATTATCCTACTACGGTAATAGGCGAAATTTGCCTTGGCGTTTTTAATGTTGCCAACGGAAAACGCTCTATATATACAGTCGGTGTTGCTCTGCTTGGTGTACTTATTATGTTGGAAGAATACGAAACTTTTGCGCAAGCATATCAAAGAGGAAAAAATGCACGTTCGTATGCAAACTGGAAATTTGAGCATCTTTTAAACGAAAACACAGAAGAGTTGAAGAAACATATTTTTAAACAAAAAAATGATTTGGAGATGATGATTTAGTAGATAAACGTCATTGCGATGAGGCACGAAGAAGCAATCTTCTATTAGTTTGTTTTTAGGTATAAGCTCTTAAACAACTGCTCCTAAACAACAGATTGCCACAAAAGCAGAAAAAGCTTTTTAGCAATGACGAGAAAAATGACAAAAGAAATATAATAATAAACACCTAAAACAAAAAAAATGAAAAAGACAGATTGGAAAATATTTATCGCTACAGTAGTTTATACATTGCTTTTTTACAAACAAGAACCTGGACTCAATTTCTTGCTTTTTTCTATTCTCATTAGCGTTTTGTCGCTTTTGCAAGATACAGCTAAACTCAAAAAACCGGCTTGGCTCGCAGCTGTTTTCGGAACACTTTTTTCTGGCTTTTTTGTTTTTTATTATGGTACCAATTTACCAATTGTAGCCAATGTAATTTCAATAATCTTTTTAGCTGGCTTTACTTTTAAATCGAGCACATCTCTCTTGCTTTCGGCTTTCAATTCTTTAACATCTTTGGTTTTAGCTTTACCGTATATGGTCATAGATTTTTTTAGAAATAGAGCAAAACCTATAGAAGAAAGAAGCCAAAAAACTAGCTGGTTCAAAAAGTTTTTCTTGCTTTTGTTTCCACTTTTTGTGGTTTTGGTATTCTTTGTTTTGTACCGAGATTCTAATCCGTTGTTCCTTAAAATTACAGAAAAAATAAATTTGGATTGGCTCTCTTTTCCTTTGGTGCAACAATTTTTGGTAGCACTGTTTTTTATGTATTCATTTTTTGTGCATAACACCATAAAACGACTTAATGCTTTTGACGAAAAAACGAAAGACGAAATCGATTTTATAGATGAAGAAAAACATCAAAAATCATTTTTTGCTCGTTTTATTTCCTTAGAATCTGAAACTTATACTGCTTCGGCTTTGCTTATAATGCTAAATGTTTTAATAGCGCTCCTAAACGGAATAGATATTTTTTATTTATGGTATGGCGCAGCTTTGCCACAGGGGTTGGTTTTTAGCGATTATTTGCATTCAGGAACCTTTACACTCATTCTTTCTATTCTTTTGGCAATAGCTATTGTTGTGTTTTTCTTTAGAGGAATTTTTAATTTCAATTCTAATGGAAAATGGTTGAAATTGCTTGGTTTTGCTTGGGTTCTTCAAAACATTGTAATGATAGTTTCGGCAATGCTGAGAAACAAAATGTATATAGAACAATATGGAATGACGCACAAAAGAATTGGCGTTTATGTGTTTTTGACTTTGGCAGTAATTGGCTTATTGATGGCTTTTGTAAAAATAGCAGCAAAGAAAAATATCTGGTTTTTGTTTAGAAAAAACGCTTGGGCTTTTTATGCTGTTTTGGTTTTTGGTACAGCTATAAATTGGGATTATATCATTACCAAATACAATGTAAAAAACGCTAACAAAAACCATATTGTAGATTTAGATAAAAATTATTTAGGAAACCTTTCGCACGTAAATACTTATATACTTACACAGTTAGAAAATGACACTACGCCATATGAAATGTATTATTTTGGTCAAAAGGAACGCTACCAAATTTCACCAATTCAAGAAAAACTACAAACACTTTTAGACTATAATAAAAGAAACCAATGGCAAGAAAACTGCTTCTTTAAAAACAAAAATATTGATGAAATAAAAAAACAAAATGCAATGGGAAAAATAGCAAAATTAGACTTGTTTTCTATGTACTTAGATGAAGTAACTATATATGAAGAACTTAGCAATATAAAAGGATTAGACGCACAACAAAATAACTTTAAAAACAACTTGAAAGGCTTGTCTAATTATGCAAAATTGGAAGTTTTGAATTTAAGTTCAAACAATATTACAAAACTAGACAGTTTGCCTGTTTTACCTAAAATAACACATTTAAATTTAAGTCAAAATGAAATCAGTAACTTTTCAAAATTAAAACCTTTTACAGCGCTTAAAGCATTAGATATTTCTTCAAAAATGAAAGAAATAGATGTAGAAAGTTTCCCTGTATTTTCAAAATTAGAATCTATAAATATAAGCACAAGCAATTATAATGATTGGAGTTTTTTGAGCAAACAGCCAGTTCTAAATGAAATTATTTTTCAGTCCTCTTCACCTTACAATGTTTCAATACCAAACATTGTTTCTTTGGAAAAAGTAGATTTATCTAATTCAACTTTACTGTCTAATTCTGGAAGCTTTTTTGATAGCCTTTCTGTTTGTAAAAACATAAAGGAACTTTATTTGTTTAACTGTCATTTGGGGAGCACATTTTATTTAGTAAATGAAAAAACAAATGAAGCCTTGTACAAAAACCTAAAAGTGTTAAACTTGGCAAATAACAACCTTGGTACAGGTATTTCTTTTTTAAAAGCTTATACAAATCTCAAAGATTTAGACATCAGCAATAATGGAATAAATGCTATAAAACCACTAAAAAATTTGGTAAACCTTACTAGCCTAAACCTGAACGAAAACTCAATAAACGACTTAGAAAATTTGAATGCATTTGTAAAGCTAGAAACTTTAAATATGTCGAAAGTAACAGCCGATAAAATTGACTATTTATTGACTTTAGTAAACTTAAAAACCTTGGATATTTCCAAAAACTATATCAAAAACATAGATAGCATTGTAAAACTTAAAAACCTAGAAGTCTTAGACGTTTCCGACAATAAATTGGAAGACTTATCTGTTTTGAAAAACTTAAAAAACCTAAGGCATTTAAACATTAGCAACAATAATTTGAAAGACTATGCTTTTCTGTTTGAAATGAAACAATTAGAATATCTTTCTTTGGGCAATGTGGATTTGAGTATAGTTGAATTGCTAAAAGAAAAACTACCTAAAACTGTTATAGATTACTATTCCCAAAATTTAGATATGGATATTATGTACAATAAGAATAAGAGAACTAGTTATTCAGAAAGTTTTTAAAACTAAATTTTCGTTTTAGAATAAATGGAAACATAACGGCTTAAAATATAACAACAATAAACATTAGAAAAGCTTATAGCTGAAATCCTGTTGAAATATCAGATATAATTATAGCAAGAATACACACTAAAAAAACCGAAGAGTGTTTTAGTGTGTATTTAGCTAGTTTATAAAAAGCTAGCGTAGAAGGCTTTGCTATTAATAAAAAAATTATAGAAATTAACTTAGAGACAATTTCTGAAATAAAGAAAAATTTTATCCTACAGCATAATCTTTTCTACCAAGTGCTTTAAGCTGTTTTCCGTGTTCTACTAGCGCGCTCCACATACTTGGCATATTGTTATATACTATACCATATTCTTTAGCCGTAGTTTCTACTATAGCAGAAAGTTTTTTGTAGTGTACATGGCAGATGTTTGGAAACAAATGATGCTCTACTTGAAAGTTTAAACCACCAATATACCAAGAAATTAACCAGTTGTTTCTGGCAAAATCTGAAGTTGTTTTTAATTGATGAACCACCCAGTTTTCTTCCATATTTAAATCTTCTGAAGGAGAATGAAAAGTAGTATCTGGCACTACGTGCGCCAATTGGAATGTAGTAGCTAAAGTAGCTCCTGTAGTAAACTGCATTACAAAAAAGAAAATCAATATTTGCCACCAAGCAAATGGTAAAAATATCAAAGGAAGCACATACATATAAGTATAATAGAAAGCTTTTATAGCTATCATTATAGTATATTCTGTCCAGAAAGGTCTTTTTACAGAACCATCTACTTTGTTTTTTCTAAATTTAAATGGTTGTATAAAATCCTTTACAGTCATCCATCTCAAAGTCATTAAACCATAAAGAAACCAAGCATAAATCCATTGAAATTTATGAATGCCAATCCATTTTTGTTCTTTATGAAGTCTTAAAAGTGCACCAGCCTCTATGTCGGTATCTAAACCTTCTACATTGGTAAAAGTATGGTGCAATAAATTGTGTTGTATTTTCCAGTTGGTAGCATTTCCACCTACTACATCTATTACTCTTCCTAGCATTCGGTTTACCCATTTATGCTTAGAATATGCGCCGTGATTGGCATCGTGCATTACGCTCATTCCTATTCCTGCTACGCCAAGTCCTATTACTACCCAGCATAAAGCTACAAGCCAAAAACTTGAAATAAAGTACATAGCAAAATAAGGTATTAAAAGCATTGCGAACATGGCAATAGTTTTGCTAACCATAGTAAAATTGGCGTGTCTAGAAATTCCTTTTTCTGTAAAATAATTATTTACACGCGCCTTGAGTTCTTTAACAAATTCGGCATCTTTATCTTTTGGAAATTTGATTTTAAAAATGTCTTTCATTTTGGTTTTGGTTTATAATTTATCGTGCAAAGATACGGCGAAAATTTAAAACGCATTTTTTATTTATTATTTTAGCATTTCTATTAACAAACTTTATCTTTGAAAAAATTAATTTTTGCCTTTAATAAATATCAATGAAAACAATTTTAATAACTGGAGCTACTGCTGGAATAGGAGAAGCATGCGCAAAACTTTTTGCTAAAGAAAAATACCAACTTATTTTAACCGGTAGAAGGTTAGAAAGACTAGAAAACTTAAAACAAAGTTTACAATCAGAATTTGGGGTAAATGTTCACCTTTTAAATTTTGATGTTCAAGATAAAACTGCTACAGAAAAAGCCATTGATTCTTTGCCAGAAGAGTTTCAAAATATCGACATTCTTTTAAATAATGCTGGTTTAGCTTTAGGAAAAGAAACTATAGATAAAAGCGATATGCAAGATTGGGAAATTATGATTGATACCAATGTAAAAGGTTTGCTTTATGTAACCAGGGCAGTTTTGCCTAAAATGAAAGAACGAATGAGTGGGCATATTATAAATATTACTTCCATTGCGGCCAAAGAAGTTTATCCAAACGGAAACGTATATTGTGCCAGCAAACATGCAGTAGATGCGCTTACTAAAGCTATGCAAATAGACTTACTGCAATACAAAATAAAAGTAACTTCTGTAGCACCAGGAATGGCAGATACTGAGTTTTCGACTGTGCGCCACAAAGGCGATAAAGCAATTGCAGATGCTACTTATAATGGTTTTACTCCGCTTTATGCCGAAGATGTAGCAGAGGTTGTTTTTTTTGTAGCTTCAAGACCTGCGCACGTAAATATAAACGATGTTTTAGTAATGCCGTCGGCACAAGCTTCTGCAACTATTGTAAACAAAAATTAGAAGTTTTTATTTACAAAAAGGCTTTTATTATGACTTTAGGCTAAAAATTTTGCTATGGAAAAAGATGTTTTTATAAAAATAATTTATGTGGTATTTGTGCTTACATTGCTAGTAAATATTTACCTTGGCATAGATATTTACTTCCAATTTGAACAAGCTCTTATTTCTGGAATTTACTTTGGAAAAGTATTTATTTTTTTAAACGCCTTGCTTCTACTAAGTTTTATAGTTTATCCTATTTATGGAAATGTAAAATATGGAATAGAAAGGAAAAAAATTTGGCCTTTGGTTTTAACTTGGCTAGCTGTTGTAATTCTATTTGTTTTTATTGCTATTAATTTTGTAATGAAAGGAATATCTTAAATTTGAAGAACATGAAAAATAAATCAGAAATAATTATTGGTTGTATGCGCTGGGGCGCTTGGGGCGCAAAACTTTCTACAAAAGAACAGGCAGAGCTAATTACTTTTTGTGTCGAAAATGGAAACAACACGTTTGACCATGCCGATATTTATGGAGATTATACCACAGAATCTGATTTTGGTAAAGCGTTTACAGAAAGTAATATTCCAAGAGAAAAAATAAAGATAATTTCTAAATGCGGAATTCAAAATGTAGGCAAAACAAGAAATAACAAGGTAAAACACTACAATTATTCGAAAGAATACATTATTTGGAGTGCTGAAAAATCTTTAAGAAACCTGGAAACAGATTATTTAGATACTTTTTTACTGCATAGACCAAGTCCTTTAATGCAAGCAAATGAAATAGCCGAGGCAATCACATTTTTAAAAGAAAGCGGAAAAGTTAAAAATTTTGGAGTTTCTAATTTTACACTATCACAATTAGACTTAGTTTCTCAGGAAATAGAAATTACAACAAACCAGATTGAAGTTTCATTATCTCAAAATAAGGCAATGTTTGATGGAACAATAGATTATATGACCAAAAAAAATATTCAAACGATGAGTTGGAGTCCTTTAGGAAGTGTTTTTAAGTTGGAAAATGAACAAACTGCTAGAATTAAAAAGCTAATAAACGAACTGTCAAATAAATATAAGCTTTCTGAAGAAGCCATACTTTTAGCTTGGGTTTTAAAACATCCAGCTAGCATTTCGCCTGTTATTGGAACAACAAATAAAAAGAGAATTAAAAATGCAAATGAAGCTTTGGAAGTTGATTTAGACTTGGAAGATTGGTTTATGCTTTTAGAAGAAAGTTTAGGTCATAGAGTACCTTAATTAATTCAAAATTTAAAAATGCAAACACAACTTATTTCCAAACTCAATTCAGTTTATCAACTCAAAGAAGAAAATCTGAGCTTATTGCTTTCTAAATGGAAAGCCGTTGAAATACAAAAAGGAGATTTTTTGACCAAGAAGGGCACAAAGGAAAACTATCTTTATTTTATAAACGAAGGCATAGCAAGAGGATATATTGAAGCAGAAGAAAAACAAATTTCTTTGGGTTTTGCATATCACAATGATTTTACTGCAGCTATAGATAGTTTTGTTTCTGGTCAGCCAACTGAGCTACAATTATTTGCCGAAAGTAAGCTTATTGGATTTAGAATTTTACGTAGTGATTTACTAGCGCTTTATGACCAAAATCATGAAATAGAACGCCTTGGAAGGCTCTTGATGGAAATGCTTTTGCTGCTGATGTCGAAACAGCAAATATATTATTTGAGTATGTCTGCAGAGGCGCGTTATCTACGTTTCATTAAAGAAAGTGAGCACTTACTACAACTTGTATCGCAGAAACATGTAGCTAGTTATTTAGGAATGAGCGCTGAAACCTTTAGTAGGTTACGAAAGAAGTTTTCGTGAAGGTTTTTCCAAAACCGTGTTTTGTTTTTGTTTGATGTTTGACTAAGATTAATACAGGGTTCAGTTGTGGTTTTACTTTTTAATTCTATGTTTAAAATCTCTCGCTCCGTGATGAATTAAAAGAATATCAATTTGATTCTTGTTAATTATCTTATAAATAATTCTGTAATTGTGTTCAGTTATTTCTTTAACCGTTTGGTCATTAATTTCTGGAACAACTTTACCACTATTTGGAAAATTCTTTAAAATTTCAGTCCGTTTTTGAATCTTAGTAATTTGAAGTTTTGCATATCGTGCAGAATCTAAAGATATATAGTCATAAATATCTTTTAAGTCATTTTTTGCACTTGATAGCCATTTTACTTGAACCATTCATTCATCTCTTTTTTTAATTCATCTTCTGAAATAGTTTCTCCTTTTTCAGATTGTTGAATACGCTCTTCTAACTTATCTATAAAAATAAGTTTTTCAATCAATTCATCAATTGATAGCTCAGAAGGAAAAGATTCTATTTGACTAATTAATTTTTCTTTTGAAATCATAATACTAATTTAACAAAAATATTTTTATAAAACCTTTTTAAAAGACTTTAATTTTTTTCATTACCTCAACAATTCTTTCATTAAATAAATATGGTGGTTCACTTTTATGCCAATTTAAATCAACTTTAAATGGCGTAGATACTTTTTCTAAATCAATATGGAATTTGTTTACATCATCAAAACGATAATTTTCTCCATCGATTTCAATAATAACTCCACCACAACAGCCACAAAGGCTGATATATTCACCTAGGAAATACCCAACATCTTTATTTTCTACTTTATTACACGCAAATGCAGTCAAACTTATGTAAAAGGCAAATATTTTATAATAAAAAAAGGAATTCTATTTTTTCAATACAACCCTCAAAGCTTCTCTTCTGCTCAAATTGTTCAGCTCTGTTTTTTCTGCAAAAGCGATAACCCATTCAGGATTTCGGTAAGCATATTCTCTTAAAACCCAGCCAATCGCTTTATTGATAAAAAACTCTTTTGAGCCAATAAATTGATGAATTATATAAGCTAAATATTCGGTGTCGAGTGTATCTTTATATTTTAGCTGAAACAAAATAGCCGAACGCTGTAGCCATAAATTTTCTGAAGCAATCCATCGTTCAATAATAGCATTTCGCTTTTCAGGAAACTTTTTGAAATATGCACCCACCAAATTTGGTGCTATAAAATCTATCGAATCCCACCAAGAGTTGTGTGTTATCATAAATTCAAACAGCTCAATATCTTTTTCTTCTAGCTGTTTTACATATTTAAAGCAGAGTTCCATAGCAAAATAATGAAATTCGCGCTGTGGTTTTTGCCAAAGGCTTTTAATGTATTTAGGCAAATCTGTTTTTAAAGGCAAAGAAGCTTTAAGCAAAAATGGCTTAGTAATTTCCCTACGCTCAGGCGATTTTAAACCAAAATAGTCAAAATGACCTTTCATATACTTAGCTTGCTGAGCAGCAATTTCGGCATTTGCACCCAACAAAAAACTTTCTTCCAGAGCTGCTATGTATTCTTCCATATAAGCAAATTTAAATAACATTAGTGCATTAGTGGCTAATAAATCGGTTATATTTTACCATTAATGCACTAATTTTTCTTGATTTTTGTCAAGATTTTTGTTTTTTGAACACATTATCTTTGCCTTCGAAAGCTTATTGGTTACCACTACTGTCATTTCGATATTAGGAGAAATCTTCCTTTAAATTGCATTCAATATTTAAGTTAAAACACAAACAGATGGAACATCTAAACAACAAAACACTCATTTCTGAACTGATAAACAGAAACAGTTCTTTTATAAAAATAGTAGAAGAAAAGTACAGCAAACTTTCAGAAGCGCAGCTAAACCAAAAACCCACAGCCGATAAATGGAGTATAGCAGAATGTTTAATACACATTATAAAAGCAGACGAAATTTATTTGAAACAGTTTGAAATCAAGATAAAAGCACAAAAAGAAGCAGATTTGAGTTATAAGCCAGGTTGGCTTGGAAATTATTTTGCAAATATGATAGCACCTAAACAAGACAAACTTCAAAGCACTATGAAATCTGTAAAAGCTATGGATCCACAAGTAAATATGGAATTGCTTTCTAAAGAATTTAAAAACGGTCAAGACATTATTCAAAAGTTTATAGCACAGCAAAAACAGCTA
>Ga0075163_10005818_pt1 | contig 16371 bp, 16 predicted proteins | sample JI1023141ADNA_FD_71478 | JGI IMG/M metagenome (GOLD analysis project Ga0075163, IMG submission 71478) | Wastewater effluent complex algal communities from Wisconsin, to seasonally profile nutrient transformation and Carbon sequestration -... | ecosystem: Engineered > WWTP > Effluent > Algae...
AATGCGGATCCGCCCCCACATGCGCCAGCGTCGCCGCCACCCCGCACAGCAAATAAAACATGCCGTAACGCAGGGGGCCGCACTCGCTCTCCACATTGTCGCCGAAGATCCAGAGGAACCACATGTTCCCGAGCAGGTGCATGAATCCGCCGTGCATGAACATGCTAGTGAACAAATCCCGCCACGGCGCGGGCCGGGCGCTCTCCGTGAACTCCGCAGGCACGAAAGCAGCCAACGCCACGCTTTCTTCCAGTCCGATGCGCGACTGCCAGAGAAAGTACACGGCAACGTTAACCGCGATGATCATGACCGTCACGACCGGAAGGCGATGGGTCGGATTGTCGTCGTAGAGTGGAATCATGGGCGCGGTCGATGAGTGTGTCGTGTGGACCAAAACCAGAGCATGTCAGGTGGATCGGAAGGGAAGGCGCGAGTGCGGCTGGATCAAAACAAAACCTGCGGAACCTTTTGGGTTCCGCAGGTTTGCTGCACTTGAGTTGTGTCGGCTCAGGCGACAGCCGCCATTAGCGGGCGTCGGAATCGTATTGATTGACGACCTTGAACTGAGCGGGCGTCGGCGCGGGCTTTGGCTTCGGCGGGGATTTCTTTACGACCGGGGCGGGAGTGACCTCGACAACGACGGTTTTCGACGTGCAGTTGGAGAGGGCGAACACCGCCACAAGTGCGGCCGACAGGATGATTTTGTTTTTCATAGGTGATGAATTCTTGATTTCGGAGTGAATCGTTTGCAAGCGAAATGCCTGTGGATGCTAGTTGCTACCGCCCGTAGCCCGGAAGCTGGAAGGAGCACCGGGATCCGGCAGACGATAGGCCTGGCCAGGGAGAGTTGCCGGGGGTGGCGACGACCTGTACACGGTCCGGGTTGCTGGCTTTTGGTGATACACAACCGTCCGGGTGGTGCAGCTGGCGAGCACCGCAAGGGTGCCAGCCATGATGAGAAGATGCTTCGATTTCATAGTCTGGATGAGTTGAAGTTTGGATTCGCAAAGAAGAAGCGGCCGGGCTCTTGAAGAGGCAACCGGCCGCTCATCATACTATTCCTGCTTGGCGGGAGGGTTGGCGGCTGGCTGGGCGCGGCCTGGGAGAGCGGCACCGTCCTCAGGATTGTTGGCTGTGCCACGACGACCGACCACGGCAGCCCACGAGCAGCGGCTCGTGCAGCGGGCGAAGTGCACAACGACGTTCACGACGCCGTTGTAGTCGGAGCGCCAGCGGACACCGGCGAGAGCGTTGCTCACGCGGCGAGTATCCTTGACGAGGGTGTTGCCGGTTTCTTCCGCTTCGATCCAGATATCGACATCCTGGCAATACTTGTCTCCGGCGACGACGAAGACGTAGTCGAGACCGCGATTGACGGGCACTTCGAACTCAAGAGTTACGCCTGCACCAGCCTTGCCTTCTTTCGAGGGGGCCATGTAGAAGCCCATGCCGGCGTATTTTTCGGCCATCTCAAAGGCGCGGTCAGCGGATTCGGCGTTGTCAGCGCGGGCTGAAGGGGTGCTGATGACGAACATGCCAGCAGCGAAGGCGATGGCGCTGAGGGTCTTGAAGGTGAACTTAGCGAGTTTCATAGGAGTAATGTGTTTGACTGTTTTTGTTTGGTTTGGCGCTTGGAGGCGGTTGCCTATTCTGCGCTTCACCACTCTTTTGGGGAACCGCCGGGAGTTGTGACAAAGATTTCAAACTTTTTTCAAAACAGCCGACGGAAGTCTCGCTCCACTGACTCCGGAACTAGGGGGACATGATCTTGCCAACGAAGGAGTCGAAGGTCTTGTGCAGTTCCTTCACCACATCCTGCTTCACCGGCTCTGTGAAGCCGACGTCCACACGTTTGTAGATGTCAGGAAGGGCCTTGATGATCTCATCGACGAGCGGATCCTTAAGATACACGGGCGAGAGCTTCTCCATGTTCTCGATGATGAGCTTCACCAACCGCTGCTCACGGAGGATGTTGCTGACGTTCTCGTCGTAGTTCTCGTCGATGACGTGCGTCACGCAGCGACCGCCCTGCAGCCAGCCGCCGACGATGACGAGGACGGCTTGGTCCGTCTTCTCGGGGTTGCTGCGCAGGTAGTTCAACACATCCCGCTGCAAGCGACCGAGCGCGAGGAAGGCGTTGAACCACTGGCTCTTGTTGGCGTAAATCTTCACGGTGTTGGCCATGCCGAGTTCGCCCTGTGTGGCGCCGAGCTTTTTGGCCAGGACTTCGATCTGATCGGCCGCATTTTTGAGCGCCTCAATGTTGCGTGCCTTCAGGGCCATCACGCCGTCCGAGGCCTTCACACCCAGCGCCATGGCGGTGTAGGCGGTGTTTTTGCCTGCGCCGCGGATGTTGGCGGGATTGCCATCCTTTTTGAACTTCTGGTAGAGGTCGTTGTAGTCCTTGGCCCACTGGTCTTCGGTGGTGCGACGGAGCTTGCTTCCGAGGGCGGATTCGATGGAAAGCAGCTTGTCGATGACGCTGATTTGAGGCAACTCCGTGTTTCTCTGACGCTCGCTTTTTGGCGCAGCGGCGACGTTGGAGTCGTCGGACGAAATGGCGATGCCTGAGTCGTCAAGCTTCGTGCGCTTGCCTTTCGGGGCAGGATTGCTCCCCTGCCCGAAGCAGGGGGTGGACAGAAGCGCCGCGAAAGCGACGAGAGTGATTTTGGCGGATGTCATGGGGATGTGTTGGGTTTCAAGGGGTGAAAAGCTGCTGAGAATGATCGTGTGCTCAATGACTGTCTCAACGTCCTGCTTGGGCGCGATCTGGCCACAAGCACAAGGCCGCCGCGATGAGAATCATCACGCCACCGAAAACGGCACAGTACGCACCGAGGCCGTATTGCATCTGGGCGAGGAGTTTTGCGATGCCTTCGTCCATCTTGCCGTCGCCCATGTCGGCGATTTGCATGACTTGATCCATCGCATGGCGATGCACGGAGAGGAGGAGGCCGCCGAGAAAGCCAAGCGCGAGAGTGCCAACCAAGACGCCAATACGGGCGAGCAGTCCGCCAACGCCCATGCAAACCGATGCCACGACGAGAGCGCCGGTCAGACAGCGGGCTGTGGGGACGCCGCCGAGAATATTGTCGGTGAACCTGACCGCTCCCACCACCGGCACTGTGACCAGCGGCGCTGACAATCCGTAACCAATCACGCCAGCTCCAACGAGCGCAAGGGCGGCGATCAAGATGCGTTGGCGTTTCATAGGTGGGAGATTGGCAGAAGGTGAACTCACTTGGTGGCAGCCGGAGAGTCTGAGGCATTCGGCGGCGTTGCCTCCGCTGGCGGAGGCTCGGGCTTCTCGGAGGTGGTGATCTTCGTGACGAGCCCGTCGAACGTGGCATGCAACCACCGCACGTCGTCTTGTTTCACGGGCGCAGTGAGGCCGACGTCCACTCGCTTGTAGATTTCGGGGAGGCTCTTGATGATCTCCGCCACGAGGGGATCGTTCAAAAAGACGGGAGCGAGCTTCTCCATGTTCTCAGTGATGAGCTTCACCAGCCGCTGCTCGCGCAGGATGTTGCTGACGTTGTCATCGTAGTTCTCGTTGATGACGTGCGTCACGCAGCGACCGCCTTGGAGCCAGCCGCCGACGATGACGAGGACAGCTTGGTCCGTCTTCTCGGGGTTGCTGCGCAGGTAGTTCAGCACGTCACGTTGCAGCCTACCGAGCGCGAGGAACGCATTCGGCCATTGCCCCTTGTTGGCGTATATCTTCACCGTGTTGGCCATGCCAAGCTCGCCATCCGTGATGCCGAGCTTTCGCGCCAGCACCTCGATCTGGTCAGCCGCATTCTTGAGCGCTTCGATGTTCCGCGCCTTCAGCGCCATCACTGCGTCGCAGGCCTTGACGCCGAGCGCCATGGCCGTGCATGCGGTGTTCTTGCCCTCGCCACGAATACGGGAGGGCGTGCAATCCGCCCGGAATCTCTGATACAGTTGGTTGTAATCCTTGGTCCATTGCAGTTCCGATGCGCGATTCAGCTTCGTGCCGAGCGCGGACTCAATGGAAAGCAGCTTGTCGATGACACTGATCTGCGGCAGCTCCTTGCTCCTCTGGCGTTCGCCTTTGGGGAGGGGGTTCTCCTCTTGCCCGAGCGCGGAAACGCCGATCAGGATTGCGCTGAAGGTGATGATGAAATGAGACAGCTTCATGGTTTCTTATCCCTAGCTCACCGGCCCGTCTGTCGGCGGAAAAGCGAGAATGCCGCGATGATGTAGCACGACACGACCCAAGTCCCTAGCACGCCCGCACTCGTGTAGGAATCGATCAGGGTCTTGTAAACATCGCCTTTCTTGACTCTCACATCGGGGCGGGCTTCCACCGTGTCCTTCCCGGCACCACTCGCCTCGTCCACCGCCTTCTCTCGCTTGCCAATGAGGTTGCGGTCCACCGTCAGGTTTTGCCAGGACTTGTTCACGTCGCTGATGCGGTCGTATTTCGTCTCCACCTCGTTCGCGTCGGCGTCCTTCCACTTCACCGTTTCCTCATCCGCGGGCGGCGGACTGATGAATGCGGGAATCTTGCTCTTGTTCGTCATGCTGCCCGCCGACTGCCCATGCACCAGCGATACATCCATGATGCGCTGGAGGTTGAAGCTCGGCAGCATCCGGCTGAAGGCTAGCACGCCGTCGTCCATCTCGGGAGCGATCACGACAAAGGCACCAAACAGAATCTGCGGGATGAGGATCAGCGGCACCCACATGACGGCCTGGGTTGGTGTATTCACCAGCGACGACACAGCCAGCCCCAATCCGACTCCGACCATCGCGGCAAGCAGAAGAGCGGCAATCCGCAGACCGATGATGTTGGCCAGCAACAGCTTCCACGACGTCTTTCCGTTGTAGGACAGCACCATCTCGGCGGTTCCGGCGGGGATCATCTTCGTCGTCACCGCCAGCGAGCCGATCACGTTCTCCCGCAAGTTGAAAAACCACGCAAGCCGCTCAAGCCACAGGTACTCGGGATCGGTCACGCGCAATCCAGAGAGGTTAATCTTCACCTCTTGCGGCTCCAGCGGGTCCGGGCCTCCACCTCCTGCGGCTGGCGTGGGCGCGTCGAAGTCGATGATCCCCGAGAATCCATCGGCAGCCACTTTACCCACCACACCGTCGGAGTCCTTCACAGGCTCCGCCTCTGTGGCAGGCTCTGGAATTTTCTCCGTCAGGCCGTCATCCCCCTTCGCCAGGATCGACCATTTCTGATTGTCGAAGAACTGGCTGCGGAAAGCACGCACAGCCTTGCGTCTGAGCACACCCAGATGGTCGGGAGTTTCGTCGTCGGGGATGTTGCGTTCGTAGTCGCCCTGAGGCTCTGCGGCCACTGCAGGCGGCGGATTGTCTTTCGTATCGTCCTCTTCTGGATGAAACAGATGATTGCATCCCACGACAATGAAAAACAAGATCATTGCCTGAACGGCGGTGATCACCGTGAGGAAGATGAACTTGCTCATCAGGTAGGCATGAACCCCGAGTCCTGCCAAGCGCTCGCGTCGGAAGATAGGCAGCTCGGCCACGATCTGCTGCGCGCCATTGCTACAGCCGAACCACAGCGTGGCGATCACGCACAGGAACATCTGCAGCACCACATTCTCATCCACCCACGCCACGAGCACCCCGATGAGCACCGCCTGCATCAGGAGGAATAGATAATTTAGCTTCGCGCTCACGAGCAGCTTCCATTGCCGCGAGATCAGCAGCAGCAGGCTCTTGACGGCACCGATCCGTTTCGACTTCGGAGCAGGCGCGTGTCCCGCCGACTGCCCTGTGCCTGGCGTAGGTGCTATGAAATATGGCGATGCCTTATACTTCTGCTCCCACTCCTCCGCTGTGCGGTCCTGCTGCTCCACGGGATCCTTCAGATCCTGCGCGCGGTCATAGATCAGTTTGATTTTGTCGAGCAGGTAATCATCCGAGTACTGCGCTTCCCTCTGGGTGGAACTGCTAGCCGAGGCCGATGCGGTGGCCTCCGATCCGCTCGCGTTGGCGGAAATGATCGAGCTGCGTCGCGAAGTCCCGCCATCCGACGAGCCAAGATTCAGGAAAAAGCGCGCCGCATCGACAGGGCGGCTGTGAAAAATCATCCTCCCGCGCGAGATGTACGCCATCCGCTTCATCGCTCCCGCATTCTGAAGGACGTGCGTCGTGCAGGCCACGCCCATCCGGCGGCGGATTGAGAGCTGCTCCAGCGCGCCCATGAGGGATTTCTCCGTCTGTGGGTCGAGGCCCGAGGTCGGCTCATCGAGAAAGAGGTAATCTGGGCTGGCCAGCAACTCGGAGGCGATGCTGACGCGTTTCCGCTGACCGCCGGACAACTGAAAAATCCGCTTCCTCCGGTGTTCCGCCAGATCAAGCACATCGAGCGTGGCCTGGATCACATCGCGTATCTGCCCCTTGCTGGCCGAGAGCCGCAGCCGCGCCGCATAGTAGAGCGCGTCATCGACGATGAGTTCCTTGTGAACGATGTCATCCTGCGGCACATAACCGATCCCCACATCCGCCACCTCGCGCGGCGACCGAATTGGGCGACCATCGACTGAAACCCGCCCCGCCGTGGCGGGTACGATGCCGCAGATCGCATTCAAGAAAGTGGACTTCCCCTGGCCCGATCCGCCGATGATCCCGAGAAACTTCCCTCGATGCACCTCCAGGTTCACGGAGTGCAAGATCCGACGCCCACCCCCCACCTCGACCGTCAGTTCCTCACCGCGCAAGACACCCGCGTGACCGATGTGTCTGAGCGCATTCCCCGTGAACTTGAATGTGTAAGGGTCACAACCCTGGATCTGAATGCAGTCACCCAGCACCAGCTTCACCTCGTCGTCGTAGTCCTGGATGCCATTGTAAAGCGTCCGCCATTCCGGCTTTTCCAGATTGCGGTTGATGAAAATAAAGTCAGCCCCACGCAGGACGATCTCACACTGGCAAGGCGCGATGGAGGCGATGTCGTCGTCCAGGCAAAGCCGGGGCCGGGTTCCTCCATCTTCGTTGCGCGGCCCTCTGCCGATGACTAGACCCGCTGCCGACAGCGGCACATCCACCACCGGCCGCCCGTTCATCAACGGCGGCGACGGATGGCGCTCGAACTTCAATTGCGTCTCGAGACCCTCGAGCCGGAGATTGGTTTCCCAAAACGACAACGGCTCGCCATTCTTCTCCAACTCCACGTTATCGACGATGACTGGCACCGGCGACATGCTGCTCAGCCGCCAAGTCGAGTGCTTCTCCGTCCAAGAGAAGACCAGGTGATACGGTTCCCACCCCGGCTCATCGACGACCAGACCGCAATCCGGTGCAGATCCCACGATCAGCCCGCCACGCAAGCCGGACGGATGATTGCTCACCCTTTCCACCTTGCTCTTCGGCAGCACCAGCGGGTCGCCACGCTGGCCCGTTTGCGAGCAATAGGGTGTCAGCCTTCCTTCCATCGCACAGTGCCTCGCCGCCGTTTTGTTTGGGTTCGCGGATGCTGGGTTGGCATCCGCCCAGTGCTAGAAGTCGATCTTGATCTTCTTGCGCGATGGATCGGACGATTTGGTCGATGAAGGCGGAGGTGGTGCCACCGGCGCTTGGTCGCGATAGCGGAGACCACCAGCCGTCGAGGCAGAGGCGGGCTCTCCTGGCGCGGCGGCGGTCGTCGCCGGGGCGGGGGGAGGCGGTGGCGTGGCCGCCACCGGAGCTGGTGGGGTAACCACGGCGGCCTTGGCCAAGGTGCTTTGCAGTGCCGCGATCTGAACCTTCATCTCGACGAGTGTGGTGGCGTTCTCCGCCAGTTTCTTTCCCACGGCTTCAGTCACACGATCGGCAATTTTTTGTTCCGACTCGGCACTCGCGCCACTGTCAGGCTTCTGTTTCTGGACTTCCTCCAGGGTTGCCTTGAGCGCCGCGAGTTCATCCTGGATCAGCTTCATCGAGCCGTTGGCCACTTCGTCGCGCTTCTGCATGTCGCGCTGGAACACCTCGTAAACCTTGATCAGCGCCTGATCATCACGTTGCTCACAGCCGGTAAATCCAAGTCCAACCAGCACCGAAAAAAAGATCCGAGTTTTGTAGTTCATGACCGAAAGCCCTCAAGGTTTGATTTGTTACGTCCGGCCACTACATCACGAAAAGCCGTACCGGGCAATGCAAAATTCCGAGCATTGTCGCGGCGCGCTCTGCCTACCCGACAAGAGCGGCATGGTCGTTGCTCCGACTCCGAGTCCGACGCATTTAGCGGCATCGGCGAATCCACCAAACACCGAAGCCCAGCACCACTAGCTCTGCCAAGAACATGGCGAACAGTGGAATCTGTCCCTGCCTTCAGGGATGAGTTTGTCCAAAGGGCCGTCGGGCATGAAGCCGCGCCGACTAGGGAGCCGTCACGCCGAGTTGCGACTTGAGACTTTCAATCTCGGCCCTCAGTGCGGCCAGTTCCGTCTCGATTTTCTCTTTCCACGCTGGCTCGATGACCTCACCGCCGGTCACGGCGATGACCGGATTCGGTGCTACCGCTTCGCCGCAGAGCAGGTGCGCGTAGGTCGCTGACTTTCTCCCGCCGCCTGGAGCAAAGCACATGATGAGCGGTCCGCCGGGGTACTCCATTAACTTGGTCAGCTCGGCCTCGACTGCGGGAATGTCTGGGAACGGCACCATGCGCTCGGAGCGCTGCCGCAACTCGCCCACGGTTTGCGGCCCGCGCAGGACCAGCGTGCAAAGCAGTGCCGTCATGGCCTCGTCGAGATGCGGAAACTTGCCGGGGAGGTTGTGCTTGAATTTCACAGCCCGCGCTCCCGCTTGGGAGACCTGAAAGGCAAGCTGGCGCGACTTCAATCCTTCGATGGCGATCTGGACCGTGCGCTCGTCGAACGAGACGACCGGGTCGCGGCTCGTCGATTGATTGCACGCGGTGGTCAGCGCGTTCAGTGTCATCGGGTAATAGTCCGGCGTGGTTGATTCCTTCTCGATCAGGCAGCCGAGTACGCGCGCTTCTTCAAAGGTCAGAGGTTCAAAGGGTGTGTGGGACGGGTCTTCCATGCGCGAGTATCAAGGCAGAGGGCCACAGCCAAATCAACACAGCGCCGGAGATTTCTGAATGGACATCCTCCTCCGGCGTCTATAAACGATGCCCATGAAAACCAGCCTCAACTCCGCGCGCATGTTTGCCATCGTCTCGGCGTGCGCGCTCCTGTCCTCCTGTGTCGCATACGATGACGGGGTTTACTCCTCCGGCTTCGCATCCGGCGGCTACTACGACGACGAGTCCGCCCCGTATTCGGGTGGATACTACCCGCCGCCTTATCCGTCGGCCTACGGCAGCTTTACCACGGGCTACTATCACTCTGGCTCGATTCATCGTGACGACGACCGACGGGAAGATGACCATCCGCACGGCGACGATGGCAGGCTCGACAAGGACAATCTCCGCATCACCGGCGGCCACCTCGGTAGCAAGACACAACCGCAGGGCGTTCACTCGGCGGAGTGGTATCGGGATCGCGGGTACAATTTGAATCGCCTCAAAGTCGAGGACCGAGATGGCACTCCGTACCGATCCAGCTCCTCCCGGTCGGACTCAGACTCGCACTCCCGCTCCTCCAAATCCGATCGCGACGACGACAAGCCTTCGCGCTCCCACAGCAGTCGTGGGGACGAGGGGCACGACGGTGGCTCCAAAAAGCGCTGACCGATCGCTAGCCGACGTGTGAGAGCTTCCGCACCGCCTCCTTCATCCGCGAGAGCACATAATAGACAGTCTGGCTGCGCAGCCGCACGAGTTGCTCTCCGATGATGCGTTGCACAAAGTCCCTCGGCACCTCCAGCACTTCTTGAGCCGTCGCGCCGCTCAGCCCCCGGCACAGGATGGTCGCCATGGCGCGGGTCAGCGTCTGCACCTGCGGCCCCAGCGTCACCGCAAAACTCAGTTTCGCATCCGGCTCCAGACGCACAAAGATACCGACGGTATCGGTACACTCGGCATCCTTTCGCACCTCGGAGAAATCAAATCTCTCGCCATTCGCCGGCTCGTGACTGCGCGCCGCCTCGGCGAGGTCGATGAGGTTCTCCCGCCGCTCGCCCTCGGAAAGCGCTTCGAAGAGATCGATCAGCTCGGCCAGCGGTCTTGGGTAGGCATTCATCGTCAGCCGAGGGATTACACCAGCCACTCCCGGATGTCCTCAGGCAAAGGAGCGTTCCATTTCAGGATCGCGTCATTCGTTTCCAGCGCCAGCTCACACGAGTGGAGTGCGTGCCTCCGAAGCAAGAGGCGCCCTTCCAAATCCGCCGTCCATCCTGTCTCGATGAAGTCGAGATAACAGCGCTCGTCATCTCCGTAGATCTTGTCGCCCACCACAGGGTGCCCGAGATGCGAAAGATGAACGCGGATTTGATGCATCCTGCCAGAGATTGGCCGGGCTTCGATCAGGGCGAATCTCCGCCCAGCTTTCTCTACTCGCTCGTTCACGCGGAATTCCGTGCGGCACTCCGAGCCCGCCGGATGCACCATCTGCCTCACCCAAATCTCCGACGGCTCAATGTCGCCCTTCCGCCGGATTGGCGCTTCGCAAACGATCTCATCCCATTCCGGCCATCCGTGGACGAGTGCCAGATACGTCTTGTGAAACTGCCGCGCCTGCATCGCCAGCCCAAAGCGCCGCGCCGCCACCGCGTGCTTCGCCACGAGCACCACACCGCTCGTCTCGCGATCCAGCCTGTTGATGATCGAAACCTGCCCGCCGTTTGCGATCTCAAACGCTAGCAGCTCGCGCAGCCCATCGTAGAGCGTCGTCGCTCCGTCTGGTTTCTTCGGGTGGATCTGCAACGGAGCGGGCTTGTCCACCACGATGTAATCCTCCGTCTCGTCGAGAACGGTGAAGTGCGGATTGTTGGCGATGGCGGACATACGCCTAGCCTTCCAACAGCCGTTTTGCGCTGCCCGACCCAAGCGCGGCTCCCAATTTCAACCATTGCGACGCGGCACACACGCTCTTGAGCTTCCGCACTTTCTCGGCGGGAGATTTGCCCTCGTTCTTCCGCAGAGTTCTGCCAAGCCCGATTGCGGTACCCAGGCTGACCCAGCGGCTGGTGGCGAGTTGTTGCCGCAGTTTCAGCAACTCCTGCAAGGACTCGCGATCCTCCTGGAGCCTGGCTTTCTCTTCACGATAGGCGTCGAGCCTGCGACTGAGCATCCCCACCGAAAGAGGCTCGCTGCCGTCGTACGCGCCGGAGAACGAGCGATTCGGGGAAACCTCAAACTCCGTTCCACACACCGCCTTCACGAGGGACTCGATCTCGTCTTCAGGCACGCGCTTCACGATCTGCGCGAGCAGGAGATCGAACATTCCGGCGTGAAAGCTCGACATGTTGTCCCACAGCGCCCGCATGTAGTCGTAGAATCGGCGGCGCTTCGCCTCGTCCCCTGCGAGTTCATCGGCAAAATCGTGGAAAAGGTCGAGGTGCATCCGCAGCATCTCGCGCATCAGCGGCTCGGGCTTTGTCGTGATCGTGTTGCTGCCATGCACGCGGTATTGCATGAGCACTTCCTTGGAAAGCGCGATCTCGTCCCGCCACGCGGCGCCCGCGAGGAAAAAGTAATCGTGATTGAATCGGTAAGGTCGAAACTGATTCGCCTTCAGGTAGGCTGCGCGGCAGAAGACATTGCTCGTCGTCGCGATGAAATTTCCCCGCCCCAGCCACTCGGCTGGCGACATCTCCGAGACATCACCGAGCGATTGCACACCGTAGAACCACCGTGCGCGCGGCTCGTCCTCGCGCATTCGGTTGCCGCAGTCGTCGATGACTTCCAGCCGCGTGCTGATCACGGATTTGCCGGGGTTCGCCCGCGCCACCTCGAGGCACCTCTCGAATCGCTGCGGAAGATAGCGGTCGTCCGAGTTCAGAATGCTGATCCAGTCACAGTCGGCGGCGGCGAGTTCGATCAACTCATTGATCGTGTTGTGCGCTCCACGGTTCTCCCGACCGCTGATCTCCACTCCGCGCGCCCTGAATGGCTCCATCACCGCCATTGAGTCGTCCTTCGAACCGTCGTCGATCACGATGATCCGGTCTGGCTTTCGCGTTTGCGAGAGGCAGGACTCCAGCGCCTCGCCGATGTAGCGGGCGTGGTTGTACACGGGGATGATGACTGCCAGGCGTTCGCTCATGCGAGGTTTCTCCGAATCCGCTCCAGCCATTCCCGTTCGATCGTCTTCCGGTCACGCGGTGGCGCCGCGACTTTGCGTTTCACTTTTAGCGGGCCGACGCGCAGCTCCACATGGCGGAAGGGCAGTTCCAGTTTCAACTCGTCCGGGTACGAGTTCTCCATCTGCTCGTTCAGGCGCGCATCCGATATGCTGGTGAGGTCAAAGGCGGGCACGAGACGCGCGAGGAGAGAGCGTGGCAGCGCCGGATTCTCCTCGATGGCGCAGCTCACTTTGAGGTCGGGCAAGAGTTGCTTCAGCAGCCAGACGGTGACCACGGCACAGGAGCGCCACGCATGAACATGTCGCGTGCCGCGATGCGGCAGCACATCAGCCAGATAGACGGCATTCCGCGCGGCCACATAGAAATCCACGCTACTCAGCGCATCCCCCATCTTGCCTCGCGCGCCTTCCAATTGTTGCCGCCGCGCCGTGCGCCGCAGCCAGATGGACTCCACCACGCTCGCGTCCGGCAGCGCCTCAATCTCCTCCAGCGCGTGACGGTCACCATCGCGCTCGGGCCACTCGGCATTCTCGGCGATCCAGCGCACGCCATCTTTGCGGCCGGGCGTGTTCTTCAAAAGCGCCTCACCTTTCCAGCGATGCATGAGATAGACGATGGGCGTCTCCTGCCGCTTGCACTCTGGCAGTTTCCCTTTCTCCCCCAGGTCGACGAACCGCAGTCCGAGAACTCCCGCTGTGGCCCCGAAGGTGAACAGACTCTCGGCCCGCTTGCGGCCCGCCTCGCCCATCTGCTTCCGTCGCTCAGGGTCGTTTCCGAGTTCCTTGATCGCATCCGCCATCGCTTCCTCGTCGGTTGGCTCGACGAGCAAGCCCGTCTCGCCGTGGGCGACCATTTCCGGGATGCCGGTGACGGTGGTCGAGACGACAGGCAGCCTGCAAGCCATCGCCTCCGTGATCACGGTGGGCAGAATGTCGGACGCGCCCACCGAATCAAAAATGCTGGCCAGCACAAACAGGTCAGCCTCGGCCAGCTCGCGTTTGATCTCCTCCTGGCTGCGCACGCCGAGCAACTTAACCGTGTCCGCCACGTCTTCTTTGTGAATGCGCTCTTCAAGCTCCGGCCGCAGCGGCCCCTCACCCACGACGCGCAGCTCCACGGCAACGCCGCGCTTTTTCAGGATGGCGCAGGTGCCGATGAGGTGCTGGAAGCCTTTGAACTCGATGAGGCGACCGACCGAAACCAGTCGCAGTGGCTTTTGCTGCTTCACCGGCGACGGAGCGAAATCATCCAGTTCGATGCCATTGTAGATGCGCACCATCTTGTCGGCGCTCTCCGGGCACATCTCACAGAGCAAATCACGGCTGTAGTCACTCACGGCCACCACAAACTCCGCCTCGCGCGCCATTTCGGATAGCAGCGCATTGCTGCCGAGGTCGAACATGAAATCCTGTGCGTGAGCCGTGAAACTGAAGGGGAAGCCGAGCTTCTTCAAGAACAGCGCGGTGTGCGTGGCACGGTTTGCAAAATGCACGTGCACATGCTGCACACCAAGTCTGCGGAAGAGATCGGCAAAATACCAGGCATTCCGAGCGCGAGTCGATGGCTTGTAGCCGGTGCCGTACGTTTCACCGTGTTCCGAGATCATCCCGCCGAGCTTGGATTTGTACTCGGGCGTCTTCACCAGCGCATCCAGCAGATCGGGTGGTGGCGGATAATGGATCTCCGCCTTCAAGCGGTCCAGCCGTTCATGGCGGAATGAGTTCGGCGGGCGGTTCAGCGATCCGATCTCGATCTGAAATCCCATCCGCTCCAGCGCCAGCAACTCCGAGTCACAAAACGTCTGCGACACCACGGGGTAGCGCGAGAAGAGATAGGCGAGACGGGGTTTGGTTTGGGGCATTTGCTGGCGTGACTTTGGCAGCGTGGGCGCAAGGTGCAAGCTTGGGCTGGTGGGTGGTGAATTGTGATTGGATGAAGGTGGAGCTTCGGCACGGAGTCGTTATCATCGGGCATGTCTCATCCGCATCATCACCACGCCACGCCCGTCATCGAAACCCAGGAGGAAGTCATGTTCTTCGACACGGACATCGGCGGCGTGGTACACAACATCGCCTACCTCCGCATGATCGAGACGGCGCGGACGCGACTGGCGTCGGTGATGGGGTTGGCTCTTCGCGACATGGCGAGGACGCAGCAATATCCAGTCGTGGTGCGGACGGAGATCGACTACCGCAAGCCGGCGACACTCGCCGACGAGATTATCATTCGAGGTCGCTTGGAGAGTGTCGAGCGAGTGCGTTTCTGGTGCGCGTTCGAAATGGTGCGCAAGTCCGATGAACTCCTGCTCGTAACCTGTCGGCAGGCGCTTGCGATGGTGCAGATGCCGCAGGGCAAACCGATGCGGCTGCCGGAGGATTGGTTTGAGAAGTACGCGCACCTCGTCCTGAAGAAGGGCCGCGAAACCCGGCAGTCCCAATGAACGCCCGCCGCGCTGAATTCATTGCGGGTCAGGTCACGCGCGATGTCTTGCGGAAGCTGCCTGATAACCTGCGAGAGGAGGCGGAGGCTTGTGTAATCGAGTTTGATCTCGTCAGCGAGTGCATCGCCGATGACCCAGAACTGGACCCGGATTTGCTCGGGTTGTTCGAGGGCTGCTCGCGACTCGATGGCACGCCGGAGACGCCGCAGGATTTGCCCCGCATCCGCTTGTTCCTCGACAACCTCTGGGCTGAGGCAGAAGGCGATGTGAACGTGTTTCGCGAGGAACTCCGCATCACGCTGCTGCATGAGCTGGGACACTACCTCGGCCTCGATGAAGAGCAGGTCGCGGCGCTGGGGCTTGCCTAGCCTCTCCGGCGGCAGCATGATCGGCGCATGACAATCGAAGAACTCACGGCGCGCATCCGCGCTTTCCGCGATGCGCGGGACTGGCGGCAGTTTCACAATCCCAAGGACATGGCCGTGGCGATCATCGCCGAGGCGGGAGAGCTATTGCAGCATTTTGTGTGGAAGACGCAGGAGCAGTCCGAGCAGCGCGCGGTGGAGAAGCTGGCCGAGATCCGCGAAGAAATAGCCGACGTGGCCATTCTGCTTTTCGAGCTGGCGGACAACATCGGCGTGAAGCTCGATGAGGCGATGCTCGACAAGCTGGAGAAAAACGAACGACGCTACCCCGCCGACAAGGCGCGCGGTTCGAACGCGAAATACAACGAACTCTAGCCGTGGACGAAATCCCAGCCGAAACCCCGCCCCCGCACAAGCGGCGCAAACGCTACGCCGGGCGAAATCCGCGTCGCTTCGAGGACAAGTACAAGGAGCACAATCCCGAGCGCTACGCCGAAACCATCGCCAAAGTGCGTGCATCCGGCAAGACGCCAGCCGGCCAGCATGTGCCGATCATGCTGGCAGAGATCATGGAGGTGCTGGCACCGCAGCCGGGTGAGCGCGCGGTCGATTGCACGCTTGGCTACGGTGGTCACGCCACAGCTCTGCTGAAAGCAGTGCAGCCTGGAGGTTTCCTGCTCGGGCTGGATCAAGATCCGCTCGAAATCGAGAAAACCGAGGTGCGATTGCGCGCGCTCGACCATCCCGACGATTCGCTGATCACCCGGCGGATGAACTTCGCCGGCCTGCGTCGCGCGCAGGAAGAGATCGGCTGGGCCGACGGCGCGGATGTCATTCTTGCCGATCTCGGCGTTTCATCCATGCAGCTCGACAATCCGGCGCGCGGGTTCAGTTTCAAACACGGCGGTCCGCTCGACATGCGCATGAATCCGCAGCGCGGCGTGCCCGCCAGCGAGCTGTTGCGCAAGATCAGTGTCGAGAAGCTGACGGAGCTGCTCGATGAAAACGCGGACGAACCGCGCGCACGACTTCTCGCGCCAGCTCTCGCGGGAAAAGAAATGCGAGGCACTCACGCGCTGGCGGAAACCATCCGCGCGGTGCTGCCACGAAATGTTTCCGAGGAAGATGCCGACGCCACCGTGCGCAGAGTCTTCCAGGCGCTGCGCATCGCGGTGAACGAGGAGTTCAGCGCGCTGGAGAGCTTTCTCCGCGCGCTGCCGGTCGCGCTTCGTCCCGGTGGCCGAGTTGCCATTCTTACCTTCCACTCCGGTGAAGATCGCCGTGTGAAGAAATCTTTTCAGGCCTTCGAGCGCTCAGGCATTTTCTCCCGCACCAATGAGGAAGTCATGCGCCCCACGCCCGAAGAGGTGCGCGGCAATT
>Ga0075163_10005820_pt1 | contig 16368 bp, 14 predicted proteins | sample JI1023141ADNA_FD_71478 | JGI IMG/M metagenome (GOLD analysis project Ga0075163, IMG submission 71478) | Wastewater effluent complex algal communities from Wisconsin, to seasonally profile nutrient transformation and Carbon sequestration -... | ecosystem: Engineered > WWTP > Effluent > Algae...
AGCGGCTCGGGGCAGCTCTACCAGCCGCGGCTGCGCGGCGACGATCTGTACCTGGAGTTCCGCGACAAGCTGACCCGGATGCACCCGGCCAAGGTGCTTGAGGTGCTGCGGCGGATGCCGGTCGAGGCCGACCGCTGCGACGACTGGCTGGTCGGGCAGTTCGGGGCCCAGCCGCTCGAGCGCGCGGCGATCGAGCCGCTGACCGAGGACGAGCTGACCCGCGCCGAGGCGGCGTGGCGGATGCACTGGGACGAGGTCGAGGAGCTGCTCAAGGAGTCGCAGCGCAAGCGCTCGAGCTGGTTCCTGAACGAGGTGTCGGCGATCGCGCTGTTCCGCGTGCAGTTCGTGCTGCCGATCTGCGGCTACCTGCTGGCGCGGATCTCCGAGAGCGCGTCGGTGTGGAACGACGGCCAGGGCGATCCGGCCAAGCGCGAGGCGGCGCTCGCCCGCACCGCGCGCGAGATGAAGGCGATCCCGGCGGCCGAGCTGCGCGCCAACCTCGGCCACGCCAGCTACGCGCTGGCGCCGCTGGCCGAGGGCCAGCCATCGACGCTGGCCGGCTACTTCGGCAGCGGCGACTACATCGAGACCATCGACAAGTTCCGCACCCAGGGCAAGTCGTTCGAGGCGGCGCTGGCGCTGATGTCGAGCTGCACCTACCTGCTGGCGCGCTACGCGTGGCCCGAGGACGTGGCCGCCGCGCTGATGGACGGCCTGGCCAAGGCCGGCGGCAAGCCGTGGCGCGACGCCGCGGCGCTGCTCTGGGATCACTGCAAGGGCCTGGTCGAGCAGTTCTGCGGCGACGCCGACGCCACCGGCGACGAGCCGGGCGAGCCCGACGAGGCCGACGACGCCGAGCTCGACGCCACCACCGACGAGACGATCGCCGACGGCGACCGCGAGGAGACGCCATGAGCGCCACCGACATCACCGACCTGGGCGTCTACCAGGTGTTCACCGGCGGCGGCACCGGCTCGGGGTTCCTGATCGCCCCGACCGTGCTGGTCACCAACTGCCACGTCGTCGCGCCGTACCGCGAGGTCGCGGTCGAGCTGCGCGATCGCCGGCGGGTGCTGGGCACCGTGCGGCGCATCCACCCGCAGCGCGACCTGGCGATCGTCGAGCTGGCCAGCCCGCCGGGCGGCGAGATCCTGGCGATCCACGCCGCCGACGATCTCAAGCCGAACCAGCCGATCAGCATCGTCGGCTTCCCGGTCGGCCTGCCGCTGTCGATCACCGACGGCGTGGTGTCGAACCCGAGCCAGCTGCTCGACGGCCAGCACTTCGTCCAGACCGACGCCGCGATCAACCCCGGCAACTCCGGCGGGCCGATGCTCGACGAGGCGCGCCGGATCGTCGCGGTCACGACCTGCAAGCTGCGCGCGGCCGACAACGTCGGGTTCGGCATCCCCGGCGCCGACGCCCAGACCTTCATCGAGGGCTTCCACGCCCAGACCGCGGCGTTCGGCGTGCAGTGCCCGGCGTGCGACGTGCTGCTCGAGCGCGCCGAGCGCTACTGCGCGAGCTGCGGCTCCGACCTCGAGAGCCTCGAGCTGGCCACCTACTTCGATCCGCCCGAGCCGCACCCGCTGGTCGGCTTCGTCGAGGACGCGCTGACCGGCGCCGGGGTCGACCCGGTGCTGGCCCGCCACGGCGCCGCCAACTGGTCGTTCTACAGCGGCTCGGCGCCGATCGAGATCTGGAGCTGCTGCTCGGAGCACCTGTGCTTCGCGTCGCCGCTGGCCAAGCCGGGCAAGCAGCGGCTGGGCGAGCTGTTCCGCTACCTGCTGGGCGCCGACCACGCGCCGTTCGCGTTCGACCTCGACGACAACGTCATCCGCCTGCACCTGACGCTGCACATCACCGACGTCTTCGCCCACGGCGATCGCGCCGAGCTGGCCGGCTGGGTGGCGAAGTTCGTCGCCGCGGCCGACCGCTTCGACAACCAGCTGGCCGCCGACTTCGGCTGCGAGCCGGCGCCGGCGACGCAGCTGACGTTCTGGAAAGAGCAGGCCCGGGCCTAGTACGTACTAGCCGCGGGGTAGCTGGCCGCGATCGCGCGGCCGCCGCGCCGGGCCCGGCCGCGCCGTCGTGTAGGCTCGGGCCCTCACCCGGAGGCTCCCGATGTCCGACGACCGCAAGCTCGAGACTGGCCGCGACTGGACCCAGCACGGCGACACCATCACCGGCACCGGCGCCGCGCGCGACGTGTTCCGCGGCATCCAGGCCGACCTCAACTACTTCGCCGACAAGGTCGGCTTCGGGGCGGTCAAGGTCGACGGCGTGCTCGGCCCCCAGACCATGGCCGCGCTCAAAGCGGTCCACGTCGCGGTGATCGCGTCCAACCCGATGCTGGCGGCGACGCTGGTGCCGCCGACGACGGTGGCCGAGACCGCCGAGCACGCGATGGCGGCGCGCACCTGGCTCGAGACCACCGCGCGCAAGGCGCTGGGCCTCGCCGATCTGCGCCGCTACCACAAGGGCAGCGGCAAGGAGTGGAACGTCAAGGACGCGATCGCCTACGGCGCCGGCCCGGTGCACGACGACTTCAAGGCGCTGCAGGCCGATCTCAACCGCCTCGCCAAGGCGGTCGGGTTCGCCGCGCTCGACGTCGACGGCTTCCTCGGCGCGAAGACCGCGGCCGCGACCAAGGCGGTCTACGACGCGCTGGTCGCCAAGAACCCGATGAACGCGATCACGATGTTCCCGGTGCCCGACACCAAGGAGGAGTGCGCCGAGTTCTGCATGTTCATCCGCGCGTGGCTCGCGCAGAGCGCGGGCCAGCTCGTGGCCGAGGCCGGCGCCTGAGCCCGCGCTACTTCGGCATCGTCATGACGAACAGGTAGTCGACGTTGCCCTCGGTGAGCGCCGCGGCGACGCCGCCCTTGCCGTCGTCGATGATCGGCCGCACCGCGACCACCGGCGCCGCGCCGCGCCGGCGCAGCCGCCCGGCCACCGCCCAGTCGTGGCAGTGGCCGTTGCCGGCGAGGATCACGATCGCCGCGCCGCCGCCGTCGAGCCAGGCCTTGGCGGTGCCGGCCATGGTCTCGTCCCACACCACCTGCGCGGCGTAGAGGTTGTCGGGCGACGGCATGTGCTCGCCGCCGTGCTGGCCCATCTCGGCCATCAGCGCGTCGAACCACGCGCGGTGCTTGGCGTCGTCGAGCACCAGCTCCGGCAGCTGGGCGCGCTCGGCGGGCTCGAGCCCGGCCACGCCGACCTTGCCGACCCGCTTGACCAGCTCGGCCGGCGCGTTGAGCGCGCGCACCGTCCAGCCCTGGCCGCGCGCCGCCGCGATCATCGGCTGGTACAGCGCCCACGGGTAGCCCCAGCGATCGGCCCAGCCCGAGCGGGTGACGAAGGTCGCCTCGTCGATCGTGCCGGCGACGAAGTCGTCGACGACGCCCTGGATCGGCGTCTGGATCATCTCCAGGCCCAGCGCGCGCGGCCCCGGCGCGCTGGCCAGGTGCTCGACGACCTGCAGCTGCGCCCAGTGGTGGTGCGGGTTGGGGTGCTCCTCGCCGACGCACACCGCCTGGGCGCCGGCCACCGCGGCCCAGAACGCCTCGGTCGGCACCGCGCGGCCGGTGTGGCCGTCGACGATCGCGAACGGCAGGCCGGCCGCCGTCACGCCGATCGCCTCGCCGTGGTGGCCGGGCACCGCGGTGGGGTGAGGTGCGCCGCCACAGGCGACGACGAGGAGCAACGCCGGGAGCGAGTAGCGCACGGCGGGGAGTCTATCACCGGCCTCGTCGTGCCAGAGTACGCCGGTGCCCGAGCCGTCCCCGCTGTCGCCGTTGACGCTGCCCTACCGCACCGCCGCGCTGCCTGGCATCGGCGGCCGGCTGCGCGTCGCGCCGGAGGACTTCGCGGTCGACGAGATCCCCGCCTACCCCGCTGACGGCGCCGGCGATCACGTGTTCGTCCACATCGAGAAGCGCGGGCTGACCACGCCCGAGGCCGCGCAGCGCCTCGCCGCGGCGGCCGGCGTGCCCGCGCGCGACGTCGGCTGGGCCGGCATGAAGGATCGCCACGCGGTCACGCGGCAGTGGCTGTCGCTGCCGCCGCCGGCGCGCCCCGAGCCGCTGACCGGGTGGAGCGCCGACGGGCTCACGGTGCTCGCGGCGGTGCGCCACCGCCACAAGCTGCGCACCGGCCACCTGCGCGGCAACCGCTTCGCGCTGGTGGTGCGCGAGGTCGGCCCCGACGCTGCGGCGCAGGCCCGCGCGATCCTCGCGGCGCTGGCCGACGGCGCGCCGAACTGGTACGGCGAGCAGCGCTTCGGGGCCCGCGGCGACAACGCCGGCGCCGGCCTGGCGATCATCCGCGCCGGCGGCAAGGGCGGCGGCCCGCCCAAGCGCAAGCGGTTCCTGATCTCGGCGCTGCAATCGGACCTGTTCAACCGCTGGCTGGCCGAGCGGCTCGACGACGGCCTGGTGACGACCGTGCTGGCCGGCGACATCCTCGAGAAGACCACCACCGGCGGGCTGTTCGCGTCGACCGAGCCGGCGGTCGATCAGGCGCGGCTCGACGCCGGCGAGCTGGCGCTGACCGGCCCGATGTTCGGCGCGGTGATGAAGGCGCCGCCCGACGGCAGCGCCGCCCACGCCCGGGAGGCGCGGCTGCTCGCGGCGGTCGATCTCGGGACCGCCGACTTCGCGCGGCTGGGCAACCTGGCCAGCGGCACCCGCCGCACCGCCGCGCTGCGCCTGACCGACGCGGCGGTCGAACAGCTTGCGCCCGACGCGATCCGCGTCACGTTTTCCTTGCCGGCCGGCGCGTACGCCACCGCGATCATGCGGGAGGTGCAAAAGTGTGCGGACGGCTTCGGTCACGAGCCCTCACCCTCCAGCGACGAGTCCGCCGACGCTGACGCGGCCGCCTCCGACCCCTCTACCCCTCACGAGTAGCCCTTCATGAACCTGACGCAATCGTTCGTCGACTTCGCCCTGCTGGGCGCCGAGTGGGTGATGTGGCTGCTGATCGTGCTGTCGATCGTGTCGATCGCGATCATGGTCGACCGCGCGCTGTGGTTCCGCGGCAAGGACGGCGACACCGCCGCCGCCCGCGCCGAGCTGGCCAAGGCCGGCGACGCCGCCGCCCGGGCCGCGCTGGCCAAGCGCTGGCGCGGCTCGCCGGCGATCCCGCTGCACGTCGCCGCGACCGGGCTCGAGGCGCTCGACGGCGGCCCCGCGGCGGCGGCCGAGGCCATGCACGGCGAGCGCGCGCGCTGGCGCCGCGAGGCCGACAAGAACCTGATCGTGCTCGGCACGCTCGGCAACAACGTGCCGTTCGTCGGGCTGTTCGGCACCGTGCTCGGCGTCATCAAGGCGTTCGACGATCTCAAGCAGGCCACCACCGGCAGCGAGACCGCGGTGATGGCCGGCATCGCCGAGGCGCTCACCGCCACCGCGATCGGCCTCTTGGTCGCGATCCCGGCGGTCGTCGCCTACAACTACTTCTCGCGCCGGCTGAAGGTGGTGATGGGCGGCGCCGACGAGATGGCCCACGCGGTGCTGGCCGCGGCCCACGCCCGGGCCAAGGAGCAGGCGTAGTGGCCGGCGGCAGCCTCTACCAGGACGACGACGGCGCGGTCATCACCGACATCAACGTCACGCCGTTCGTCGACGTCGCGCTGGTGCTGCTGGTGATCTTCATGGTCACCGCGCGGCTGATCGTCCAGCGCGGCATCGAGGTCGAGAAGCCCAAGTCGTCGGTCGGCCAGGACGTGCCGGGCACGGTGGTGATCACCGTCGACAAGGCCGGCGGGCTGTTCATCAAGGGCGAGCCATTCCCCGATCGCGTCGTCGCCAAGCAGAAGCTGACCGAGCTGGCCAAGGCCGACCCCAACGCCAAGGCGATCGTCGTCGGCGACACCAGCGCGGCGTACGGCGCCATCTACGGCGCGATCGAGCTGGCCAAGACCGCCGGCATCGAGTCGATCTCGCTGGCCAACGACCCGGCGGCCGCGCCGACGACCGTCACCCCGGCGCCGAAGTAGCCGATGGCGTCGACCCTCCACCTGACCGTGGCCGCCACGATCGCCGTGCACCTGATGCTGGCGGTGGTGGTCGACGCGGTCGGCGTGGTGTCGAAGGAGCCGCCGCGGCCGCCACCGCCGCGGGTGTCGCTGGTCGACATCGACGTCTCGCAGCTGCGGCCCCCGCCGCCGCCGCCGCCCGAGCCCACGGCGCCCCCGCCGCCCATCGCGGCACCGCCGACGCCGGTCACGCCGACGCCGACCCGAGCGCGGACCGCGGCCCCGCCGCGCCGGGTCGCCACGGCCCCGACCCCGCCGAGCACCGAGCCGCCGCCGACCACCGCCACGCCGACCAGCGGCGGCGGCGACGCGCCGATCTTCCGCATGGACGTCGGCGCGCCTGGCCGCGGCGCCGCGGTGGCGCCGGGGCCCACCACGCCGGGGCGCACCGGCAGCGGCGGCAGCGGCGGCGGCACCGGCGGCGGCGCCGGCAGCGGCGCCGGCAGCGGCGTCGAGCGCCCGGTGTCGGTCGCGGCGATCAAGACGCCCGCCAAGCCGACCGGCGACTTCGACTACTTCGACGCCGGCAAGGAGTACCCCGCCGAGGCGCGGGCGCTCGGCGTCGAGGGCGTCATCAAGGCCAAGCTGGTGGTCGACGCCGACGGCAAGGTCACCAAGGCGACGCTGATCAAGAAGCTGGGCCACGGCCTCGACGAGCTGGCCCTCAAGCGGGCGCGGGCGCTGACCTTCACGCCCGCCAAGGACGACGCCGACCGCCCGGTGGCGTCGATCGTCGTGTGGGAGTTCACCTTCACGCTCCCACCGTGACGCTCGATCCCGGGGGCCGCTACCCGGCCCACACCCGAGCCGGGCCCTTCCGGCGCCGTCGCCCGCGGGGCTACAATCATCGACGATGAGCCTCCGGGGGATCTCTGCCATCAGTGCGTTCGCGTTCGGGATCGGGGGGCTGGCCGCGGCCGCCCGGGCGCAGACCGCGCCGCCGTTCGATCCCGCGATCGACGTGCAGCTGTTCGACTACGCGCTCGGGCCCAAGACCTTCTTCGAGGTCTCCGACGCGCGGATCATGGCGCCGCGCCAGATCACCTTCGACTTCCTGATCACGTTCCTGTCGAACCCGTTCACCGTCTACAACGTCGATGACAGCGACGACACGATCACCGGCGAGCGGACCGCGGTGGTCGAGCGGATCCTCGCCGGCGATCTGTCGGCCGCCTACGGCCTGAACGATCGCTTCCAGCTCGGCGTCAGCCTGCCGATGACGTTCCAGATGTCGGGCGACGGGCTGATGCCGACCACCGCGGCGCCCGACCCGGCCGGCCTCAAGATCAGCGGCACCGGCGACCTGCGCGCCGAGCTGAAGATGAAGGCCTACCAGAGCGGCGCGCTCGGCGCGGCGGTGGCGGTCGGCACCACGCTGCCGACCAGCTTCGGCAGCGGCGGCAGCAAGTTCATCGGCGACGATCTGCCGACCCTGCGCGGCCGCGGCATGCTGCAGTGGACCTCGCCCGACGGCAAGCTGTCGGCCGGCGCCAACCTCGGCCTGATCTTCCGCAAGCCGCGGACGATCTACGCGTCGACGGTCGGCCAGCAGCTCACCTGGGGCGCGGCGCTCAGCTACCGCCCGGTCGATCGCTTCGCGCTGATCGCCGAGACCTTCGGCCGCACCGGCCTCGAGGGGCTCGATCTCGACCAGAGCCCGATGGAGGTCGAGGGCGGCACGCGCATCAACGCGACCCAGGCGGTCGCGGTGGTGGTCGGCGGCGGCGCCGGCGTCGTGCGCGGCATCGGCTCGCCGGACCTGCGGCTGTTCGTGTCGCTCGGCTACGCGCCCGACACCCGCGACACCGACGGCGACGGCGTGGCCAACAACCGCGACAAGTGCGCGTCGGCGGCCGAGGACAAGGACGGCTGGGAGGACGGCGACGGCTGCCCCGACGACGACAACGACGGCGATCGCCGCGACGACGCCCACGACAAGTGCCCCGACAAGAGCGAGGACTTCGACGGCTTCGACGACGACGATGGTTGCCCGGAGACCGACAACGACGGCGACGGCATCATCGACTTCGACGACAAGTGCCCGATGGATCCCGAGGACAAGGCCGAGCCGTTCAGCAAGGACGGCTGCCCGGCCGACAAGAACGACGCCGATCAGGACGGCATGATGGACACCGTCGATCAGTGCCCGGCCGACACCGAGGACAAGGACGGCTTCGAGGACGAGGACGGCTGCCCCGATCCCGATCAGGACGGCGACGGCGTCGCCGACGAGGACGATCAGTGCGCGCTGTGCGCCGAGGACAAGGACGGCTTCAACGACGCCGACGGCTGCCCCGAGCTCGACAACGACGCCGACGGCATCCTCGACGCCGCCGATCAGTGCCCCAACGAGATGGAGTCGATCAACGGCTTCGATGACTTCGATGGCTGCAACGACGACGGCGGCGCGCTCTTGCTCGAGGTCAGCGACGAGCGCATCGGCTTCGTGCGCAACCCGACCTTCGATCGGCGCGGCCTCGATCGCGGCGGCAACCTGATCGTCGATCAGCTGGCGCTGACGATGCTGCAGCGGACCGACGTCACCAAGTGGACGCTCGCGGTGGTGGCCAAGAGCAAGGGCGAGGCCGACCGCCAGGCGCAGGCGATCCTCGACCGCCTGGTGATGCGCGGCGTGCCCGCCGAGCGCGTCGGCCTCTTGACCGACGCCGGCTCGCCGACCTACGGCGCGCTGGCCAGCGAGCGCAGCGAGACCCCGGCGGCGCTGGTGTGCCCGGCCGGCACCGAGGTGAAGCCCAAGACCCGCGGGGCCGGCAGCGCGGCTGGCGGCGCGCCGGCGATGGTCGCCACCGCGCCGGCGAACCCCGGCATGGCCGACAGCCTCGACGGCGCGGCCGGCGCGCCGATGCCGGTCGCCGACATGCCGCCGCCGCCGCCGGCCGACGCCGACGGCGACGACCTCCCCGACGCCGCCGACAAGTGCCCGAACGACATGGAGACCAAGAACGGCTACCAGGACGACGACGGCTGCCCCGACAGCGTGCCGGCGCCGCTCAAGCAGTTCAGCGGCGTCGTGAAGGGCATCAACTTCAAGAAGGGCTCGGCGGAGATCGAGCGGAAGTCGTTCAAGATCCTCGACAAGAGCGCCAGCGCGCTCATGAGCTTCCCCGACCTCAAGGTCGAGGTGCAGGGCCACACCGATGACGAGGGCGACGACAGCTCGAACCTCGCGCTGTCGCAGGCCCGCGCCGAGAGCGTGCGCGCCTACCTGATCGCCAAGGGCGTCGGCGGCGACCGCGTGCTCGCCAAGGGCTACGGCGAGACCCTGCCGACCGTGAAGATCGACGGCCTCAAGCGCAGCAAGCTCAAGGCGGCGCGCGCCAAGAACCGCCGCGTCGAGTTCAAGCTGCAGTAGCGGCGACGGCCGTGACCGGTCAGCCGCGCTGGCGGTAGCTGAACCGCACGAACGTGCACAGCGGGGCCAGGCCGCCATCGGCCGCAGAACGGTAGCGCCAGGCCGCGACCGCGTTGATCAAGTCGAGGTCGTAGCCGCGGAAGCCGCTCGACGACAGCAACTCGACGCGATCGACCTGGCCGCTGGCGGCGGCGCACAGCCGCACGGTCATCTCGAGATTGCGCGGCTCGCCGCCCCGCAGCAGCGCGATCTGGTCGCGCACGCCGGCCGCCGGGAACACGTTCTTGACCCCCGCGACCCGCTGCGGATCGGCGACGGTCGGCTCGACCAGCGCCGGCTGCGCGACCGTCGGCGCGGCGCCGACGATCGCCGTCACCAGCCCGCACGCGGCGTCGCCCGGCTGCGGCGCGTGCGGCCGGCTGATCCGCGCGTACAGGAGGTCCGCGTCGACGGCGGCGTCACCGCTGGTCTGGAGCAGCGTCGCGGTGGGCGGGCCGCCGGCGGCGTCGACGCAGCGCTCGACCACCGCCACGCCCGGCGTCGACGGCTGGGCGACGTCTGCCAGCGTGACCTCGCCGAGCGCCACCACCGGCGGCGGCAACAGCCCCTCGGCCGCCGGCAACAGCTCGACCTCGCGCGCCCCGGCGCCGCGGCTCACCGTCACCAGCGCGCACACCTCGACCGGCTGGCCGCCTTCGGTCCACGGCGTGAACGCCAGGCCCGCCAGCCCGGCGCGCACGGCGTCGGCGAAGGCGGCGTCGCGGCCGGCCGCGACCACGCGCAGCGCCGTCATCCCGTCGGGGTCGACGCACAGCAAGGAGGCGGTCGTCGTCGCCACGCCGGTCGGCACCGCCAGCGTGACCGGGCCGGTGGCCAGCTGGCCGCGCAGCACGCCGGCGCTGACCACCAGACGGGCCGCGGCCGGCGGCGGCGGCGGCAGCGCGCGGGCCTGCGCGATGATCGGCGCGGCGGGCAAGCGCGCGGGGGCGCCACACGCGGCGAGGAGGAGGAGCGAGCACAGGCCGCGGGCGTCCATCGCAGCGTTGGACACCGCGCGGCGCCGCGGCGAGGCGGCAAACTTCGTCACGGCGCGACGAGGATCTTCGGGCCGGCGGCGGTGAGCTCGAGGGCCTGGTGCGGGCCGCCGTACAGCTTGGCCAGGCCGACGTCGATGCGCCAGACCTTGCCGTCGCAGGCGCTCGAGATGCCGCTCGGCTGCACGGTGTGACCGACGACCATCCGCGCGACGCCCAGCTCGGCGAGCGCGCGATCGAGCGCGGCGCAGTCGGCGTCGGCCAGCGCGTACGAGCGATCCCACAGCGGCCCGTCGTTGTCGGTCAGCGCGGCGGGCGGCGGCGTGCCGGCGCCGTCGAGCCAGCAGCGCGCGGCCGGCTGATCGGCCGGGATGCCGTCGGCGTAGCCCGGGCGGATGCCGCCGTGGACGTAGACCGTGTCGCCGACGACCGCGGCGTAGTTCTGGCCGGCCATCACCTTGGCGTAGGGACCGCCCGGCGTCAGCGCCGCGAGCCGCGCCCGCGCCGCCTCCGGCGCGTCGGCGAAGCGCGCCAGCGGCAGGCCCGGCACGTCGGCGAAGTCCTTGAAGCCGCCCGGCGTCACGTAGCGCAGATCGCCGGCGGCGTTCATCAACTCGTGGTTGCCGAGCAGCCACACGAACCGCCCGCCGGCCGCCGCCGCGTCGCGCTCGAGCCGCTCGAACCAGTCGAGGATCGCCTGCTCGTCGTCGCCGCGATCGAGCACGTCGCCGGTCTGCACGACCCAGGTCGCGCCGCCGGTCCACGCCCCGGCCGCGTCGACCACGCCGGCCGCGCGCAGCACCGCCTGCACCGCGCCCAGATCGCCGTGGACGTCGCCGACCGCGATCACCCGCGCCACCGCCGGGAACCGCCACGGCTGCGGCGCCGGATCACACGCGGGCCCGACCGGCGCGCTGGCGGCGGCCGGCTCGGCGCGCGCCGCGGGGCCGGCGTCGTTGCGCAGCGGCGGCGGCGCGGTCACCACCCGCTCGGGGGCGACCTCGCGCTTGGCGTCGCGACCGCAGGCCGCCGCCAGCACCGCCGCGGCCGCCGCCCACGCGCGCCGGTTCACGGCGCCTCGTTGGCGGCCAGCACCACGATCACCGTGCAGTTGTCGTCGCCGCCGCGCTGGTTGGCCAGGTCGACCAGCCGCTGCGGCGCGCGCCGGAACCAGGTCGCGCCGAGGATCCGCTCGAGCTCGCCCGGGCCGAGGTGGTTGGACAGCCCGTCGGAGCACAAGAGGTAGCAGTCGCCGGCCTCGACCGCGATCGTCCGGGTGTCGGTCTCGACCTCGCGCTCGAAGCCGACCGAGCGCGTGATGACGTGGCGGTAGCGCGACTGCTTGGCCTCGGCCTCGGTCATCGTGCCGCTCTTCACCTGCTCGGCGATCCAGGTGTGATCGTCGGTGAGCTGGCGGACCGTGCCGTCGCGCAGGAGGTAGCAGCGCGAGTCGCCGGCGTGGCACAGGTGCATGCGATCGTCGACGAACAGCATCGCGGTCAGCGTCGTGCCCATGCCGCGCAGGTGCGGGCTGCCCAGCGCGGTGTCGAACACCGCCCAGCTCGCCTTGCGCGCCGCCTCGCGGATCACCGACACCGCCGGCGGCACCACCATGTCGATCAGCGGGCTGGTCGGGGTGTTGCCGCCCCAGGTGTCGCCGTCGCCAGCCGCGCTCAGCCGCTCGACGACCTGCTCGCGGCGCTCCTGCTCGATGGCCTTGGCCGCCGCCACCAGGTCGCCGCGGGCCTCGGCCACCTTCTGGTACAGCACCTGGAGCGCCAGCTTCGACGCGTGCTCGCCGCCCTGGTGGCCGCCCATGCCGTCGGCCACGGCGAACAGGCCGATGTCCTCGGCGACCAAGAAGCTGTCCTCGTTGTGGTCCCGCTTCTTGCCGGTGTCGGTCTTGGCCCAGGCCAGCAGCCGCATCGTCAACGGTACTCCGCGGCCTTCTCCGACAGCGCGTCGCCGTCGCAGCGGATCAGCTTGCCCTTGCCGTCGGCCTTGGTCAGCAGGTTGACCGGCCGGGTCCACACCTTGGCCAGCGCCTTGAGCGTGTCCTTGGCCTGGCCCAGGTCGAGGTCGACGCCGTCGTGGCGGTGGCGCAACAGCAGCTCGGCCTTGTTGTCGTGGTTGCCGTCCTCGACGTATATGAACGGCTGGCCGCGGTTGGTCAGCGAGCGCAAGAGCTGCTCCTTGACCTTGGCGAACTCGCGGGTCTGGATCTCGTAGGTCGACGCCTTGTCGTTCCAGCCGAAGCTGTAGAACTTCTGCTCGACGCAGAAGTCGAAGGTGAAGAACTCGTCGAGGAACGTGATGTCGTTGTGCAGCCGCCGCACCTCGAAGATCTTGCGCTGGCCCAGGCCGAGCCGGCGATCCCAGTCGCGCTTGACGTCGAGCCGGTCACACTCGTCCCACTCCTTGCCGAACTGCCCCTTGTTCCACCGCTGCTCGATGTGGCGGTACAGCTCGACGCCCAGCTTGTACGGGTTGAGCCGCCCGGGCGCGGTGGCCAGCACGCCCGAGCAGGCGTCGGCGTAGTCGATGATCTCGGCGGTGGTCGCCGCCCGCTCGGTCATGATCTTCGAGTGCCAGTAGGTGGCCCAGCCCTCGTTCATGATCTTGGTCATGGCCTGGGGCGCGAAGTAGTACGCCTCGTTGCGCACCACCTCGAGCACGTCGCGCTGCCACGGCTGCAGCGGCGCGTGGGCCAACAGGAACGCCAGCACGTCGCGCTGCGGCTCCTCGGGGAAGCGCCGCGCCGCCTTCTTGCGCTCCTCCTCCTTCTTCTTGCGCTGCGCCTCGAGGTACTCGGGCGGGTTGATGAACTTGTCCATGTACTGCTTGGCGCGCAGCCGCGGCACGTCGTCGTCGGTGTCGTCGTCGGCCTTGGCCTCGCGCTGCCGCTGGATGTACGGCGACATCGGATCGATCAGGTTCTCCAGCGACAGGCAGGTGTCGATGAAGTCCTCGACGACGTCCTGGCCCTGGCGCTCCATGTGCCGGCGCACCAGCGCGGCATGGTTGGCCATGCCGTCGATCATCTTGCGGTTGGTCTTGCCGAAGTAGTAGTTGTGCTTGAAGAAGTCGACGTGGGCGCAGACGTGCGCCATCACGATCTTCTGATCGACCAGCGAGTTGCCCTCGAGCAGGTAGGCGTACGCCGGGTTGGTGTTGATCACCATCTCGTAGATCTTCTGCAGGCCCCACTCGTAGCCCTTGGCGAGCTGCTCGTAGTCCATGCCGAACCGCCAGTGCGGGTAGCGGGTCGGGAAGCCGCCGTAGGCGGCGACCTCGTTCATGGTCTTGTAGTCGAGGACCTCGTAGATGATCGGGAAGAAGTCGAGGCCGAACCCGCGGGCGTGGCCTTCGATGGTCTCCTGCATCTCGCGCAGGTAGTCGGGGAAGCGGCGCGGCCCGGCCACCCTACTTGCCCTTCCCCAGGAACTCCTTGATCGAGTCCATGATGGCGTCCTTGCCCTTGATGTCGCTGGTGACCACCCGCTCGTCGTCGCCGAAGTGCTCGGTCAGGTCCTTGATGAACTGGCCCGAGCCGTAGGGCGACTCGACCTGGCCGTACGCGAACAGGTTGCAGGCCGGCAGGATCTTCGACTTCATCAGCTCGACGCAGGTGTGGGTGTCGTCGATCGACCAGTTGTCGCCGTCGGAGAAGTGGAACGGGTAGATGTTCCACAGCTCGGGCGGGTACTCGTCCTCGATGATCTTGGCGCACAGCTTGTACGCCGAGCTGATCATCGTGCCGCCCGACTCGCGGGTGCGGAAGAACGTGTCGCGATCGACCTCCTTGGCCATCGCGTCGTGGATGATGTAGCGGCTCTCGATGCCGTGGTACTGCGAGCGCAGCCAGGTGTCGATCCAGAAGCTCTCGATGCGGACGATCTCCTTCTGCTCGTCGCCCATCGAGCCCGACACGTCCATCATGTAGATGATGACGGCGTTGGACTGCGGCAGCGGCTCGCTCTTCCACGAGCGGTAGCGGCGGTCGTCGCGGATCGGGATGATGACCGGGTCCTTGGGGTTGTACGTGCCGAACGCGATCTGCCGCCGCAGCGCCTGCTTGAAGGTGCGGCGGAAGTGACGCAGCGACTCCGGCCCGGTGGTGCGGATGCCGGTGTACTTGTCCTTCCAGCTGACGATCTTCTCGGTGCCCTTGGGCTGGATCCGCGGCAAGGACAGCTCCTCGCCCATGATCTCCGCCAGCTCGGCCAGCGACACCTCGAGCTCGGCCATGTGCTCGCCGGGCCGATCGCCGGCCGGGCCCTGCCCCGGCGGCCCCTGCCCGGGCTGACCGCCGACCGGGTCGCCGGGATCGCCGTCGCCCTGGCCAACGCCGCCCTGCTGCTTGTCGCCCCACTTGAAGCGCGGCAGGTCGACCTGCGGCAGCGGGATCGAGACCTTGTCGCCGCCCTTCTTGGCGATCATCTCGCCCTGCGAGATGTACTTGCGCAGGTTCTGTTTGATCTTGCCGCGGATGATCTGGCGGAAGCGGCCGTGATCGAGGTCGATGCGCTGGCTCATCTACAGGACGACCTCCGCCGCCTCGCCGCGGCTGTTGACGAAACACACCGCGTCCCCGCGCCGCCGCGCCGCCAGCGCCAGATCGTACAGGCCCAGCGCCTTGGACAGCACGCCGAGGTAGTCCTCGGTCTCCTGGCCCGCGCAGATCCGGGCCAGCAGCTCCGCCAGCGTGGCGTTGAGCTCGATCGACACAGGGGCTTTGCCGCGGGGGTCCATGGGAGGTCGAGGAGGATCTCGCGTTTCGGGTGGGGGCCCCACGTCTTGTGGGGGAGGGTCTTTGCGAAAGACCCTCTTCAGAACACAGCTCCGGGTCAGCGCCCCATCAGCTCTTGACGTCGCCGCGGGCGAAGATCGACGCGACGTAGTTGAGCACGTCGGTGGCCGACACCTCGTCGTAGCCGAAGTTCTTGATCAGCCGCTGCTTGACGATGTCGATCTTGGCCTGGGTCTCGCGGTCGACGACGCTCGACACCAGCGACGTCAGCTTGATCGAGTCCTTCTGATCCTCGAACAGCTTGGCCTCGAGCGCCTTGTGCAGCCGCTCGTTGGTCTTGTAGTCGAAGGTCCGGCCCTCGACGGCGAGGTAGCCGATGTAGTTCATGATCTCGCGGCGGAAGTCGTCCTTGCGGCTCTCGGCGATGTCGATCTTCTCCTCGATCGACCGCATCATCCGCTCGTCGGGCTCCTCGTCCTGGCCGGTGTACGGGTTCTTGACCTTCTCGCGCTGGGTGTACGCCTTGATGTTGTCGATGTAGTTGGCGCACAGCTTCTGGATCAGGTCCTCGTCGGCGCTGATCGCGCGCTGGACCTCGTTCTTGACGATGTCGTCGTACTCCTGCTTGACCACCTGGAGCAGGTCGCTGAAGCGCTTGCGGACGTCGTCGCTCGAGATCAGCGAGTGGTGGCGCAGCCCGCTCTCGAGCTCGTTCAGCACCATGAACGGGTTGACCGAGCCCTCGCCCTTCTCGCTGACCAGGGCGTTGGAGATCTTGTCCTGGATGTAGCGCGGCGAGATGCCCTCCATGCCCTCGCGCGCGGCCTCCTTGCGCAGCTCCTTGATGTTGTCCTGGGTGAACCCGGGCAACGTCTTGCCGTCGTAGAGCTTGGCCTTCTGCAGCGGGCTGAGGTTGCCCTTCTTGGGATCCTCGAGGCGGGTCAACACCGCCCACAGCGCCGCGACGTACAGCGTGTGCGGCGCGACGTGCTTGCCGACGCGATCGGCGGTGTAGTCCTTGGTGTAGATCTTCACCTCCTCGGACACCCGCGTGATGTACGGGATGTCGACCTTCACCGTGCGGTCGCGCAGCGCCTCCATGAACTCGTTGGAGAGCAGCTTCTTGTACTCGGCCTCGTTGGTGTGGCCGAGGATGACCTCGTCGATGTCG
>Ga0075163_10005821_pt1 | contig 16368 bp, 12 predicted proteins | sample JI1023141ADNA_FD_71478 | JGI IMG/M metagenome (GOLD analysis project Ga0075163, IMG submission 71478) | Wastewater effluent complex algal communities from Wisconsin, to seasonally profile nutrient transformation and Carbon sequestration -... | ecosystem: Engineered > WWTP > Effluent > Algae...
CCGCGACCATGTTCTTCGCCCACGGCTTCGGCTGCGATCAGAACATGTGGCGCCTGCTCGCGCCGGGCTATGCGCGCCGCTATCGCACGGTGCTCTTCGATCTCGTGGGCAGCGGCAACTCGGACCTGTCGGCGTACGACCGGGGCAAGTACTCGTCGCTCGAGGGCTACGCGGACGACGTCGTCGAGCTCGTGCGCGAGCTCGGCGCGGGGCCGACGATCTTCGTCGGCCACTCGGTCAGCGCGATGATCGGGCTGCTGGCCGACCTCAGGTCGCCGACGCCGTTCGCCGCGCACGTCATGCTCGGCCCGTCGCCCTGCTATATCAACGACGGCGACTATGTCGGCGGTTTCAGCCGCCAGGACATCGAATCGCTGCTCGAGACGCTCGAGAGCAATTACCTCGGGTGGTCGAGCAACATGGCGCCGGCGATCATGGGCGCGCCGGACCAGCCGGAGCTCGGGGTCGAGCTGACCAACAGCTTTTGCCGCACCGACCCGGAGATCGCCAAGGACTTCGCGCGCGTCACGTTCCTGTCCGACGTGCGGCCGATGCTGCCGCGGCTGACGACGCCGACGCTGATCATCCAGTGCGACGACGACCTGATCGCGCCGGTGGCCGTCGGGCGCTACCTGCACCGCGCCCTGCCGCGCAGCACCCTGAGCATCATCGACAACGTCGGGCACTGCCCGCACCTCAGCTCGCCGAGCCTGAGCACGGCGGCGATCGACGCGTTCCTGGCCGCGGAGGGGCTCTGACGCCGCCCCAGCTGTCGGCCGAGGCGCTGGCGGTGCTCGACGCCGCGGCCTGCGGTCTGGTCCAGACGGCGGACGACGGGACGTTCCTGCGCGCCAATCGGACGTTTTGTCAGTGGCTCGGGGTGACGGCCGACGCGCTCGTCGGTCGGCGGCGGTTCCAGGACCTGCTGACGATGGGCGGGCGCATCTTCCACCAGACGCACTGGGTGCCGCTGCTGCGCATGCAGGGCTCGATCTCCGAGGTCAAGCTCGAGCTGACGCACGCCGACGGCGGCGCCATCCCGACGGTGCTCAACGCGATCCGGCACCTGCAGGGCGGCGTGATGGTCCACGAGCTCGCGGTCTACGTGGCGCGCGACCGCGACAAGTACGAGCGCGAGCTGTTGCAGTCGCGCAGGCGGCTCGAGGCGCTGGTGGCCGAGGCGACGCGCCACCAGGCCGAGGCCAAGGACCGCGCCGTGTTCGCCGAGCAGATGATCGGCATCGTCAGCCACGACCTGCGAAACCCGCTGTCGGCGATCTCGATGGCGACCGCGCTGCTCTCGCGCGGCGAGGTCACGGCCCCGCAGCAGCGCCTGCTCGGCAACATCACGCGCTCCACCGAGCGGGCGACGCGGCTGATCGCCGACCTCCTCGACTTCACGCAGGCGCGCCTGGGCAAGGGGCTGCCGGTCGAGCGCAGGGCGATCGACCTCCACCGGACCGTCGCCGAGGCCGTCGACGAGCTGCGCCTGCTGTATCCGGCCCGGGTGCTGCGCCACGATCGCGCGGGCGCGGGCGCGTGCGCGGCCGATGCCAACCGCCTGGTCCAGCTGATCGGCAACCTCGTGTCCAACGCGATGACCTACGGCACGCCGACGACGCCGGTGACGGTGCGCTCGGCGATCGACGAGACCTCGTTCTCGCTGGCGATCCACAACGAGGGCCCGCCGATCGCGGCCGAGCTCCAGGCCGGGCTGTTCCAGCCGATGACGCGCGGCACCGACGCGGTCAGCGCGAGCCGCAGCGTCGGCCTCGGCCTGTTCATCGTCCGCGAGATCGCCAGGGCCCACGATGGCACCACGTTCGTGCGATCGACGGTCGCGGAAGGTACGACGTTCGGCGCGGTCCTCCCGCGGACCTGAGCGGCTTTCAGTGTCGCGGCGGCGGCGAAACCTACAGCGGCGCGGGTCGATCCGCCGGGGCACGATCGCGCGCCGACGGGGGGCCGGGCCCGGGAGAAAAAAAGATCGACGAGCGCCTGTAGTGTTTGTCCGCGAGGCGACACCATGGAGGAGTGGAAGCGGAAGTCATGCTCGAGGGCCCCTCTGCCGTGCTCCAGACGATCAGCGCCCCGGTCGGCCTGACGGTCGCGCTGCTCCTGGTGTCCCTGATGGCGCTGCCGGCCATGCGCGCGCTGTCGCTGACGCTGGTGGGCGTGAAGGCGCTCGTGCAGGCGATCCGCCGGGTGTTCCAGGTCCAGGCGACCGCCGGCGAGCCGGCGCGGCCGCTGCGGCTCGACGGGCTGTCGTCGTCGCTGACGCGCTTCGCCCAGCAGACCCGCACCCTCGCCATCGAGCTGCGCCGCTGCAGCGGCGAGGCGATGGTCTGGCCCGCCGACTCGCTCGCCGACGAGCCGCTGCGCGGCTGGCGTGAGTCGCTGCTCGGCGACCCGGCCCCGGTCCCGCTCACCGAGCTGAGCCGCCAGGTCTTCGAGTGGCTGCGCATCGGCGAGACCCTGCCCGCGAGCGAGCGCGAGACCCTGACCGCGTGTGGCGTCGACCTCGACGCGGTCCGCGACGCACTCACCGCGGAGGGGTCGCGCACGGCGGGCGAGGTCGTCCGCGCGCTCGCGGGCCTGCTGTGGCAGGCCGACGAGCGGCTCGCCGGGGCCGGCGGCGCCGGCTACCGCAAGAGCGGCGCGCCCGGGCAGGTCGCGTCGGCGGCCCCGGCGGCGTTCACCCGCGACGACGACGGTGACGTCGACGAGCGGGTCCGGCGGGCCCGCTGGTCGAGCGCGCTGCTCGAGCACGTGCCGCACGTGTCGCGGATGGCCGGCGGCTACGCGCGGACCTCGGCCGAGCGCGAGGACCTCGAGCAGGACATCGCGCTGGCGCTGTGGCGCGCGCTGCCGACGTTTCGCAGCGAGTCCTCGCTGGCGACCTTCGTCCACCGCGTCGCCCGCTACTGTTGCTTTCGTCACCTGCGCCGGCGCAAGGACCCCGACGACGCGGTCGACCCGGCGGCGATCGCCGACCCGGGCGCCTGCATCGAGTCCGCGGTCCTCCAGGCCGACCAGCGCGCCCGCATCGAGGAGGCGCTGACCGCCCTCCCCAACAACCTCGAGTCGGTGCTGACGATGCACCTCACCGGCCACTCGTACGCCCAGATCGCCGAGGCGCTGGGGATCAGCGAGCGCAACGTCGGCGTCCGCCTGACCCGCGTCCGCGCCCACCTGCGCCGCCAGCTCGTCGCCGCATGATCTGCCGGCCGGCCCGGCCCTGGTGAGGACCCCGGCGTGATCGCCGTCGCACGTCGCCGACCTCGCCGCGTCAGCACCGCTCGTGCACCGATGCGCGCAATCGTGCTTCGAAGATCGGTACAGTCGGACGACGTTCGCTCGCTGTGCGTCCGTCGCGGTGATCATGCCTGGCTCTCCCATGTCGACGGACCCGGACCGACACACGCTGCTGGCCTCGATCGGCGCGCAGGTCCGACGCGAGCCGCCCCCGCAGCAACGACAACAGCAGCCGCAGCAGCAGCCGACGGGCGTGGACCCGCACGAGCCGACCGGAAAGCTGCGCGTCGGCACGGACAGCCATCAGGCTCTGACGCCGGCGCAGCGGCAGACGCGGGCCGACACGGCGGCGACCGGTCGGATCCGCCGCGGCGGCGACGCGCTCCACCTGAGCCCCGGCGCCGTGATCCCGGGGACGCCGTACCGCCTGATCCGCTGGCTCGGCGAGGGCGGGATGGGCGTCGTCTACGAGGCGGAGCACTGTGACATCGACCGCCGGGTCGCGATCAAGATCCTGCGCCAGGAGGTCTGCGACGATCCGCAGGCGCTGCAGCTGTTCCGCGACGAGGCCCGCGCCGCCGGCAGGATCGGCTCGCCGCACATCGTCGAGATCCTCGACTTCGCCGAGCTGTCCGACGGGCGCCTGCTCTACGCGATGGAGCTGCTCGGCGGCCGCTCGCTGGCCCGCGAGCTCGCCGAGCGTCCGCTCGCGCCGAGCCGCGTGATCTCGATCCTGCGCCAGGTCTGCAAGGGCCTGGCCAGCGCCCACGCGCTGCACATCGTCCACCGTGACATCAAGCCCGACAACATCTTCCTCGCCGATCGCCAGAGCCGCCGCGACGTCGTCAAGCTGCTCGACTTCGGGATCTCGACGTTCCTGGTCGGGGCGACGGTCACCGAGACCAACATCCTCGGCACGCCGACCTACCTCGCCCCGGAGATCATCGCCGGCAAGCCCTTTGACGCGCGCGTCGACATGTACGCGCTCGGCTGCACCGCGTACGAGATGCTCACCGGCCACCCCCCCTACGAGGGGTCGGTCAAGGACGTGCTGTTCGCCCACATGAACGAGCCGCCGCCGTCGGCCGCCGCGCTGTCTCACGACCACGACGTCCCGCTGCCGCTCGCGCAGGTGGTCGTCCGCTGCCTCGCCAAGGACCCCGCGGCCCGCCACGTCGACATGGACGACCTCGAGGCGGCGCTGTGCGAGGCCCAGATCGCGTGCGCGCTCGAGACCTCGTGGGACGACCTCTCGCTGCCCAACGTCGACGGCGAGCGCCGCGACCTGCTGCTGCGCAGGATGCCCGACCCGGCGATGATGAGCATGATCCGGCGGCCGACGCCGCGGCGCTCGTACCTGCTCGCGGCCCTCGCCGGCGCGCTGCTGCTCGGCGGCGCCGCGCTCGTGCTCCAGCGCTCGACCGCGCCGCCGGCCCCGGTCGACGCCAGGCTCGCGCGCCTCGAGGCCGACGCGCGGGCGGCCGCGGGCCGCGTCAACTTCGTCTATCCGCCGTCGGACGACCCCGGTGCGCGGACCGCATATCACATCATCCTCGAGCTCGAGGACATCGACGGGCCGCAGGCCCGCGCCGCCGGGGAGCTGGCCGGGACCCTGCGCCGCGAGTTCGCCGGGACGCTCGGCGCGTTCGGGGACCGGCTGTGGGAGCGCAAGGGCGGGCTCGAGTTCGCGGTCGACGCCTACGCCCAGGCGCTGCTGTTCGACCGCGACCTCGAGCCCGCGGCCACGCGCGCCGACCTGACGCCCGGGCAGCTCAAGCGCCTCGCCGTCAAGGCCGCCGCGGGCCAGTTCACCGACACCGAGCTGATCGCCGCGGAGCCGCTGATCGTCCTCGCCGACGCCGACCTCGTCGTGGACACCCCCGAGCTCCGCGAGACCCGCGAACGCATCGTCCGCCGCACCCGCGCCCGCGACACCGCGCTCACCCGCGACGCACCGCCGCTGCAGCCGGCGACGCCGAGCGCCCCGCCGACGCCGCCGGTCGAGCCGGGCGCCCCGCCGACGCCGCCGGTCGAGCCGACCGTGCCGCCGCCCCCGGAGGTCGCGATCGCGGCGGGTGAACCGGGGGCGCCCGACGCCGCCGCGGCCGTCGACGCCGCGAGCGCCGAGCCGCAGCCGGCCGCGCCGGCGCGCGAAACCGTGACCGTCGCGCAGTTGCTCGAGCAGGCGCGCGAGGCGGTCCGGGGCGGCCGCCTCGACGACGCCGAGCGCCTGTTCGAGCGGGTCCTCGCTCGCGACGGCCGCAACATCGGCGCGCTCACGGGGCTCACCGAGCTGTACTTCAACCGCGGCGCCTACGCGCGCGCGCTCGGCTTCGGCGAGCGGTCGGTGGCGATCGCCCCCGACGACGCGGCGCTGCGCGTGCTCGTCGGCGACGCCGCGTTCAAGGCGTTTCGCTACGACGTCGCGCGCGGGTCGTACGAGCAGGCGCAGAAGCTCGGGCACCCGGAGGCCGAGCGTCGCCTCGCCAAGCTCGCGGCCAAGCTCGCGGACTGACGCGGATCTTTTTGGAGATCAAAAGTGGACGAGCACGCCGGCACCGAGGGCCCGCACCGTCGCTCGCTCCGCGGAGCGCCTGCCGCGACGCCGGTCGAGCAGCACCAGCGTCGCCCCGACCGCGATCGCGGCGACGCCCGCGATCGCCAGCCCGACGCCGCCCTCGAGGGTCGCGTGGCGCCACTTGCAATGGCCCTGCGCGTCGACGTTGGCGCCCGAGCAATCGCGCTGGATCGGCCGCTCGTCGATCGCGATCAGGGCGACACCGCCGCCGAGCGCCCCGACACCGACGGCCAGCGCGGCCCAGCCCAGCGGCGCGAGCCGTCGCCTCTGCGGCGCCTCCACGGTCGCCGGCGGCGCGGGCACCGGCGCCGGCGCGTCCGGGACGGCCTGCGTGACCCGCGGCGGCGGCCCGGCGACCGCGGGCAGCTTGCGCAGCAGCGCCGCCGCGAGATCGTCGACGCGATCGCCGAGCTCCTCGTGGCCGCAGATCTCGCACAGCTCGCCGCCGGTCACCGCGACCTCGCCGGTGCTCGCCCGCAGCAGCGTGACCCGGACGTCGTAGTCGCGGCCCTCGACCGCGACCTCGGCCCGCACGAGATACGCGGCGCCAGCGGCCGCGGCGAGCTCGCGCAGGCACGCGGCCTCGCACGCGCCCGCGGGCGCGGCGTCGGCGGCGACGACCGTCGCGCCGCCGCGACGCAGCCCCGACGCCAGCCGCTGCTCGAGCGCGCGGGGCAGGTGCTCCGCGAGCGCGCCGCGGGTCGTGATCGGCAGGACGAGCATGACCTCGCGGTCCGCCTCGACCGAGGCGGCGGCAGCCGGCGACGCGTCCGACGGCCCCGCGCTCGCGGTCCCCGGTCCGAGCGCCAGCGCGAGCGCGACGGCGGCGGCGCACGACGAGCGGAGCGCCGCGATCACTTGCACGCTCCCATCTGGCACATGGTCATGGGCGCGCACTTCTCACCGCAGTCGCCGCAGTTCTTCGGGTCCTTCTTCAGGTTGACGCAGACCAGGCCGCACAGGGTCTTGCCGTTGGGGCACGCGCACGCGCCGTCGTCGCAGATCTGGCTCATCGCGCACGGCTGGTCGCAGTCGCCGCAGTGCTTGACGTTGTCGGCGAGCGCGACGCAGTCCCCGCTGCAGCGCGTCTCGCCCGGCTTGCAGCTCTCCACGCACATCCCGTCGTCGCACAGCTGGTCGTTCGGGCACGCGATCGGGCACTCGCCGCAGTGGGCCTCGTCCTGGGCGAGGTCGACGCATGTCCCGTCGCAGGCGGCCATGCCGACCGGACAGTCCAGCGCGCACTCGCCGGCGACGCACGTCTCCAGCGCGCCGCACGGCTGGTCGCAGCCGCCGCAGTGCGCCTCATCGGTGGTGAGCGACACGCAGCTTTCGCCGCACTCGGTGGTGTCCGGCGGGCACGCGCCGACGCACGCGCGGCCGCTGCAGAACATCCCCGGCGCGCAGGGGCTGTCGCAGCCGCCGCAGTGCTGCGCGTCGACCTCCGGATCGGCGCACACCTCGCCGCAGTTGAGCTGGCCGGGCGGACAGTTGAGCACGCACGTGCCCTCGACGCAGACGTGCGTGCTGAGGCACGGCTGATCGCAGCCGCCGCAGTGGTAGATGTTGAGGTCGGTCGAGACGCAGGTCTCGCCGCACTGCACCTGGCCCGGCTGCGGACACGCGTCGTCGCCCGTCGACGAGGTCCCGACGTCCGTCGTCGAGGTCGACGTGGTCCCGGAGTCCGAGCCCGTCGCGGTCGCCGTCGTCCCGGTCGTCGTGGTCGTCGTGGTCACGGCCTCCGTGCTTGCGACGCCGGTCAGCGTCTGCGCGTCGCCGGTCGTCGCGCTCGCGGCGATGAACTCGGGGTTGAGCTCGCGACAGCCGGCGAGCACAACGGCGGTAAGCAGCGCGACCAGGGTCGGGAGCCCCCGACCGCCGTCGCGCCTCTCACACCGGCTCACGTCCACGCCCATCACAGCCACGGTACAACAACCGGGCACACCCGGCGCTGCGCGATGCCCCGGGGAGAGCGCTGTTCGTGCGCGGCGCTGGCGAGGCGGGCCGCCGCCTTATCCGCGCGGTTGTGCGGCCGATCGCGCGCGATCGCGGCCGCGAGGTCGGGGGCGTCGGCCCCGGGACGGGCGCCCGCGGGCGCCCCGGGGCCGGCGGGCGCGCGAAGTGTTAACGTCCCCGCATGGGCGGCCTGCGCGAGCACGGTTCCGGGCGCGAGATCCGGCTCTTCGACAGGTTCACCGTCGGCCGCTCGCAGTCCTGCGACCTCGTGCTGGCCGCCCGCGACGTCTCGGGCCAGCACGCCGAATTGCGGTGGACCGGCGCCCGCTGGGAGGTCCACGACCTCGGCAGCCGCAACGGCACATACGTCGACGACGCCCGCCTCGACCCCGGGACGCGCGTCGGCGTGACCCCGGGCGCGTGCCTCCGCTTCGGCCGCGAGTCGCCGGCCTGGACCCTCGTCGACGCCGCCGGCCCGCAGCCGATGGCCCGCAACCTCGCGACCGACGCGTGGTGCGTCGCGGACGGCGGCTACCTCGCGGTCCCCGACGCCCACAGCCCCGAGCTGTGCGTGTTCCAGGACAGCCGCGGCGCGTGGGTGATGGAGCGCGACGGCACCGCGAGCGCCGTCGAGGACCGCGCCGCGGTCGCGACCCAGGCCGGCGGGACCTGGCGGCTGTATCTGCCGTCGTCGCTGCCGGGCACGTGGAGCGACGACGGCGCGCCGGTCCACGTCGCGGACCTGCGGCTGCGCTTCGCGTTCACGCGGGACGAGGAGCACGTCGAGCTGCGGGCGCAGCACGGCGATCGGTGCATCGACCTCCAGGCGCGGGCGCACCACTATCCGCTGCTGCTGCTGGCGCGTCGGCGGCTGGCGGACCGCGAGGCGGGGGCGGCGGAGGCGGAGCAGGGCTGGCTGCGCCACCAGGAGCTGGCGGCGATGCTGCGCATCGACGCGAAGCACCTCAATATCACCATACATCGCGCCCGCTCGCAGCTCGGCAAGCTCGGGGTCGCCGACGCCGCCGCGCTGGTCGAGCGCCGGGCCGGGATGGGCCAGCTGCGCCTCGGCTGCGGCCGGATCGAGCTGGTGGCGCTCGAGGCCCGGCCCGCGTGAGCCGTTTCGCGCCGCTCCCGGACGCCGCGCCGTGATATCGTGGGCCGAGAGGCGCGGACACATGTGGGAGCATTCGCTGGTGGCCCTGACGCTGGGGGTATTCGTGGTCGGCTGCGGCGACGACGGCAAGGGCGGCAATTACACCAACGCGACCACCCGCGCGACCGCGGGCGACGGCATGATCGGCGCCGTCGACCTCGCCGTCCGGCCCGCGCCGAGCGCCCAGGGCATCGAGCCGGGCACCGGCGCCGGCGCGATCATCGACGGCTGGACCGTGCAATACACGAAGTTCGTGGTCGTGATCGGCGGGTTTCAGGCCGAGACCCTGCGCGACCCGGGCGAGCACGTCGTCGACCTGCTGGCGGAGCCGACGGGCGCCGTGATCGCGAGGTTGAGGGACGTCCCGGTCGGGCCCTACGGCTCGCTCGGCTTCACCTGGCCGGTGGCGGGGCAGGCCTCGGAGCCGCCGGGGCCCGACCGCGACCGGATGCTCAACGTCTATTCGATATACTTCGAGGGCAGGATCGCCAAGAAGGACGGGCAATCTTGCCGACCGTCGGACCCGACCGACTGCGTCGCGGCCGACGAGATCCGGTTTCGCTGGGGCTTCGACGCCCCGGCCGCGGCGACGGAGTGCGCGGGCTTCGAGGTGATGGTCGACGAGACCACGGAGATCACGCTCGAGATCCCCGGCGACCGCTGGTTCGACACCACCTTCGACCCCGACGACGGCTCGCCGCTGCGGGCCCAGTGGATCGCCGACGCCGATCGCGACCACGACGGCGAGACCACGCTCGACGAGCTGCAGGGGCTGCGGGCGCTCGACGCGTTCCGCCCGGAGCTCGGCTACGACCTGGCGAGCGCCGCGAGCCCGATCGACCTCGCGTCCGAATATGTGGAGTCGCAGATCCGCACGCTCGGGCGCGACAGCTGGGGCGCGTGCCGGACCACGCCGCCGTGAGCGGGCTTTAGTCGGGCCGGGCCAGCCAGGTCTGGGCCGCGGCGAGCTCGGCGCGAAACGCCGGGTCCGCGGCGCGCCACGCCGCGGCCGCGTCGCCGGCGAGCGCGCGGGCCCGCGAAGGATCGCCGTCATTGGCCCGCAACGCGCGCGCGAGGGCGAAGCGGGCCTGCGCGAGCTGATACGCGGGGATGCCGGGCCGGCGACGGATCTCGAGCGCGCGCTCGAGCAGCGGGATGGCCTCGGCCGGACGCCCGCGCAGCAGCGCCAGCTCGCCGCTGCTGATCAATACCTCGGCGAGCTCGGGGACCGCGGGCCCGAGCGCCTCGCGGATCGCCAGCGCCTCTTCAAAGTTCGCGGCGGCTCGCTCGTGGGCGCCGCGATCGAGGAAGACGTCGCCGAGGCGGTGCAGGGCGGTCGCCGTCGCGGGGTGGCGCGGGCCCAGGGCCGCCGTCGAGATCGCCAGCGCCCGGGTCAGGGCGGCCTCGGCGAGCGCGGGGTCGTGGCGGCGCTCGAGCAGCCCGACGGTGTTGAGGAACGGCGCGAGGTCGGGGTGGTCCGCGCCGAGAGATCTCTCGGCGGACGCGAGCGCCGCGCGGGCCAGGGCGCGGGCAGCATCGTGCTCGCCGCGGATGTCGCGGACCAGCGCGATCTGCCGCCGCGAATTGGCGACGTCGACGTGGTCCGGGCCGAGGCGGGCCGCGCGGCTGGCCAGCGCGCGCTCGTGCAGCGCGAGCGCGCGGGCCGTGTCGCCCATGCGATGGCTGAGGGTCCCGAGGCTGTCGAGGATCGTCGCGACGTCGGGGTGGTCGGCGGGCAGCCTCGCCTCGCGGATCTTCAGCACGCGCTCGAGCAGCGCCCGCGCGCCGGCGCGGTCGCCCTCGACGAGCTGCAGGCGGCCGAGGTTCTCCAGCGTCGTGGCGACGTCGAGGTCGTCGGGGCCGAGCCGGGCCTCGCGGACGCGCAGCGCCGCTTGCAAGTGCACGCGCGCGGCCGCCAGCTCGCCGCGCAGGTGCAGCAGGCGGCCGAGGCCGTCGCGGACCTCGGCGACGACGAGGTCGTCGGGCCCGAACGCGGCCTCGTCGATCGTCAGCGCCTGCTCGAGCAGCGCCTGCGCCTCCCCGAGCTCGCCGCGCTCCTGCTCGAGCAGGCCGAGGCGGTGCAGCGTGCGGGCGACGGCGGGGTCGTCGGGTCCGAGCGCCTCGCGGCGGATCGCCAGCGCGCGCCGGTGGGCCGCCAGCGCCGCGTCGTACGCGAGGCGCTCGCGCTGGATCACGCCGAGGTTGTCGAGCAGCGACGCGACCGCCGGGTGCGCGGGCCCCAGCACCACCTCGCGGATCGTCAGCGCCTGCTCGACGCGGCGCAGCGCGCCCTCGAGGTCGCCGCGGTTCATCCGCACCAGCGCCTCGGTCTTGCGCAGGCTCGCGCCGGGCAGGCCGCGCTCCTCGCCGAGCCGCCGCACCAGCATCTCCGCCGGCGCGACCCACTGCAGCGCCTCCGTCGCCCGCTCGCGCGCGCCGCCGATGACGCTCATCAGCTCGATCGCGGCCTCGACCGCCGTCTCGTCGCTGCCGGCCGCGCCGGCCTCGACGTAGACCCGACGAAACGCGGCCTCGGCGGCGGCCCGATCGCCGTTGCACTTCGCCAGCTCGCCGAGGCTGGCCCGCGCCGCGATCGACAGCGGCGTATACGCCAGCGCCTCGGTTTCGGCGACGAGCGCCTGGGCGCGCTCGATCGCGGCGCACCCGCCCGCGGTCGTGATGCTGTGCAGGCCGAGCAGCTCGCGTCGCAGCGCGTGGGCCCGCAGTCGCGCCGCCGGATCGGCCGGCAGTTCCGGCCGGCGCAGCAACAGCGTGGTGTCGGCGCAGGCCGTCGCCGGCTCGAGCGCCGCGACGGCGGGCACGAGCCGCGGGACGTCGGCCGCCGCGCTGGCCGCGAACACGTCGAGCAGGCCCGCGAGCGCGTCGCGGCGCTCGTCGAGGCAGGCCGTCGCGCGCTCGTACAGCGCCTGCGGGCGGGTGCCCTCGACCTCGGCCTCGTGACAGACCTGCGATCGCGTCGTCGACCACGCGTCGCGCCAGCGCTCGACGATCGGCACGGCCCGCGCGAACGAGGTGTCCGCGGACATCGCCCCGGTGGCCCGCAGCGCCGTGTGCAGCGCGGCGCTCGTATCATCGTTCCAGACGGCGTCGATCTGCGCGCCGGCGGCCGTGCACGCGGCGGCCCGCCGGGCCCGCAGCGCGACCGTGCCGCCCGCGAGCAGGCCGACCGCCGCGATCGCGGCGACCAGCGCCCGCCCGCGCCAGCGGCCCTGCGCGCGCTCGATCTCGGCGAGCAGCGCGTCCATCGTCGGGAACCGGCGCGCGGGGTCCAGCGCCAGCCCGCGCTCGAGCGCGCGCCGCAGCCACGCCGGGGCGCGCCGGCCCGCGGCGGGCGCCGCGAGCTCGCCGCGCGTCACCGCGGACATCAGCGCGTAGGTCGTCGCGCCCTTGAATGGACGCTCGCCGAAGACGGCCTCCCACAGCGCGACGCAGAACGCGAACTGATCGCTGCGCGCGTCGACCTCGGCGCCCGACCACTGCTCCGCGGCCATGTACGACGGCGTCCCGAGCACCGCGCCCTCGCGGGTCAGCGAGCCCCACGCCGGCAGCGGTCCGTCGACGAGGGTGTCGGCGTTGATGTCGGCCGCGAGGCTGACCACCGAGCGCGCGAGCCCGAAGTCCATCACGCGCACGCGGCCGTCGGCGCCGACCATCACGTTGTCGGGCTTGAAGTCGCGGTGCACGAGGCCGGCGCGGTGGGCCGCCGCGAGGCCGCGCGCGGCCGCGAGGAACACGTCGAGGAGCTCCCGCAGCGGTCGCGCGCGCCGCTCGAGCCAGTCGCCGAGCGTCACGCCCTCGATCAGCTCCATGGCGACGAACACCCGCGTGCGCGCGCCCTCTGTATCATCGGTGTCACGATGGACGCCGACGTCGTGCACGGCGACCACGTTCGGGTGGGCCAGCTTGGCCAGCGCCTGGGCCTCCCGCAGCAGCCGCGCCTGCCCGGTGTGGTGGCCGTCGCCGGGCGTGTGGGTCTGCAGCAGCTTGAGCGCGACCTTGCGGTCGAGCTCCGGATCGTAGGCCATGTATACGACGCCCATGGCCCCGGCGCCGAGTCGACGCAGCACGACATAGCGGCCGACGGCGAGCCCGACGGGCTTGACCTCGGCCTCCTGGCCGTCCTGCGACGGCAGGGTCGCCGACGTGCTGCCTCGCTGCATGCCGCCACCATACCTCGCAGGCCCCGCGGCGGCGCGGACGAAACCGCGCGGTAACCCGCCGGTAACCCGCAGTGGAGGATCTGGGGGGCGCCGGGACGCGGCTCATCTGCTGCGCGCGTCGGGGACATCCGGCGCGCGAAGGAAGGTCGTCATCATGCTTATCCCTGGACTCGCCCTGACCCTGGTCGTCGCCACCGTCCCTGCGCCCGCCGCCGCCGCGCCGGTCGCCGAGGGCCCCGCGGAGCCGTTGACCTTCGCGCCGGCGGCTGCGCCCGCGCCGGCCCCGATGCCGCGCTGGCGGGGCACCGGCACGCTCGTCGTCGGCTCGCTCGCCGCGGCGACCGGCCTCGGCCTCGGCCTCGCGACCGCCGGTTTCCTCGGTCAGTGCTTTCATCGCGTCGATGGTTGTGAACACCCGCCGCTGCTGCTGCCGGCGCTGTCGCACACCTTTCACCTGATCGCGATCGTCAATCTCTCGGTCGGCGGCGCCCTGCGCGGGCGCTTCGAGGGCCGCCGCGACCTCGCGGGCGGCGCGGTCCGCAGCCGGCCGGGCCTGATCCCCGGCGGCGCCGTGGTCCTCGGCGCGGGCGGCCTGCTGATGATCGGAGGGTTCGTGTGGCTCAGTCAGGGCGACCACGACCGGAACCCGGCGGGCCGGTGGGCGATGTCGCAGATCGGGTTCACGACGATGGCCGCCGGCGCGGGGCTCCTCGCGTACGGGCGGGCGTACGGGCGGCACAGCGCCGCCGGGCCGCGCGTGCGCGTGACGCCACAATTCGCGCCCGGCTTCGCCGGCCTCGCGGTCGTCGGCCGCTTTTGATGAGTCGCCGAGGTGGCCGAGCGCGGTGGTTTTGCGGGCCAGGAAACGACGAGATCAGCTGTTCGACGCGGGCGCTTGACAGCGCGGCGGCCGGCTGTTTTCGTGGGTGAATGCGGCTGCGGGCGGACGGCAAGATCGAGGACGAACGGGCGAGCGGATCTGTGGCCCGTGCGTCGGCCGCGACGGCCGCGTCGATCGCAGCGCCGGCGCCGGCCCCGGTGCAGCCGCCGCAGCTCGCGGCAGCCGACCCCGCGCAGGCGCAGCTCGCGGCCGCGATCGCCGGCCAGGGCAAGACGCGGCGCGAGGAGCCGGCCCCCGGCCTGCTCGGCCGGGTGGCCCGGTTCCTCGGCCTCGAGGAGCGCGGGTCACCCGCGGGGCCGCAGCAGCTCCCGAGCAACGTGACCATATTGCCGCCCGGGTCCGAGTTCCCCCCCACCACGATGTCTCCGGAGGTGCTCGAGCGGCTCCGGTACGCGGCGAGGCCGTACATCCCCCAGCCGCACGACAGGAACGACGGGCGCCTGCGCGTCACCCACCCGCGCTCGATCATCGGCGTCCGCGGCTGAGCGCCCGCGCCGGAGGGCGAGCTCGGCACCCGCGCCGCACCGTGCCAGGCGGCGGATGTCGGGTCTTCAGTTCGAGCGCCGGCCGCGGCCTCGCAGCTCCCCGACGATCGCCATGGTCAGGTCGAGCGGCGAGAACGTCGGCGCGAGGTAGCGGCAGCGGTCGGGCGGATCGGTCCGGCGGTCGAGCGCGCGCGAGGCGGCCTGGCGGATGATCAGGATCGACGCCAGCGACAGCACGCCGAGCAGCAGCGCGACCGGGTCGGCCTCGCCGCCGATGCACAGCGCCTCGTCGACGATCACGAGCTGGACCTCGCAGCGCTCGCGCGGATCGACCTGCAGCGCGCTCGGGATCCCACACAGCTCCTGGACCTGAAACCCGAACCTGCGCAGCAGATCGCCGACGTGCGACAGGCTGGCCGCCGCGCTGATCAACAACACCACGCCGAGGTCTTCCTTGCCGGGGATACGAGGCGCGCGGGTGGCCATTGCCGGCTACATGTGCACGCAGCGTGCCAGATCACTCAGGAGCCGGCCCCGCCCGCTTTCTCGCCAGTGAGCGCGATTTTTTCGCCAGAGATGCAGCTTCGCGGCGAAAAAATCGGTACATCTGGCGGGTCATGGCCACGAAACGACAAAATGACGCCGCCTTCGAGCCGGTCCTGCTGTCGCCCGCCATGCGGCGGCTGGATCGGGTGCTGCGGTCGGTGGCGGGCAAGCAGGTCATGCTGACGTTCATCGGCGAGAGCGGGGTGGGGAAGGAGGTGCTGGCGCGCCGCGCCCACGAGCTGTCGGACCGCCGCAACGGCCCGTTCGTCCCGATCAACTGCGCGGCGATCCCCGAGGCGCTGTTCGAGAGCGAGCTGTTCGGCCACGAGCGTGGCGCCTTCACCGGCGCGAACGAGCGGGTCCACGGCAAGATCGAGGCCGCCGACCGCGGCACCCTGTTCCTCGACGAGATCGGCGAGATGCCGACCCCGATGCAGGCGAAGATCCTGCGCTTCCTCGACAACCGTCGGTTCATGCGGGTCGGCGGCAACACCAAGATCGAGGCCGACGTGCGCCTGATGTGCGCGACGTTTCGGCCGCTCGCCGACGATGTCCGCACCGGCAGGTTCCGCGCCGACCTGTACTACCGCATCCAGGGCCTCACGCTCGAGGTCCCGCCGCTCCGCGAGCGGCGCTCCGCGATCGTGCCGCTGATCCGTCAGTTCATCGCGGAGGCGACGCTGCGCCACCAGGTCGAGGCCCCGACGCTGACGCGCCCGGCCCGGGCCGCGCTGCTGCGCCACGACTGGCCGGGCAACGTCCGCGAGCTCCGCAACGTGATCGAGACGCTGTGCCTGCTGCGCGGCGGACGACAGGTCCGCGTCCACGACCTGCCCGAGGTCATGCGCCCGCGCGCGCCCGACGGTCACTCCGCGGCGCCGACGTCGACGCTGACGTTGAAGCTCGACGAGGGCCTCGACGCGATGATCTGCCGCATCGTCGAGGCGACCCTGGCGCAGGCGGGCGGCGACACCCGCGAGGCCGCCGCGCGCCTGGGCATCAGCACGCGCACGATCCAGCGCTACCTCGCCGCGGGTCAGGTCCGCGCGCCGACATGATCTCTCCACCATCGCCACCGGGCAGGTCATCCTGTTTTTAAGAATGTTCGGCGACACCCCGATCCCCGACCTCGACCTCGGCGCCGTCCGTCGCCCGTGCCTGCGGCTGCCGTGGCGCGTTGCCCAGATCCTCGCCGACGACCTCGACCCGGCGGACGAGGCGGCGTACGAAAAGACGGCGTCGTACAACCTCCGCGACGACGCCGACGAGCGGCCCTCGACGCTGTCCTACCGCGTCCGCGGGGCGACCCG
>Ga0075163_10005822_pt1 | contig 16363 bp, 9 predicted proteins | sample JI1023141ADNA_FD_71478 | JGI IMG/M metagenome (GOLD analysis project Ga0075163, IMG submission 71478) | Wastewater effluent complex algal communities from Wisconsin, to seasonally profile nutrient transformation and Carbon sequestration -... | ecosystem: Engineered > WWTP > Effluent > Algae...
TGGCACAGTTTGCTAACTCACATAGCAAACTTTTAACATACTTATTGCCTTTACAAATTCGGCTATTTTTCTTTTTACCAGCACTCTCATTGTTACCTGGACAAATTCCTACCCAGGATGAGAGCCTTTCTTTACTACCAAACTGACTCATGTTTGTTCCTATTTCAGCCAATAACATTGCAGCACTTATTTGGTCTATTCCTGGAATTGTTTGTATCAATTGCCATTCTTGTTTGTAAGGCTTCATTGCCTCTACAACCTGTCCATCGATTTCTTCTACTTGTTCTGTTAACCATCTTAGGTGTCTTTCTATACGCTGCAAAAGATCTCGATGTCGGTCACTTATTTTTGCTTCTAGAGATAGCTTTAACTCTTCTTTCTTGTTACGTAGTCTTCCGTATGCCAATTCCACTATCTCCTCTACGCTTTTATTGCCTGAGATAAGGCTTTTTATCATCTGTTGTGCAGATACGCCATCAATGTCACTGACTACACATCCTAGTCTTATTCCACAATCATCCAGCACTTTGTTAAGCCGGTTCTTTTCTGAGCGTAAGCAAGCTACTAATCTTAACCTATAACGTGTCAGTAACCTCAGTTGTCTCAAATCTTTAGGTGGAATAAAACTTCCTCTTAATAATCCACATCTTGCTAGTTCTGCTATCCACTCACTATCTCCAACATCTGTCTTGCGTCCTGGTACTTTCTTGATGTGCTGTGCATTTACTATTATTGCTTTTACTCCTACTTCTTCTATTTCTTCATACACTGTTTTCCAGTAAACTCCTGTGCTTTCCATTGCTGCCAATTCTACTTCTTCATTATCTAACCATTCAGCTAATTGTTTTAATTCTTGACGAAATGTTCTATATTGACGAGTTTCTTTTTTTACTTTTCCATCATTTTGTTCTTTCAACAGTGTTACTACTACTATTTCTCTATGTACATCTATTCCTGCACTACTTTTGATTATCCCTTCTATCATTTCTTTTTACCTCCTTTCTAGCCAAATTTTTACTTCTATGCTGGATCAGAAAAACCTTTCGGAGTTCCTTGCTACCTATTTTATTTAGCTAGCTGGTCTGGTTACCATTCGTCCTATTTTTTCAATGAACATTTTGGGGTTAAAGCCGAAAGGCTCAAATCTTGTTCAGCGTCGGGGTCTTCTTCCTCCATTCAAAACAACGACTTCATCTGATCCTTCTTTATTATCTCATTTCTTTACCATATTTTCATCGTTCGGGGTGATTTTTAATGATGATTGTTCAGCGGAAAATAGAAAAAAGCCAGATGATGATAGAGACAAGAAAGTTTACCAGATAGGGTAATATTATAAATAAGCCTACCGACTAACTCTAAGAGGGAAAGACAGATAAAAATAGATGATGACTTAAGATTTATACTGTCTCATCTTTCCTGTTAATTTGGTTTCAATTTCCGTCTGAACCATTACACTAAGTAAAATAAGCTAGGAGAAGTATCATAAATAAAAAAGGACTCCAAAGAATTAGAATCAATTGAAGCTAAAAAAGCTAAAGGATGAAGTAAAAAACAAGAAAAAAGATTTTCAGAAGCAAAAGCAAGAAAATCAATAGTATAAGGATCTTTAAGACGCTTGTTAATTTTAGCCCGTTTTTGCAAATAAGAGAGAAAATCTTGGGTAAAGGAGACAAACTTATTTAAAGATAAGTATTTAAAGAAAGAAATAGCCTCAAGTTTGAATTTTTGCCAAGATTTGGGATAGCTAATACGATGAAGCAAGTTTTGAGGTAAAACATTCAACAAGCGATTAAAAATAATTAGAGAAATCAGACGGGCATAAAATTCACAAAGTACTCTATTAGGTTTTTGACTGAAAGTATGGTCAAGTTGAGCATCACTCTTTGCAAGCTTGAAAGTAAGCTCTACTTGCCAACGGATTTTGTAAACTATTGGAATAGTTGAGCTTGGTAACACAGATGGGTCGACATTAGTAACAAATAGATTCCAATCCAAGCGATTTAGAGTCTTCTGAGAAGGAGTTTTTCCTTTCTTTTGATAGTCTTGCTTAAGTTTTCTTCGTCGCTCATCAGCAGCTTGTTTAGGAACAGGTACAACAATCAAACGAGTCTGTAACTTTTCTTCTACTCCTAAAAAGACTTGAAATTCAAAAAATCTATCCCTAGGAGCTAAAGCTAAAAACTTATCTAAATCAAATTTTACTAGTTTCTTTTCTTTTACGTAGAGGTTGGTTTGGCCATGCAAGCGACTAATAAAATAACTACATTTTGCGTTGATTGATGAAAATAAAGATAAATTCCAAAACCCTAAGTCCATTAACCACAATGCATTAGCTTTTTTCCCTCTGGTAAATTGTTTTCCCATATCTTGGTCTGCTTTTATCCCTGCCATTATCTTTATTGACTCATATGTCCCACTGAGCCAATCCAATAGCAAGTAGACTTTGCTTGCCGCCTCTGATGCTGATCCTCCTAAACCTGGAAATTGTTCTTTTAGGCTTTCTGGGAAACTTACTGTAGTACGATCTAATACATATACTGCTGTAAATGCTGATATTAATGGTATTATTGCTCCTGCTTGTGGCAGATTTTCTCTCATTACTATTGCAAACATTGCCTGTATAAACTCTAAGGCTTTTTTCGTGAATTTTTTCTCAAATGCTTGCTCACTTGCATCGCAGCTTTTATCTATTTGCCTTGCTACGCTGCTTAAGTTTGATAATGTTATTTTTCCATACGCATATACTGTACATATTAAACTTTCTAAAAATAATACCGCACTTATTTTTCTGACTCTTTGGGTGTAGCCTATTTCTACTGCTTTTTTCCTGGCTGTATTCCCAAATAAATCTTTTACTTTTTCTTGATATGCTTTTATTCGTACTTTTACCTCGGTCATAGTAGCCCCTTTTCTGCTTACTCTACCATGACTTCTTTTTTCTGTATCCTACTTTTTTACTTATACTTGCCTTTCTTAAGTTGATGTGCATGGGGATTATATCTCTACGGTAGCTTACAAATACATCAGGTGTATAAGTGTGTTCTTTTCCTTCTCTATCAATATAATCTATAGTTACAGGTTGTTCTTCATAGTAGTCAACATTAAGATCAAATTCTAGTAAACAAATTGAGTCTCTTTCCAGGCTAGATTCAAAACCAGACATTCTCTGATTCTTTTTGCTAACAATTAGTCCAGTAACACTTCTATAGCTTTTAGGTATTTTTCTTACAGGCATTTTGCTCCAAATTGATTTGAAGAATAAAGAAAAAATCTCCGTTAATACAAGCAAATTCAGTGCCATTTTTATGAATATTATTTTAATTTCTCTTTGATACTATGAAGGCACAGAATGATAACCATTACATTACTAATAAGCTAACCCAGTTGATAGATAGTTGATAGTTTAGATAACATTGTGGTATCCCATAATATTTTTATTATTGCAGATGAAGTAAAATTTTTTAGCTTTAACTGTTGTTTCAGCAAGCAGAGATTGCTTTTATAATTTAACTGCAAAATGTCCTTATAATCTTTCTTTGGTTTTTAGCCAAGTTTTGCTCAAATTAGGCGTCAATCTAAACTTCTTGATTTTACCTACCAAAAGTAGATAGAACTTTAGTCTGGCTATACCCAAAATACCTACTAATTTCAATCATGGTCATATTGCTATGTATACTTGCTTATGCAATACTTTTTTATTGCTTATCCTTGTGTATTTTGTTTTCCATATTATGCAAAGAGCTATGTTTTCTCAAACTTACAACTATTTGATCAGTAATTTTTGTTAAACTATACAAAATATTCTCTCTCTATCAATTATTTTATAGATTTAAGGAAAAAGTATTTATGAATTACCATAATTGTAAAATTTTTCTTTTTAGCTTATTTCTTTTTATACTATCTGCTACATTCCAAACTAATACTATCTACGCTCAAAAACTACCTGTAACCACAAATAAACAACACTTAAAAACAACATGGGTAAGCCTTTTAACAGGTCAAAAGGTTTACTCCTTGGCAATTGATCCATCGAATCCAGATACTATTTATGCTGGAACCGCTAATGGTATTTTGAAGAGTATTGATAAAGGGTTTAATTGGACATTTTTGCCTACACAACCACCTTTAAAACGTATTGACACTTTAGTAGTTGCTCCGAAAAACAATAAATTACTCTATGCTGGAATGACAACAAAAACTGGTAAGATCTTTGAAAGTTTAGATGGAGGCGAAAGTTGGAAGAATATTACTTCATTCCCTCCCTTTGCCAACTCCATTGCGTTTGCTCCTCAAAACCCAGCAATATTTTATATAGGAACTACCACAAACATTGTGTTTAGAAACCATAAGAGTACAAGCGGAAGTGTTACTAGCATTGATAGCAACAAGAAAATTAAAGCATTAGTAGTTGATCCGCTTAACTCAGAGATACTTTATGCAATAATGAAAAAATCTGGTCTGTTCAAGAGCATAGATGGAGGAAAAACTTGGGATACTTTTAAATACCCGCTAATGGATAAATACATATCTTCATTAGTGCTTAACCCTATACACCCAAATATTATTTATGCTGGTGTAGCCAGAAAAGGTGTGCATGTGAGCCTGAATGGAGGCCAAAGTTGGAATACCTTAAGCAATAGTTTGGGCAATATCTATGTAAATGCGTTGGCTATTGATCCCTCCTGCAAAACATTATACGCAGGTACTACTAATGGGATATTTAGCATTGGCCTCAATGATTCCATAACGCCAATGGATGCCTGTACGTCAATTCCTCTAAAACCTACACAATCTATTGATGGATCCCTCACCCAAGACGATTGTTTAAGTGGTGATAACATTATAGATCTCTACAATATAAATGGAGTAGCTGGGCAGCAATTGAATGTCATGATCACAGCGACATTTGACCCTCGTATTCTTATTATAAGAACTAATGGGGTAACATTGTTGGATTTTCATGGTTCTGCAAATGAACTTAGGACATCTGCTTTCACTCCTAGTACAACTGAGCCATTAACTATTGTGGTCACTTCTAGATTTACTCGTAGAATTGGCAATTACACATTGCGTTACGTTGAACCTAATTGTTCTGGCATTACACTTAATTCTGGTCAAGCTGTAAATGATATGCTGTCTATAGATGATTGTCTTATTGATATTGAAGGAAATGATCGTTTTGCAGATAGGTATAGTGTAAACGGAGTGGATGGGCAGCAATTGAATGTCATGATTACAGCAACATTTGATCCTCTCCTCAATATCAGAAGAACTAACGGAATAGTACTATTTTCTTTTAGAGGATCTTCCAATGAATTTAGCAGAGTTGTATTTACTCCTAGTACAACTGAACCATTAATTATTGAAGTTACTTCTCGGTTTGCTCGTAGAATTGGTAATTATAATTTTACATTTGTTAATGGCCAGGATTTTACTTTGAGTTTTAATCCCAGTCAGGTTACTTTAGCACGAGGCTCAAAAGGAGTATTTACAGTTAATATTAATCGTATTGGAGGGTTTACTGGAAACGTGACAATAATTCCTCCAAATACAAGTGCAGTAAAAATTAAACTTACTCCTTCATCTTCGCAAAGTAGTACTGGGTCAACAGTAAATTTTAGCTACAAAGTCAAGAAAAATAGCCCTTTAGGAGTACAACCATTAACCTTTATGGGGAGTGACTCATCGGGAAAGGTGCGCACAGCTACGCTTATGGTAACAATTCAGTAGACTAAAAAAATTATTATGGGGAAAATAATTTGCTAACTAATTCTAGCCGTACCACTTTTGTTTTTCTTGTTACGGAGTTTTTGTACTTTTGCCCTAAGTTTTTGTTTTCATCCAACAAGGCGTCTCGAACCAAATTTGGTTCAGTACCATATCTAAAAACATATAGTTTAATCTTTAAGATGTGTACCAGTACCATATCTAGTAATTTTGTGATAATTCCAGTTAGGGGTTCTAAGCCCAAACCCTCGGAATTTTTGAATTCTGTTTTGACGCGATGTTAGCACTTTGAGCTGACAGAAATTCTCGTAAACGAAGGATTTTGAGAAGGATATTGAGAATTCCATAACATCAATAGATAGTTAGTAATGGGTTTTTCAAAAACTATTCTCATATCTTATAACCAAATTAGACGAGTTTTGAGAATAGCCAAAAAAGTATTTAAGCAGTGTAATAGCTCATAACCTTTACCAGAAGGGGTTTCGGAAATTCCGAGGGTTTGGGCTTAGAACCCCGGTTAAAGAATATCACACGATCATTATTATATTTATACAATTGAGGATATTGTGAGAAAAGAAATAGGAAGCTGGATAGTAGAACTAATAGAGAAAAATAAACTAGGAGAAGGAGGAATGGGGGAAGTGTATTTGGCTAGACACAATACCCTAGGAAGTTTAGCAGCAATAAAATTGCTACCACCAGCATTGACGAATGACCAAGAGTTTAGTAAAAGATTTTTTGAAGAAGCAAAAACCCAAGCAAGACTAAAACATTCATATATAGCACAAGTAATAGACTGTATTGCAGAAAATGGACAGTTATTTTTAGTAATGGAATATTTAGAAGGGGGAACTTTAGCAGACGTAATAGAAAAAAACAAATCAGGAATAGAAGAAAAACAAGCATTGAAATGGATAAAACAAGTATTAGATGCACTAAACTATGCCCACCAAAACGGAGTAATACATAGAGATATAAAACCCACTAATATAATGCTGGACAAACACAGAGATGCAAAAGTACTAGATTTTGGAATAGCCCTAGAGATGACAGCAGATAGAAAAACAAAAACAGGGGTATCCATAGGAACACCACACTATATGTCTCCTGAACAAATTCGTACTCCTAAAAGAGTAGACCATAGAATAGATGTTTACTCTACTTCTATTGTTCTTTATGAGATGCTAACAGGCAAAGTTCCTTTTGATGGTAACTCTGATTTTGATATTAGGGAAGCTCAAGTAAGAAATAACCCTCTACCTTTAAAACAGCTTAATCCTAATATTTCTCCAGAGTTAGAAGAAATAGTATTAAAAGGGTTAGCTAAAGATCCTAATCAACGTTATTCTGGTTGTGGTGAATTTTTGCAAGTTATTGAGAACTATGAAAAAACCAGTCAAGCCAACCTTACACCATTTCCTCCAAATATGTCCAACAATTCTAAAATGAACTTAAAGGAAGAAGCCTCTGAATATAAAAAAGGAAGCGCTTGGATTATCAAAAAACTAACAGATTGGGGGTTTATTGGGAATCGTAAATATTTCCCACTCATCCAGAAACTTGTAATTAGAGAGCTATTTATTTTAGGAATTGTTTCACTAGTTTTTGCTTTGATTGCAGCAACAGTTTTCTCTGCAACTACAGAATATGAAAGACGTGGCGGAGGACCCTTTGAGGTATTTTTATTTGGCATATTTGTATTACTTGCTATTTTACTTCTTCCGTTTCATAGGTGGTTTGTTTATAAATATATGGTAAGTATCCTTATAGATAAAGGAATTAATAAAGAAGTAGTTCAAAAAAGAGGATATATTGTATTTATAATTAAGCTTATATTAATACGCATAATCACCCTTTATACTATTATGCTTCCTGTTGTGATTTTTGATTTAATTTTGTCGCGAATAATGCCCTTCCCATCGGCCACTCAAGATCCTTTATTAGCGATATTAGGGATAGCAGTAGTCGTATCATGCTTTGTACTAGTTTTTTTTATATCTTTTTACTTCATAATCAATCGTACTGTAACTAAAGATACTAGGGAGAAATTTGGCAAATAGAATAATGATAAAGCAAAACGTTAGAAAACGATAAGATTGTAGTGTGAATTACTTAACTATTTATAATAAGGTACTAATAAAGTTGCATGAGTAAAAAATGTATTCAATGTGGACAAATAAATCCAATAAAAGCAAAATTTTGTGACAATTGTAGTAAAGCTTTTTTACAATCAGGAACGGTAATAGAAACTAAAACTATTACGATTGGTGGAGATCCTGATAATGATATTGTATTAGATTACCCAATGATCTCAAAAAAACATGCTTATATAGAAATAAGTGGTAGTAGCGTTAAGATAGTGGACAGAGATTCTAAGAATGGAACCGCAGTTAATAACCCTTTTAACAAAATAAAAGAAAGCCCTTTAAACTCAAATGACATTGTTTATTTAGGATCTTTCGACATACGCGCCGACCGGTTATTAAATAAAAGGCCAGATAAAAAGCCAGAAGTAGAAAAATCTACTACTTTGAATATTCGGCCAGGTTCAATGATACTAGGACGAGATCCAAATTGTGACCAAGTGCTTGATTATGCGATGATTTCTTGGCAACACGCTCGTTTGACATGCGAAAATGACACAATACTTGTAGAAGACCTAGGCTCGACTAATGGTACTTTTGTTAATGGTGAACGAATTTTTAGTCCTGTAAAAATAAAAGTTGGTGATGTTATTGGCCTAGGCAGTTATACGTTTAAACTTACTTCGCCCAAAACTATTGCAAAACGAGACTACAGAGGTAATGTTACTATTGAAGCTAGAAATATTACGTTTAGTGTCCCAGATAAAAAACTATTAGACGACGTTTCATTAACAATTTATCCTTCAGAAATGGTTGCTTTGATGGGGCCAAGTGGTGCAGGTAAATCTACATTGTTAATGACTCTTAATGGCTACACTCCTCCAACAGATGGTAGTGTACTTTTTAATCAACAAGATCTATATACTAATTATGCTCAGTTTTGTGGTCATTTAGGATATGTGCCACAAAATGACATAATGCATGGAGATCTTACTGTAGCACAAGCATTATATTATACAGCAAAACTGCGTCTTCCTAGTGATTATAGTGAAGAAGATATAAAAAAACGTGTAGATCAAGTACTTAATCAATTAAGTTTGGAAAATGTAGGAAATGTCTTAATAGGATCTCCAGAAAAAAAAGGGATTAGTGGAGGACAGCGCAAACGGGTAAATCTAGCAATGGAATTACTTACAGACCCTTCAGTCCTTTTTCTTGATGAACCAACATCAGGGTTATCGTCAGAGGATACGCTGACTGTATTGAAAGTACTACGAACATTGGCTGATGCGGGTAAAACTATCTTAATAACAATTCATCAGCCAAGCGTGGATGCATTTCGTATGATGGACAACTTAGTACTAATCTCAAAAGATAGCCAGTCTTCAGATCCTGGACGATTAGTTTATTATGGAGCAGCTTATCCAGAAGCAGTTTATTTTTTTAACCCAACACTTAACCAACACGATAACCCTACTCCAGACAAAATATTGGAAGGACTTAAAGGTAAAAAAACTAAAGATTGGATTGAGCAATATAATAGTTCAAAACAGAAAAAAGAATATGTAATTGACCGTAAAGGTACAAAAGCACCTCCTTCATCTACCAACATACCACCAAAATTTTCTCGTCGTCTTGGCCTAGGACAATTAATAACTTTAGTAAAACGTTGTTTTACAATTAAACTTAGAGATACTGCTAGTACGCTAATCTTATTTGCTCAAGCACCTATTATTGCAGTTTTAATTACATTAGTGTTTGGCGGAGACGCTAGAAAATCTATCACAGCAGAAAATGGTTTAGAGGTTTTTAGTGCTACTTCAATTAGTCTTTTTCTTATTACTATTTCAGCCATTTGGCTTGGTTGCTCAAATGCAGCTAGGGAAATAGTAGGAGAATGGGCAATATATCACCGAGAGCGTATGGTAAATTTGAAAATACCTTCATATGTACTTTCAAAATTTATTATTCTTGGTAGCTTATGTGGTTTTCAATGTTTACTTTTACTAGGTATTATATATATAGGATGTGGTTTACAGGCTGCCTTTATTCCCATGTTTGGATTATTATTATTAGTTTCTTTAGTAGGATTAGCTTTTGGTTTAACTATTTCTGCTTTAGCTAAAACTTCTGAGATGGCTATAGTGCTTGTTCCATTAATATTAATACCAATGGTAGTGCTAGGTGGAGCTATGTATAAAGTAGATAAGCTAGAGATATTACCTAAATTTTTTTCAGATTTTATGGCTTCCCGTTGGTCGTATGAAGGATTATTATTAATGGAGGCAAAAAAACGAGATAAATGGACTCCGCCTTGTCCAACAAAAACTCCAACAACCACATCCCAAGAAAAACAAACAACGGCTAATAATGTAGAAACATCTACTGAAGTAAGAAAAGCTGATGCTCAAGATATGGCGGAGAACTATTTTCCTACAGATGAGCGATATGGTGTTGGGCAATGTGTTATTGCTTTACTAATCATGTTGGGAATCTTAACAGCGGCTACTTTAAGTATTTTGCGCTTAAGGGATATCCACTAAAATATTTTATTTTATTCTAAACTCGTTAAGTTAATATTGGTGACGCTTATGCACAAATCTTCTTTATATTTTATAGCACTATTAAGTTTTATATGCTGGCCTATAGCGGTAATGGCATCAGATTTACGTGTTGGGCCTATTTACACAGATAAACTACCAAAAATTGAGATTGTAATAGACACAATAAACTCAGGAGAAAAATTTAGTGCACAAGATATAGTGTTGCTAGAAGATGGGCAAGCAACAGTAAAACCAGATTTTGTTCAATTATTTGATCAAACAGCGCGTGAAATGGCAATAGTTTTAGTAGTTGATGTAAGTGGATCAATGGCGGGTAAGCCCATTGAAAATATTAAAAAAGCTCTTATTGAGTTTGCAGGTAAAGCAGAGAAGATAAAAATAGCTATAGTTACGTTTGCTGATGATGTGAGGGTTGAAGCAAACTTTGGAGTTTCATCTCAAGAACTATCAACAGCTATTAATAATATAAATGCTCGTGGCCGTAGTACAGAATTATATAAAGGAATATTTAAAGCATTTTCGTTATTTGATGCTCCTAACTTACCTGCTCGGCAAAGACTAGTTGTTATATCTGATGGTAAAGATGAAGGAACAGCATATAAATTGGACGATGTTATAAATCAAGCTAAAAGAAACAATATTGCTGTTGACACAATTGGTTTTACACAAGTAGATACTAAATATTTAAGTGTGCTGGAGCGTTTAGCTAATCTTTCAGGTGGTAACTATGCTTATGCGCAGAAATCGGAGGAACTAGATAAATTGTTTTCACAAGGAATTTCTACATTAAAAAACTCTCCTGTTGCGACTTTTTCCCCTCGTGTTCTAATTGGTGATGGGCAAGAACATAAAGTAGGAATAAGAGTACAGTTAGGTGATCGTTATATAACAAATGAACAAAAAGTAATACTAATGCAGGTGGCTGGACCAACGCCTCGACTTGCAAAAGAAAAACCTACAAAAGACAATTGGTTATTAAGTCTTGGTCTAAGCGTATTATTTTTGCTCTTCCTGTTTACATTTGTGGCTATGAAGTATTTGAAGAAAAGAAAGTCTGTAGAACCAATTAATACTACTCCTGACAACCAAGAACAAAACTCCTTACAACAAAACGGTTCTGATACTCTTTCCATACCTAGCCCTTCCCCATTACATTTATTAGAAACACCTCCAGAGGTCTTCGTTACTATGCCAATGACAGAAAACGTAAAGACTAAAATTCCAGATAATATCCCACAGGGAGAAAAGAAACCACAAACTCCTAAGCCATCGGCACCTAAGACATCATTTCGTACAGAGTTTTTGCCTCCTAGCCTAGGTAAACCTAGTGCAATGTTGATAATAGTTGGGGGACCTGCATCGGGTTCTTTTGCTCCTATCGAAATAGATCCTTTTTGGGTAGGTGCAGAAAAAGGAAACACACTACAGATTAGTGGCGATAATTTACTCTCTAGTAGTCACGCCTGCATCCGTTTCCATGAAGGATCTCTATTTCTGTATGATAATAAATCTACCAATGGAACATTTCTTAATGAAGAAAGATTAAAAGATACCCCAAGGCCAATTAGCCCTGGAGATAAAATACGTTTGGGAAATACAATAGTTACGTTAGAAATGAGTAAAAAATGATTGTATAAATTATTTTTAGGAATTATTTTTCAAGAATAAGCAAATAAAAATAAAATTTAGGTTAAAATTTTCTAGGAATTGTTTTAAACAAGTAGCAAGACTTTTTAGTTTTTAAATAAAGTACTCATTCATTTTAAGTATGAAAAAACCACTGGTTATCCATCGTTTGTATATGAAAGGTAAAACTCTGTGAGTGTTAAACAAGTTACAGATTTTCCGCGTTTGCGCGTAGGTGCAGTAACAGATGTAGGAAAGATACGGAAAGAAAATCAAGATAGTATGAGTAGATTTCCGACTACTTTTGGAGAAATTTTTATTGTTGCTGATGGTATGGGAGGACATAAAGGTGGTGGGCTTGCTGCAACAATGACAATTGAGGGTATAGAATCTTTCTTAAAAACAGCACCAGCAGAGATTGCGCCTCAAGAAGCTCTAATTATGGCTGCCAAAAAAACCAATACTGATATATATAAGTTGGCTCATTCAGGAAACCCAGAGACAGAAAAAATGGGATCAACTTTGGTACTAGCTTTAGTTAAGGATTGGCAAGTTTTACTTGGGCATGCAGGTGATAGTAGAGCATATCTATTCCGCAACGGAAAACTACAAAGATTAACAAAAGATCATTCCTTAGTTCAAAAGATGCTAGATAGAAATATGCTAACAGAAGAAGAGGCTCGTGATCACCCAGATGCTAGTGTAATTACGTGTGCTTTTGGTCAAAAACTAGATCTTGATCTAGAGGTCTCCTCTCCACAAGAGTTAGAAATAGGAGATGGCTTATTGTTATGTTCTGATGGCTTATGTGGTTATGTTACAGATCCTCAGATAGAACAAGTCATATCCGAAAATGAAGGTGCACAAGATATAGCCAATGCTCTGGTTGAACTTGCTCTATCTGCTGGTGGAGAAGATAATGTTACCATTCAATACATTAAATTCCATTCTCGCTCAGAACCTATCGAGAATCAGATAGTTTTATATAGCAAAAGATTTTGGAATCGTTTAAAAATTCCTCGTACATTAATACTAAGATTTTTAATTATTTTTATAATTGTTGTTTCTGTTATTTTTATTGCTCGTTCTTCAGTTGTTACGTATTTAATTAATTTGATACCTATAAAGATTTGGGATAGTAAAAACACACCAAAAGAAACACCCGCAAAATCACCCACACCAAACCTATTTCCAATTGAAATTGATACCCCTCATAACAACCAATCGCCCACTCCTAAACCCACTATTAGTGTTAAGCCAAAACCCACTACAACTCCTAAATCAAGACCAGCACCAGGTGGAAGCACTCCAACAGATACTCCAACACCACAAGCTAGTCAAACTCCAACAGTTATTCTTACACCTCACCCTAAAAATAAACCTGATGATAATGAGCAAACTCCAAAAAAAGAAAAAAATAACAATGATCAATCAGATGAGCCTGATATTCATCTCGTACAGTAAAATTTTATAAGTATACTAATCATTAATTGAAGAGGAATATATGTCTAAACGATGTCCTAAATGTAATGAAGAAAACCGCGAGCAAGCTAGATATTGTATGAATTGCAATTATGATCTGACATTAAAAGATACACCTGTAAGGCTATGTCCTTCAGGAAGACATTCAATGGATATTAGCTGGACAACTTGCCCTTATTGTCCGTCTTCTATGCGTCCACCAACAGTTGCAGAAAACCTGGAATCTACTCCAGTATCTAGTTTAAAACGCCCACCAACAGTTAAAGAAGAAGATTCTTCGAGCATAAAACCCAGTTCCATTCCACCTTTACCACCACCACCATCTCAACCAAGTGAACGTAAAACCACATTTGATGACACTTCAAAAAAAATAGATATTTCTCAGAGTACAGCGGAAAAACCTGTTTCATCGAGAAGTTCAACGCGTTTTAGTAATACATCACAAGAATCTAGTATCTCACAAAATATTGAAATACCAAGAATGTTTCCTGTTAACCCTAATCAAATAGCACCTTATAGACGCATTGTAGGGATATTGATTAGTTATACCTGGAAATCAGAAGGACAAGTTTTCCCTATCAGAGAAGGAAGAAACTATATAGGCAGAGATAATGATTGTGAAATCTCTTTACCAGAAGATTCACAGATGTCTTCCAGACATACAACCATTATTTGTCGTGATGGAAGAACTTTTATAATTGATGATGAAAAAAGTATGAATGGTACTTTTCTTAATGATATTTCGGTAGAAGAAAAGCAACAACTACTTAATTATTCAAAAATTAAAACTGGTTCTACCCTTTGGACTTTTATTGCGATTAATCCAGAAGTTCAATAATTTGATACTATAAAATCCAGGAACTAAATTTTCAAAAACCAATAAGGAATTTATCCTTAAATTATAAATTTGGGGTTATATGTCTAAGCGATGTCCTAAATGCAGTGAAGAAAACCGTGAACAAGCTAGATATTGTATAAATTGCAATTATGATTTGGTTTTGAAAGACCCTCCAGTAAAACTATGCCCTGCTGGAAGGCATACTCTAGATCCAAGTTGGCTAAGTTGCCCTTACTGTTCTGTCCCAGGTACCTCAAAAGTACCCAGACCCAATGATCGTATTGACCCTTCTGAACCTGCTCAACCTAAACCTATAACAACCTATTCACCTTCTATAGTTCCATTACGTAGAATTATTGGAATATTGATTAGTTATACATGGAAAGCTGAAGGGCAAGTTTTTCCTATTAGAGAAGGAAGAAATTACATAGGTAGAGATAATGATTGTGAAATCTCTTTGCCAGAAGATTCACAAATGTCTTCCAAACATGCAACTATTATTTGTCGTGATGGAAAAAGTTTTATGATTGATGACGAAAAGAGTATGAATGGTACTTTTGTAAATGATAGTTCTGTAGAAGAAAAACAACGATTATCCAACTATTCAAAAATTAAAACTGGTTCTACTATTTGTACTTTTATTATTATTAATCCTGAAGCGAAATAAGTCTGTATTTTAAAATGTAGGAACTAAGCATTCAAAAATAAATAAGGAGATTATTGCTTTATCGCCTAGATAATCTATTACTTATAAGTTTCAGAATAGCTTATAGTCTGTTCCATAAACCTTTGGTGCTGATTACTAAACTAGTAAAAACACTAAAAAATCAAAATGTAAAAATAATATTTTATACCCAAGGTATAAACTTGAGATTATATGCCTAAGCAATGCCCTCAATGTAATGAAGAAAACCGTGAACAAGCTAGATATTGTATAAGTTGCAATTATGATCTAACACTAAAAGATACACCTGTAAGGCTATGTCCTTCAGGGCGACATTCCCTAGATCCTAGTTGGCCTATGTGCCCTTATTGCGTTGCTCCCAGACCTCCTCAACCTGATCTTATCGATAGTCAAGATAATTTTAAAGAAGTAAACAATCCTTGGGTTTGTGCCTTTTGTCGAGAGATAGCAATTAACAAAACTATACCTCGGCCTTTCTCCCCATCACGAACATGTGCATGTGGGGCAGTAGCATTTGCCAATCAGTTCATAGATTTTGATGAAATTACTGATGATGCTATCTTCCATTTTTCTGTAAAGACTCGCCCTGAATCATTTGGTAATGAACAATTATTAAGAGAGGATATTTTCAGGTCTGGGGTTGAAATTCGCCAAGGTGTAATTGAAAAAAAGTACAAAAAGTTACCACCTATAACTGAAGGTACCCAACCATCAGAGCATCTTGAAGAGACACACTATATCTGGTTTTGGCGACCTAAGAACGGTGAAAAAAATGTTCCTAACTCTACACTAAAAGATCTATCTGTAAAATTGTGTTCTTTAAACCTACACTCGATAGACATTAGCTGGAACGATTGCCCTTATTGTCTATTGCCTAATATTAAGAAACGCTTACACACATTAAAATTATGCTCCTCAGGGCAACATTGGATAAATCCTAGCTTGGTGGATTGCCCCCATTGTTTAACAAAACCAACTGTTACGGAAAATCTAGAAAAATTTTCACTATCTGAGTTAAAATGTGCACCAATAGTTCAAGAAGATTTCACAAATAATTATTCAAAGGCGGAGTCAAATTCTGTTACTTTCATACCATCAATTGTCCCTATTGAAACACCGCAAGAGCACAAGAACATACAAAATGTTGAAGCACCAGGAACATTTCTTATTAATCCAGGATCTTACAGACACATTGTAGGGATATTGATTAGTTATACCTGGAAAGCAGAGGGGCAAGTTTTTGCTATCAGAGAAGGAAGAAATTACATAGGTAGGGACAATGATTGTGAAGTTGCTTTACCAGAAGATTCACAAATGTCTTCCAAACATGCAACTATTATTTGTCGTGATGGAAAAA
>Ga0075163_10005823_pt1 | contig 16361 bp, 13 predicted proteins | sample JI1023141ADNA_FD_71478 | JGI IMG/M metagenome (GOLD analysis project Ga0075163, IMG submission 71478) | Wastewater effluent complex algal communities from Wisconsin, to seasonally profile nutrient transformation and Carbon sequestration -... | ecosystem: Engineered > WWTP > Effluent > Algae...
ATCACATCGGAATCCCATTAACGATTCTTGCAATACCTGCGGATTGCGAATTTGCAGTCATTGAAATGGGTGCAAATCATCGCGAGGAAATTTCAAGCTATTGCACGTTTACTGAACCTGATTTTGGATTGATAACCAACATGGGCAAGGCTCATTTAGAGGGTTTCGGAGGCGAAGAAGGCGTGGTGAAAGGCAAAAAGGAACTTTATGATTACCTGCACCAGCACAAAGGAAAAATATTTGTCAATGTAGAACTGGAAAAATTAAAAAGAGCCTCGAATGGAATGGATATTATTCCTTATGGATTTACTAGTGGTGATTTTTCACTTGCAATTTCGTCGGAAGATCCTACCATTGAATATGTCTGCCATTTTCACTCTTCGTCAATTTGTGTAAAAACGAATTTAGTTGGTGCTTACAATCTTTACAATATCGCATCTGCCGTTGTAATTGGTAGATACTTTAAGATCGAGGATGAAAAAATTCACGCGGCAATCGAAGAGTATCTGCCCGACAACAATCGCTCTCAACTTACTATAACGGCTTCGAATCGATTAATCATGGACGCCTACAACGCCAATCCTACAAGTCTAGAATTTGCGTTGGAAGGTTTGGCCAAACAAAAGGATGAAAAAAAATATTTTGTCATTGGAGATATGCTAGAGTTAGGTGAAGCATCAGTGGATGAACACATAAGGATATTGGAAGTTGTTAAAAGTCTTAATCTTAAGGGGATTTTGGTTGGCCCCATATTTTCATCAATAGCTCAGGATTTTGGTTATAAATGTTTCAAGACGAACTTGGAAGCTAAAGATTTTCTTGAAAAAAATCGATTAACGGATCATTTGATATTGATCAAAGGTTCTCGCGGAATAAAATTAGAAGAAGTGATTGTGGCACTATAAAAAATGATTATGCGACGAACAGCGTCTAACTGAATAAACTTTAAAACTATAATACGAGGTAATTTTGCACTAATATGTCAAAAAAGAATTTTATTCAAGAATTGAAATGGCGGGGCATGCTGCACGATGCTATGCCTGGAACCGAAGAAGAGCTTCAAAAGGGTATGGTGAAAGGTTATATTGGTTTTGATCCAACTGCTGATTCTTTAGGTGTTGGAAATCTGGTGCAGGTTATGACCCTTTTACATTTTCAGAATTGTGGCCATAAGCCGATTGCATTGATTGGCGGGGCTACAGGTATGGTTGGTGATCCAAGCGGGAAATCGCAGGAAAGAAATCTTTTGGATGAAGAATCATTGAGACACAATCAGGATTGTCAACGAAAACAATTAGAAAAATTTCTGAATTTTAATTGTGGCGAAAATTCAGCGGAATTGGTAAATAATTACGATTGGTTCAAAGGTTTTGGCTTCTTGGAATTCATCCGTGATGTAGGAAAAAGAATCACTGTGAATTACATGATGGCCAAAGATTCAGTGAAGAACAGAATTAGTGGTGAGAATCGCGAGGGAATGAGCTTTACAGAGTTCACATATCAGCTCATTCAGGGTTATGACTTTTACCATCTTTGGAAGAATAATGGGGTGAAATTGCAGATGGGTGGCAGTGATCAATGGGGCAATATCACCACTGGAACTGAACTTATCAGAAGAATTGATGGGGGCGAAGCTTTTGCTCTTACTACACCACTTATCAAAAAGGCGGATGGCACCAAATTCGGGAAAACAGAAAGCGGCAACTTGTGGTTAGATCCTGCTAGAACTTCTCCATACAAGTTTTACCAATTCTGGTTAAATGCGAGTGATGCAGACGTGCTTGGTTATATCCGGATTTTTACGCTAATGGAAGAAGAAGAAATATTGGCTTTGGAGGAAGAGCAAAAGCGCGATCCTGGAAAAAGACCAATGCAAAGGGTGTTGGCGAAGGACATCACATGTCGCGTGCATTCTCGTTCTGATTATGAAGCTGCTGTTGCAGCGTCTGAAATATTATTCGGAAAATCAAGTGATGAAGATTTGCGCAAACTCGATCAAAATACTTTGCTCGAAGTGTTTGAAGGAGTGCCGCAAGGTGTAATCCAAAGAAGCATAATATCCGGAGGATTGTCCATATCGGAAGTGCTTGTCAATAGTGGATTTCTGACTTCCAATGGCGAGGCGAAAAGGGCGCTGCAGGAAGGTAGTATCAGTGTGAATAAGACTAAAGCTGATGGTGCCAGAATTATCAGCATCGCTGATATTCTAAGTGGTAATTTGATATTGCTGCAACGTGGCAAAAAGAATTATTTCTTGCTTAAGGTTGTAGAATAGGTTTAAAGAATTGGATGAAATAGGTAGAAAAAAATAAACCGGGGCCGTTGAAACCCGGTTTATTTGTTTAGGAAATCATGAAATCTTGATTATTCTTCGCAGGTTGCGCTGCTTCAAACAATCAATATTTTAATCAATTATATAGACTGATTGATTTGTGTTTAGTTGCTTTTGGACATTGAAAAAATATTTTCCCTGATAAAAGCGAAAAAGGATAGGTGGATCTATCTATCACAAAACCAGAAGATTACAGCCCCGAATATCGGCGTGATCAAATCTTCCTGAAACTTCAAAGCTGCCATCTTCATTCACAATGCCGAGATCTTGAGTTGCGATGAATGCACAAGAATGTATGTTCGCCAGATCGATGATATTTAAGGCTCCTTTACCTCCCTTGGAGTGACTAAGCGGATCCGTTGTATCGCGCACTCTTACGTTCATCCAAGGAGGGCAATTGAATTTTCCATTGTTGTTAGAATAGGCTTGGCTCAGCAACTCGGTCATGCCATATTCACTGTGAATATTTTTGCACTGAAAGGCATTGGCTAGTCTGCTTTGAAGTTGTTCCCTTATAATTTCTTCCCCCCGACCTTTCATTCCACCAGTTTCCATGATAATGGTGTTTTTTAAGGCCATTGGATATTCTTCAGCAAAACGAAGTAGAGCAAATGTGACACCTATGAGAAGATTCTCTTTATTGTTTTTTTCATTCTCAAGCAGTTTTTTGGCAAGCGTTTGATGATCGTCAAGAAAAAATCCGCTATCTGCATTTCCAGATTGACGAATAAGTTCATCCACCATCATTATTAATGAAGAGCCTGTGCGTTCAAGGTATGATGGTAATAAGCCGTAGATCACGTATCCGGCGGGGTCACCGTAGAATTTGTAAAAGGATGTGAGAAAGGATTTTTTATAAATTTCTATGTCTTTGACATGATGTCGGCTAGTAGCCATTCCTGATGTGCCGCTGCTAGTGAATACAATGCCATCAGAAAATTCACCGGTCCGAATAGGGTGGGTTTTAAAAAATTCGATTGGTAAAAATGGAATTTTTTCTAAATTGTCTATCGATTCCGGTGCAATCTTTAGGGCCTTGATGTAGTTATTGTAAACGACATTGCTCTTTGCCTGATATTGGAAAATATCTATAGCAAGGGATTCAAAAGTGTCGGATGACAGATCATTGAATATTTTATGGATGATTTGTGAAACTTGCATTTCGAATGACAAAGAAAATTGATAGCTTTGAACTAGATGAAAAGAGTTGGAATTTTATTACTGATTGTTTCAACGTTGTTGACAGCATGTCTCAAAAAAAATGACTTGCCAGATGAGCCAAGACTCACTTCTGCACGGATGGAATTTGGGTCTGAAGGCGCTATTATGTATCTCGGCTTTACTGATGGCGATGGTAATTTTGGACTTGAGGATGGTGATTCAACTGGCGTTTTTGCTGAATGTATTCGCAAATGGAATCTCTATGCGGACTATTATGAATTGGAAAATGGGGTATGGGTATTGAGCGATGAAACAGATGCATGCGCTGACCCCAACAATGTTGGCTTTAATTATAGGGTGCCTTGGGTAAAACCTACCGGGCAGGACCAAACCCAAGAAGGAGAAATCAAGATAGAGATGGGTTCGTGGTATTTACCCAGTGATTTTGACACCATAAAATTCGAAGTGCGAATTGTTGATCGTACCATGAATGAAAGTCAATCGCTGGTTTTAGGTCCTTTCACAAAGCAATAAAAATCGGGTTTTTCTGAAAGTAGGAATGCTATGGGTAAGTTTTCGGCCTAGTATTGTCCTTAGACTTGTAATCTTTCCTTTGATTTTCAATAATAGTAGGGCAACCATTCCCACTTTTATGCGTCAATTTAATGGATTGCAAAAACTAATACGGAAACCAAAAAGTTCATTCTCATGAAAGACACAAACATTTTCCAGCTTTTATTCGATGAGTATGCCGGATATTCTGCTCTGGCAGTGTTTCTCATCATCATCGGCGCTGTAGGTGCCGCAAAATTATTCGCCAAAGCCAATCAGCCTTGGTATGCTGCTTTTATCCCGGTTTGGAACCTAATAGTGGTAATGCGCATTGTGGGGAGACCATCTTCTCATGTTGCCTTTTTTCTTGTTCCATTCTTTAATATTTATTTCTTCTTCCGCATTTGTGTGGAGCTCGCCCAGAGTTTCGGCAAATACTCGGTGGTTGACTATGTACTGGTTTGTGTGCTGAATATCTTTTATGTGCTCAATCTGGCATTGGCATATAACGAAGAATATCACGGACCTGTATACGGAAAAGACACTAAGAGCGTGCAGGAAGGTAAACCTGCATTAGTTTAGATTTTTGGTTTCATAATCTGAAGGTACAGAGCCCTGCTTCGGCAGGGCTTTGTCATTATTGACAAATAGCAATTTCTGCGTATACACTATTTGGATTTTTTCGTTTCTGTGCTATTGGTAAGGAAACTGTTATGCTTACGGTAAATGAAAAAGCCGCTGATCAGAACGAGTCTTCTCAGCGGCTTTCAATTATCTATCTACAGAATTAATATCTGTATTGGTCGCTTTTGTATGGACCACTAACTTGCACACCTATGTAAGCCGCTTGGCTTTCAGTAAGAACTTCAAGTTCAGCACCTACTTTGGCGAGGTGAAGACGAGCTACCATTTCATCGAGGTGTTTTGGAAGGACATATACTTTATTTTCGTAATTGCCGTGATTCTTCCACAACTCAAGCTGAGCAAGCGTTTGATTGGTGAATGAGTTACTCATCACAAATGATGGGTGACCCGTTGCACAACCCAAATTCACTAGTCGGCCTTCAGCCAAGACAATGATATCCTTGCCGTCAACAGTGTATTTGTCTACCTGTGGTTTGATGATGTCTTTTGAATCACCATAATTTTTATTCAACCAAGCCATATCAATTTCATTGTCGAAGTGACCAATGTTGCAAACAACGGCGTTGTGCTTCATCGCCTTGAAATGACGATCAATGATGATGTTATGGTTCCCTGTAGCAGTTACTATGATGTCTGCTTCAAGAACCGCTTTGTCCATTGGCTTAACTTCATAACCTTCCATTGCAGCCTGAAGGGCGCAAATTGGATCGATTTCGGTTACGATTACACGAACACCGGCATGACGAAGTGAATCTGCTGATCCTTTTCCTACATCTCCAAAACCTGCTACGACAGCTACTTTACCTGCCATCATCAAATCAGTGGCACGACGAAGAGCGTCTACCAATGACTCACGGCAACCGTATTTATTGTCGAACTTACTTTTTGTAACGGAGTCATTGATGTTGATAGCAGGAAGTAATAGGCTTCCGTTTTTCTCGCGCTCATAAAGACGCATTACACCAGTTGTTGTTTCTTCTGAAATACCGCGGATCTCGGCAACCAACTCAGGATATTTATCAAATACCATGTTTGTGAGGTCACCACCATCGTCAAGGATCATGTTAAGCGCCTTGCCATCTTGAAAAGCGTGTAAAGTCTGCTCAATACACCAGTCAAATTCTTCTGCATTCATTCCTTTCCAAGCGAAAACAGGAATTCCAGCAGCAGCGATTGCAGCAGCAGCATGGTCCTGAGTAGAGAAAATGTTGCAAGAGCTCCAACTAACTTCAGCGCCCAATTCAACCAATGTTTCAATCAACACGGCAGTTTGAATTGTCATGTGAAGGCAACCAGCGATGCGCGCACCAGCTAATGGTTTTGAAGCACCGTATTCTGTGCGCAGGCTCATTAGTCCTGGCATTTCAGCTTCTGCGAGCTTAATTTCTTTCCTGCCCCATTCAGCAAGACTCATGTCTTTAACTTTGTAAGTGTTCACCTTTTCTGCTGTTTGTGTACTCATTTTTAATGATATGTGTATTTAATAATAGTCTGAAAACGAGGTGCAAAGATACGTTGTCTTTTTGAAAATCACCTAATTCACGGCGTAAAATTGACCTAAATTAAAGTTGGTTCGTGCTGAATTGAATTCAGGCCTTGGCGAGCAATGAAATTGAGTTGGTTCTTGTTTCTGACAACCACGCAGTTTATCATTCTTAGGCGCCATATCTCTTGAATTTCTTTGTTCTTTCTCAGAGTTCAATCGTTACGTTTGCCCCTGTAAAACCTATGCACTTTCAAATAGTTCATCCAGTTCAAAAGAATGTTTTCCCGGTAATGGTTATCTGGCAAACACTCGATTCTACAGCCTTTCTAGAAGGGCTTTTAAATGAATATGACATGTCGGGATACAAGAGTCAAGCGTTTAAACTTGAAAAACGTCGGCGAGAATGGCTCAAGACACGAATATTATTGGATCATTTAAGACCTGGGTCAATACTCAGCTTTTTGCCCAATGGCAAGCCTGTGCTTAATGATGGGCATCACGTCTCAATCTCGCATAGTGATGAGATGGCAGCAGTCATCATTCATCAGAAGCCAGTTGGGATTGATATTCAAGAACCAGATGAAAAATTGTCTAAAATCAAGACGAGATTTTGTCATGCCAGCGAATTGAACTTCCTTCAGAATGCTGATGAAATGTCAATGTTGGCCATTATATGGTCAGCAAAAGAGGCCGTTTTTAAATCATTCGGCGAAGGTGTAGAATTTGCCTCCGATATGGTTTTAAGACCATTTTCTATTACGGATGAGTGGCTTTATCTCGATTATGAAGGTAAACATGGTAAGCATGAATTTCGATTACATCACCACTGCTCGAATGGATTCCATGTTGTTGCGACCACTTGACTATTTTGCAACGTTAACTTTGTTATTTTAGTCCTGTTTAAAATACCCCTCATGAAAACTTTCTTTACCTTCCTTTTTAACTTTGTTCTAATCACCGCAATAACTGCTCAAACCCTTGTCCCACTTGCGCCTGGCGCTTATAGTCAGGAAAGGCGCGACAGAATTGATATTTCTTCTAACAGAGATGTTATATGGTCAGAAGATTTTGCGGATGGACTTGTCGGTTGGGAAAATGCTGAAATAGCTGGTGTTGCCCAATGGGAGTTTCGCGGACCTGACACAACGCCGAATGTTGAGGTTGGATCGAGAGGTTCATGCACTCCCCCCGAAACCTTTGGTGTGCCAATTGTCAGTCCTTCGTGGAGCAATGGTTTTGTGATTTTCGATAGTAATTGGTGGGATAATTCAGAGAACCCTTGCAGTCCTGATTATTATGGCACCGGCACTGCTCCGGCGCCACATTATGCTGCTTTGACAACGCCTGCGCTTGATTTGAGCACCTATAGCAATGTTGCTTTAGTTTTTAATCATTATTTCAAAAAACTGACAGGCACTTTGAGAGTCGAGATAGCACCTGATGGTGTGAATTGGTTTCAAGTTTATGCTGTTGATGACACCCAAGGTGAGTGTCTTCCTGATGAACAAGTTTATATTCAAATTTCTCCCTACACTGTGGGTTATACCAACGTGAAAATAAGGTTTGTGTTTGATGGCTTTTATTACCATTGGCAATTGGATGACATTGCTATCATTGACAGTTATTCAAATGATCTTGGTTTGCGTAATAGTACTTATGGTGATTTTGACATGATGGATCCGGCTCACCCAACCGGCTATGAATTCATGGAGTATACTTTATACCCCGATGAATTGGCCCCAGTATTGAAGTTTTCAGGAATGTGTGACAACCTTGGTGCGGCAATTCAGAATGACTGCCGCCTTAACGTTGATGTCATATCAATGAACGACAACAACGTGATTCATACAGCTCAAAGCACTGAAGGCTTTATGTTGTATCCAGGTACTTTTTCCGAGTTAAGAGCGGGAAGTTTTCAAATGCCCTCAGATATTGGAGGTTATAAGGTTGCCTTTCAAACGAGTCAAACTGAGACGGAGGAATTCGAGACAAATAACATAGACACATCTTTGTTTTTTATCACTGATGTTCAATATGCGCGAGATGCATTGTTTACGACTGCTGTTTATCTTGGAACACCGAATTATACCGATGTGCAATATGAGGTGGGTAATGTTTTTCTCATAACTGAAGATAATCTCTCTTGCCACTCTATCACCGTTGCTGCTGGTATTGGTTCATCGACACCGGCCAATATTTATGGTGCAATTTATAGTTTTGATGTAGAAACTGGCATCAATGCAACTCTAATAGCCACAACACAATCAGTGGCACTTACGAATGAAATGCTCAATGGATATGGCGATCAGATTCTGACCAATTTAATTTTTGATTTACCTGTTTCTCTAGAAGCAGGCAATGCCTATTTCGTGACAGTTGGAAGCGCAGAAGGGGTTGATAATTTCGTTTGTGCCATGAGTGGATCTTCCCCTGAGGCAACAAGTTTCGTGAGGTTTTTCCCTTCTGATTGGTACTATTTGGACAAAACACCAATGGTGAGAATGAATTTCGGAGCGTTTGATAATGTACCGGAAACGCAACGTTCTATTGAAAGCGTCGTTGTTTTTCCCGTGCCCGCCAACGATCAATTGCAAGTGAGCACGGAAGCTTGGAAAAATGAAAGTTTTATTCTTTCGATTTATGATGCTTCAGGAAGATTGATCAAGTCGCAATCCTATAAGGGATCAAACAGCGATCGCACAGTAATCGATATTGAAGAATTAAGTTCAGGTGTTTATCAGCTGATCATCAACTCGGAAAAACGCAATGGTACGGCTAGATTTGTGCGCGAATAATTTTTTCGATTGAGAAAAATTTTATGTCTTTAAAATCAACAATTGGTCAATGGTATGCAAACTGGCAAGGTCGCAAAATCAGAAATGATGCAGGGCTAGCCATAGGTCATCAGGAAAAAATTTTTAATGAACTTATAGCAAAGGGATCAGCTACTTCTTTTGGTCGGGATCATCATTTCAATGAAATAAAAAATCAAAGTGATTATGCTGATGCCGTTACAATCAGGGATTACGAGGCAATGTTGCCTTATATCGAACGATGGAAGAACGGTGAGCAAAATGTTTTGTGGTCTGGATTGCCAATGTATTTCTGCAAAACGAGTGGAACAACTGCTGGAACAAAATACATTCCGTTGACTCGAGATTCCTTGCCTAATCATATCGGCACTGCGCGCAACGCTTTGTTGGCTTACATGGCTGAGACAAAAAGGAATGATTTCGTGAATGGTAAAATGATATTTCTTCAAGGAAGTCCAAAATTGGACAAATTGCCTTCAGGGATACCATTTGGCCGACTGTCGGGCATTGTTGCGAATCATGTCCCAAATTATTTGCAGAAAAACAGGATGCCTTCTTATGAGACCAATTGTGTGGAAGATTGGGAAACGAAGGTCAACTTGATTGCAGAAGAAACGATGACAGAAGATATGTCGTTGATCAGCGGAATACCAAACTGGGTGCAGATGTATTTCGAGATTCTGCTTCGCAAAACAGGTAAACAAAACATCAGGGAGATTTTTCCGAATTTCAATCTATTTGTTTATGGCGGTGTCAATTTTGATCCATACAAGAAAAAATTTGAAGAGTTGATAGGAGCTAAGATTCCAACTATTGAACTCTATCCTGCAAGTGAAGGATTTCTCGCCTATCAAGATTCGCAAGAGGTAGATGGTTTGTTACTCAATACGAATTCCGGTATTTATTTCGAATTCATACCTGCTGACGAATATCATCAAGAAAGTCCGTCCCGATTGTCGCTGAAGGAAGTAAAGATTGGGGTTCAATATGCGCTGATTCTTACCAGCAATGCAGGGCTTTGGTCATACAGCATTGGAGACACTATTAGGTTTGTATCTCTTGACCCACCAAGAATTAAGGTGACTGGCAGAATAAAACACTACACAAGCGCATTCGGCGAACACGTCATCGCTGAAGAGGTAGAAAAGGCGATGGCAACAGCTTGTGAAAGGATGAAGTTGAACATTTCTGAATTTCATGTGGCACCGATGGTACATCCTTCGGCGGGATTGCCTTATCATGAGTGGTTCATAGAATCGGACAACATACCGGCAGATACGGAATTATTTCAGTCGCTGATTGACAATAAAATGCAGGAACAGAATGTTTACTACCGTGACCTCATTAAAGGTCATGTGCTTCAGCCTGCGGTCATCACATTTTTGCGAAAGGGAGCTTTTAATGATTATATGAAATCAATAGGGAAGCTTGGCGGACAAAACAAAGTGCCCAGGTTGGCGAATGATAGAAAGATAGCTGATGTTCTTGGGAAAATTTAAATCATACCTATTTGTTGTTGCGGATGGCTGTCATCGCCTGTTTTTTTTTCTGTTGTTTTTTTTCTTTGTAGAAATTTCAAAGTCGCAAGTAACTGTCACGCCATCTGAATTGAACTTTGGTACAACGAGTCCTTCGACGGATTGGATTGTTGATGTGCACATCGAAAATAAAGGTGATAAAAAGGACATCCTTTTGAGGCACACTTTTTCTCACGAGTACGAAGTGTTGTTTACATCGAAGACGATAATGCCTGATAGCTCTATCATTATGCGCGTTAAGTTTATTCCAAGGTTGAAAGGGATTTTCAAAGAGGACATTCAAATCTATTTTGCCTCAATGAATGAACCTATAATTCTGAAGGTTCGGGCGGATGTTGAATACAAGAATCCTGAAGACAATATTCCATGTCCTGATTTTTCGAGACTCAATGCAGATTGTTGCACAGACAACATGTTTTTGGTGGAGGTTGTTGATGCCAAAACTTTTTTGCCAATCGAAAGTGCCAATGTGATAATCAGTGAAGAAGGAAAAGAAAGATTGAAACTCAAGACCAATAAGGATGGGAAGGTGAGCAACACAATTCCGATCAGTTATTATCGAATTTCAGCATCGGCAAATGGCTATCTAGCGGATTCTGAATTTTCTTACATCAATAATAGAAAGGCATATTTCCGATTGGAGCTCATGCGCGATCCGGCCGCTGTGACTATTGAAGCACCGGCGAAGGCAGTCGTGTTAAAGGATAGCACAGTGATTGAAGATTCTGAAGTGGTGGTCGTGAAGAATGAGTTTCTGCCTGAAGACAAATTTAAACCCGCCAATTTTGTTTTTCTCCTTGATGTTTCCTCAAGCATGGCTCAAGGAGAAAAACTTGAACTTATGAAAGGTGCGCTTAATGAGCTCATAAAAGTATTGCGGCCCAATGATAAAATTGCTATAGTCACCTACTCATCAGATGCTGTCGTAGTGCTGGAGTCAACGAACGGCGATCAGAAAGTAATGGTAAATGAGATAGTCAATAATTTGAAAGCGGCAGGTTCGACATCAGGTGCAAAGGGTTTTAAATCCGCCTACACAATACTTCGTAAGGAGTTCATCAAAGATGGAAATAATCAGTTGATGGTGATTACTGATGGTGTATTTCAACCAGCGGATCAGGCTTTGATTACCAAGCAGGTTAAAAAATCAGTAAAAAAGAACATCATCACAAGCGTGGTTGGCATACAATGCGTTTCTTTTGCGGCATTAAAGTTATCGGAGGTGAGTGCAAGTGGCAATGGATCATTTCTATCAGTAAAAGATGATGGTGATCTGAAGGTACTCATTGAAGAAATGAAAAATCGCACAGCAAAGTGAAGCACAAAAATGTTTATCTGATTGGTATTGCAGGTGGAAGTGGTTCGGGGAAAACAAGTTTTCTTAGAGAACTGATGAACCACTTTTCGCATGATGAAATTGCTCTTGTATCCCAAGACAATTATTATCATCCTAAAGAAATGCAAGAACTTGATGGCAACGGCGTCGAGAATTATGACTTGCCATCTTCCATCAACAGAAAACAATTTTTTGATGATATGATGAAGTTGGTTGATGGAGGTGAAATCGAAAAGTTAGAGTATAACTTCAATAATCCAGCATGGAAACCACAAACGGTTATTGTTAAGTCGGCGCCGGTGATTATCATGGAAGGCTTGTTCGTTTTTCATTACGAAGAAATCATGCAACAGTTGGATTATAAGGTCTATATTGATGTGAATCATGAAGAAAGATTCAGGAGGAGAATTAAACGTGACTTGAAAGAGCGCGGGTATCCGGAGGATCTAATCCGATATCAATGGCATAGTCATGTTAGGCCGGCAGAGTTGAAGTATCTTGAGCCATATATTAGCGAATGTAATTTGGTAGTCGACAATAACTTTCACTACCGTGAAGGTTTGGAATCATTAGTAGAGACTATCAATTCATATTTAAACAAGGAGAAATAATGAAAAAAATATACCATCTGTCGAGCTGTTCGACGAATCAAAGAATATTGAAGGAATGGGGAAAGAAGACTACTGGATTTGAGTTTCAGGAGATCAAAGAAACGCCGATTACTGCGGTTCAACTGGATGAAATGAAAAAACTCGCAGGTAGTTATGAAGCACTTTTTAGCAGAGTTGCGCTTAAATACCGGTCACTTGGCTTGAACCAAATGAAACTTACGGAAAGGGATTACAAAAAATACATTTTGCAGGAATACACTTTTTTGAAAAGGCCTGTGATGATCAATGATGGTAAAATTTTTATTGGCAACGCTCCAAAAGTGATCTCTGAAGCAAAAGCATCTCTTTGATGAACAAATCTGCGGTTGCACATTTTGCACTGGCTGGCGCCGCGATTATATACGGCGCGAATTACATCATTGCAAAATCGGTGATGCCGGATCCAATCGATCCGAATAGTTTTATTGCTTTGCGTGTTATTGGTGCATGTGTTCTTTTTTGGCTGGTTGCGTTTAGGAAAATAGTTGTTCCTGATCGCGAAGATTGGCTGAGGTTTCTATTGTGCGCTGTCTGCGGTGTTGCCACCAATCAACTTTTGTTTTTCAATGGACTATCGCTCACTTCTCCGGTGAATGCAAGCATCATTATGACAAGCAATCCTATTCTTGTGATGATCATAAGTGCAATTGCGTTGCGGCAAAGGATTACCGTTCTGAAGATATTAGGCGTTGTTTGCGGGGCGGCAGGCGCAATCGCACTTCTCTGGCTCAGCAGTTTTGATACCACAAAGCAAAGCAGCATGTTGGGTGATGTGTTTATTCTCATCAACAGTATATCGTGGGCAGCTTATTTGGTTTTAATTAAACCATTGATGCGCAAATACCATCCATTGAATATTACAGCATGGGTGTTTTTGATCGGCATCTTTCTGGTTTTGCCTTTCGGAGGCATGGGACTCAAAAGCATTGAATGGAATGGCCTCACACAATGGCAGTGGTTCAGTGTTTTTTATGTGATTGTTGGTACAACCTTTCTCACATATCTATTCAACATGATCGGTGTTCACCGTTTGTCGCCAACTGTAGCTAGCGCGTATATCTATTTTCAGCCGATGCTAGCAGGTGTGTTTGCTTTTCTTTTTTCCGCTTTGCTAGGACGTGATTTCACGGGCGATATAACGTGGGAAAAGGCGTTTTGTGCTTTGCTCATTTTTGGTGGTGTTTACCTGGTTAGTAAAAGTGACGAGGTGTACAACGAATAAATCACATTAAATTTTTATTCCAATACCGACATTGTAATTCCTTCCCGCCTGCGGATTGTAGAACTTTTCTGAAACACGCGCACCGGCGATATAACTAAATGTATATCCATTAGAAGAGTATTCTTGATCAAACAAATTGTTGATCCAGAAATGCAATACAAGCTTTTCAGTGTGTTTTAGACCCAATGTAGTATTGACTCTGAAATCAGTAACGAAGTATGGGTCAATTGTTAGATTCTCATTCGAAGTATTGTCGAGGTATTGCTTGCTTACGTATTTATTCATAAGTGCAATCTCAAATGAGTGTCCTTTTTTTCCGAACGATTTGTTGTATTGCACGATGGCTGCGCCAATGAATGAAGGCGAAAATGAAATGTCGGTGTCTTCATGGTCAATGTTGACGATTTCAAAACCGCTTGTGTAGTCATAAAGTGTTTCTGTAAATGATGAAATTTTGTTTTCGCTGAATGTTGAGTTGACCCCAACATTAATACCTGCGTTGTTTTTACTTTTTAATTCGAATTCTAAACCTCTTCTATAACTTTTGGCAACGTTTGTTCTCAAAGGCGCCCCAACATCATTGAGCTCGCCTGTAAGTACAAGTTGATCTTTGTAATTCATCCAATAGCCGTTAATGCTTAGATCAAAGATTTTATGCTGATGTTGATATCCAATTTCGATGTCTGTCATAGACTCAGGTTTTACCAATGATGGATTTAAAGCATCAACGAAGTCATTCCGATTTGGTTCTTTATTGCCGACTGCTGCCGATGCATAGAAGCGATTTTTGTAGTTCAGAAAATAATTGATTCCAATTTTGGGATTGAAAAAAAGAAAGGAGGTATCGATGTCGTATGATCTTAGATCGCTATCAGTGCCGTTGGTCTGATACATGACTGAGCGTATCTGAAGGTCGGCATAAAAATCGAATTTTTTTGAAAGCAAACAAGAGCCCTTCCAATAAACGTTGCCGTCATTTTTAATACTATTTCCTTTATAATACTTTTCTCCAGTTTCAATATCGCCAGCAAATTGCATCCAGATTATTTCACCGAAATGATCGCCTGCATATTGATTGAGCGCAAATCCAAGACTGCTTTCAATTTTTTGACTGATATAACGAAGTGATCCTACAACACCATAAAAGTCATTTTGCAACCAACGCCTTCTGATGAGGTCTGCCTGGCTAATGGTAGTATTTGTGTCAAGGATCACATCGGAAAGTCCATAATCTGCATATGATTCATCTTCTTTAAACTCTTCGAAATAACCTTCACCACGGGTGTAATGACCTGAAAGATTGAATGAAAGATTGTCTAAAAACTGATGAGTTAGATGCAATTGCCAATTGTTCTGTCCATAGTTATCGACCTGATTGGCGTATTCGTAGAAATTGTATGACCTGCCTGAATTGAGAAGGTTGGCAAGTTGTTTTTCATTGTAAAAATTGCGCGCTGCAAAGGCCATAATACTGTCTGCATTTCCTGTCAGTATAGCAGCTGGTGTACCTGCCCACGATTGATAAGTTTCTTCATGGCCGTTGAATGTGGTAAGCTTAAGGGATGTTTTGGGAAGCACATAGTTTGCCTCAAAAAAGTATGATTTGAGATTTGATCGTGCCCGATCAATGTAACCATCACTGCTAATGTTTGAAAAACGTCCTTCGAAAACAAATCGGTCTTTGATAAGTCCTGTGCCGAATGCAATTTGATTGCGCATGGTGTTGAAAGATCCGAAGTTGTGGTTTGTTTCTGCATATGGAGTTGTGCCTAGGGCGCGGGTTTCCAGTTTGATTGATCCACCAAATGATGCTGCACCATTCGCGCTGGTTCCAACTCCTCGCTGAATTTGAATGTTGTTGACACTGCTTCCAAAGTCAGGTGTGTTCACCCAAAATACTTGCTGACTTTCAGGATCATTGAGTGGAATGCCGTTGATTGTAACATTGATTCGGGAGGGATCACTGCCCCTGATCCATAGACCGGTATAGCCAATGCCATTGCCTGCATCGCTTGTGCTCACCAGTGATGGTGTGAAGCGAAGTAAAAATGGTACGTCTTGACCGTTGTTGAGTTGTGCAATTTCTTTTGTAGTGATTTCAGAGTAAGTGACGGGGGTTCTTTTATCAGCCCTTGTGCCTTCAATTGTGATTTCCGGGCTGTTGAATTTGTCAAAAGGAAGTTGTGGAATGCCCATTGAATCAGAAGATTGCATATCAAAATCAAGAGTAAGGGGTGACTTGCCTTCTTTGATTGTTATCACTTCGGTGATCTCTGTATAACCTATATAGGTTATTTTGATGGTGTAGTTTCCAAAAGGAATGTCAGAGAATTTATAATAACCATCAAAGTCTGTATTTGTCCTGTATTGTGTGTTGAGCAGTTCAACGATGGCGAATGGCAAAGATTCACCGGTAGATTTATCCAACAAACGACCTTGGATGGAAACATTTTGCGCAAATGCAATAGTGCATGTCGTCAGAAATAGCGCAGTAAGAAATATTCTCATTGTGTTGACAAAAATTGTCAGCCGGCCAGGGTAGCCGACTGTTGTGTTCAGCTACCACTTTTCTTCCTTGGCGGCATTACCCGCCCAGGTTCAAAGGGTATAATCTCAGTCCTGAAAA
>Ga0075163_10005825_pt1 | contig 16360 bp, 14 predicted proteins | sample JI1023141ADNA_FD_71478 | JGI IMG/M metagenome (GOLD analysis project Ga0075163, IMG submission 71478) | Wastewater effluent complex algal communities from Wisconsin, to seasonally profile nutrient transformation and Carbon sequestration -... | ecosystem: Engineered > WWTP > Effluent > Algae...
CGCCACCCAGGCGCGCTGGGTGGTGGTCAACCTGCAACTGCCCTACGATGGCGCGCCCGCTGGTTCGCATACCATCCACTTCGATATCGAGTCCCTGGATTCTCCTGGCAGACTGACGGAGAAGTCGGTTTTCATCGTCCCCAGATAATAAAGTGAAGGAACCGCCATGACCCAACCTGTTGTGCAACCTTGGTGGAAATTCGGCCATGTCTGGCTTGTCGTCGCAGGGCCGCTGATCGTCGTGGTGGCCAGCTTCATCACCCTTTACCTTGCGGTCAGTCGCCCCGATCCTCTGGTATCGGACGATTCCGCTCGCAGAGGCGCGGAGGTCAACAAGGCTCAGGCTGGGTCAGACAGCAACCTTGCGCCCGCCGTGCAGGCGCGCAATCATGCGCAGACCGGCGTTTCGCCCAAAAAGATCCTCGGTGTCGAGCGCTGAGGCGTCAGACCACGCAGCTTCATTCAGGAGACAAGACGATGTGGGCTCAACGGATGATGTGGATTGCATGGCCAGCCTTTCTGGTTGCGGGCATGCTGGAAATGCTGGTATTCGCGATGGTCGATCCGCAGGATCTGCACTGGTTCGGGCAACCGCTCGAAATGTCACGACAGGGCATTTACACCCTGGGTTTTTTCGCGTTCTGGATCATGACCATGGCATCAAGCGCGCTGACGACGCTGCTGGCGATGTCGCCGTTTGAGGTCAATCGTTGCCCATTGCCGTCCGATGGGCGTCCGGACGGTTGCCCGAAACAGGGCGACTGCTGCTGAGGATCCGCACCCTGCAGTCTGCGCCAGCCTACTGGCAGGGCTGCTGGTTGTTGACGATGCGCTTCAGCGCCTCGGTGTCCAGAATGTGCACATGGCGCTGCTTCACCTCGACGATACCGTCTTCGACGAACTTCGAGAATGTCCTGCTGACCGTTTCGAGTTTCAGGCCGAGGTAGCTGCCGATTTCCTCACGCGTCATGCGCAGAATCAACTCCGATTGCGAGAAGCCGCGGGCATGCAGCCGTTGCACCAGATTGAGCAGGAAGGCCGCCAGTCGCTCTTCCGCGCGCATGCTGCCCAGAAGCAGCATGACGCCGTGCTCCCGGACGATTTCGCGGCTCATGATTTTGTGCACATGGTGCTGCAAGGCGTTGACTTCCCGCGAGATCTCTTCGATGCGGTCAAAAGGCATGACGCAGACTTCGGCGTCTTCCAGCGCCACCGCGTCGCAGGTGTGGTGATCATTGACGATGCCGTCGAGCCCGATCACCTCGCCGGCCATCTGGAAGCCGGTCACTTGGTCCCTGCCATCCTCGGTAGCAATGCAGGTCTTGAAGAAGCCTGTGCGGATGGCGTACAGGGAGGTGAACTTCTCGCCGTTGCTGAAAAGCGCGGTGCCACGCTTGATCTTGCGGCGCACGGCAACAACTTCCTCGATCCGGTCCAGTTCCTGCGCGTTCAGCCCCATGGGCATGCACAGTTCCCGCAGATTGCAGCTGGCACATGCGACTTTGATGGATTGGACGTTCATGCTTGCGATCTAGGGTCGATGGGTGAGGCAACCGCTCATGCGGTCTTACAAGGTTTGCCGGCAGTCGAACAGCGCTTATTCTGACATAGCTCAATTTCGTGAATGAACGTCATTTTAGATTGATATACATCAAGATGGTGAATTTCGAACGTCTGCATAGTACGAAAACCTTAAGGATGCCCGATGAGCGCCGTTTCCCCCGATTTACTGCAACGTTTTGACATTCCCGGCCCGCGCTACACGTCCTACCCGACGGCGGACCGGTTCGTCGAGGCCTTTGGCGCAGACGATTACATACAAGCGCTCGAGCAGCGCCGAACCGGGATGGCCAAGGCCATGGCGATGCCGCTGTCCCTTTATGTGCACATTCCGTTCTGTGAGTCGCTGTGCTACTACTGCGCCTGCAACAAGATCATCACCAAGCACCATAGCCGCGCAGAGGAATATCTGCGCTATCTCAGCCGCGAGATCGATCTGCATGTGGCCCATGTAGGCAAGGGGCAGGTCGTTTCCCAACTGCATCTGGGCGGCGGAAGTCCCACTTTTCTCAATGATGCGGAGTTGCGTGAACTGATGGCCATGCTTCGACGCAGCTTCACGTTTACGCCCGGCGGTGAGTATTCGATTGAAATCGACCCCCGCACCGTGGATGCGACCCGCCTGGCCAATCTGGCTGAGCTGGGATTCAATCGATTGAGTTTCGGGGTGCAGGATTTTGACCCTGCAGTGCAAAAGGCCGTGCATCGGATCCAGCCCGCTGAGCAGGTTTTTGCGCTGATGGCGACAGCGCGCAGTCTCGGATTCGAGTCGGTCAATGTGGACCTGATCTACGGACTGCCCATGCAGACCCCTGAGTCCTTCGACCGCACACTGGCTCAGGTCGTGGAACTCAAGCCAGATCGTATTGCCCTCTATGCCTATGCCCACCTGCCGGAGCGCTTCAAACCACAACGGCGCATCATCACTGCCGAATTGCCCAACGGCGCCTCCAAAGTGTCGATGCTGTCGCGGTCGCTCTCGGCCTTTCTTGACGCCGGCTACGTCTACGTGGGCATGGACCATTTCGCGTTGCCAGATGACGCACTGGCTGTGGCCAAGCGGCAGGGCCGGCTACACCGGAACTTCCAGGGCTACAGTACGCAGCCCGATTGCGATCTGATTGCTCTCGGTGTGTCTTCTATCGGCCGGGTTGGCGCAACGTACAGCCAGAATGCCAAGACTTTGGCGGATTATTACGACCTGCTCGATCAAGGCCGCCTTCCGGTGGTGCGCGGGCTGGCGGTGTCCCGGGACGACCTGGCACGCAGGGCGGTGATCATGGCCGTGATGTGTCAGGGCCAGGTTCAATTCGAGGCGGTTGAGCTGGCCTACCTGATCGATTTCAAGTCGTATTTCGCCGCGGAAATGAACGCGCTGGCCGATCTCGCGAAGCAGGGTCTGGTGGAGTTGAGCGACACCGGCATTCAGGTGACCGCCGATGGCTGGTTCTTTGTGCGGGCCATCGCCATGGTCTTCGACCGCTATCTGCAGACCGACCGCACACGAGCGACGTTTTCCAAGATCATCTGAGCGCCACCATGCAGACCTCGATGGCCGCAACGGCGCTGCTGATGGGGCTGGCAGGTGGACCACACTGCATCGCGATGTGCGGGGCTGCCTGTGCCGGCATTGGCAAGGCCGCGGGCGAGCGAGGTTCTCAGGCAATCTGGACGTTTCAGCTCGGCCGGATCGTCGGCTACGCTCTGCTGGGGGCGCTGGCGGCGGCCTCGATGCAGGGGTTGGGCTGGCTCACGACACAGACGGCCACGATGCGACCGGTCTGGACACTGTTCCATGTGGCCGTAATGATTCTTGGTCTGGCCCTTTTTCTACTGGCACGCCAGCCGGTGTGGCTGGAGGATGCCGCCCGGCGCGTCTGGTTGCGCATTCGCGGGCTGCATGCGGCCTGGGGCCAAGGGGCACCGCTGGCCATTGGCGCGATGTGGGCATTCATGCCCTGCGGACTGTTGTATTCAGCCTTGCTGGTCGCGGCGCTCAGTGGCAGCGCCTTGGACGGGGCGTTGGCCATGGCATTGTTTGCGCTGGGGAGCAGCGTTTCTCTTTTGGTCGGCCCTTGGGTGTTGCTGCGGTTCGGCAACCGGGGCAATGGCGCCTGGGGCATGCGCCTGGCGGGCTTGGCACTGGCGGCCACGTCCGCATGGGCGCTCTGGATGGGCCTGGCGCACGATACAGCGCCATGGTGCGTTACGCCCTGAACGTCGCTTCCGTTGTCCTGCACCGCGCCTTTGACGACCCACCGCAAGATGATTCTGTAGCGTTCAGCGGCCCAGATGATCGGCCAGCAGGCGCGCCACGTGCACAGCCTCGCGCTGCGCACCGTCGCGGATCTGATGCCGGCAGCTCGTACCATCGGCCACGATCAAGGCATCGGGCTGATTTCGCACGGCAGGCAGCAGACTGAGTTCAGCCATCTGCATCGACACCTCGATGTGGCGGGCTTCATAGCCGAAGGTTCCCGCCATGCCACAGCAACTGCTCTCGATCAACTCGGGCATCGCGCCCGGAATCAGTCTGATGACATCCAGGATCGGACGCACGGCGTCAAAGGCTTTTTGATGGCAGTGGCCGTGCAGAAGGATCGGCTGTGTGGCGGGCCGCAGGCGCGACTTGAGATCTTCGAGCTTGCCGGCGGACGCTTCGCGGGCCAGGAACTCTTCCAGGAGCAGCGCCTGGCGACTGACCGTGTGGGCCGCCTCGCCGAGGCCCAGGGTCAGCGCCTCGTCGCGCAGGGTCAGCAGGCACGAGGGCTCCAGCCCAACGATGGCGATGCCCTGGGCGGCAAAAGGCAACAGGCAGTCGATCAATTCCCGCGCTTTGGCACGTGCTTCGTCCACCATGCCGCTGGACAAATAGGTGCGGCCACAACACAGATGCTTTCCATCCGCCACGGTTTTGGTCGCGACATGCACCGCGTAGCCTCCCGCGTTCAGCACGCGAATCGCCGCGCTGGCGTTGTCGTCCTCGAAAATTCCATTGAAGGTGTCCACGAACAACACAACCGGTTTGGCCGCTGCCAGCACTTCGGTGCGCGTGACCGTATCGTGCCGCGTGTTGAAGAAAGTCCGGGTTTTCCACTCCGGCAGGCTGCGCCGGGCCGAAAACCCCAGCCACTGTTCTCCCAGGCGCGCCAGCACGGGCAGGCGATTGCGCAGGTTCAACAATGGGGCAAGCCGGCTTGCCCAATGCGCATAGTCCGGCAGCCTGGCCACCAGTTTGTCTTTCAGCGTGTGACCGTGCTTTTGTTTGTAATGATGCAGGAACTCGACCTTCATCCTGGCCATGTCCACACCGGTCGGGCAGTCGCGTTTGCAGCCTTTGCAGCTCACGCAAAGCTCCATCGCCTCCTTGACCGCCTCGCCGATCAGGCCCTCGGGCCCTAGCTGGCCTGACAGAGCCAGGCGCAGGGTGTTGGCTCGCCCGCGTGTGAGGTGCTGTTCGTCCCGCGTGACGCGGTAGCTCGGACACATGGTCCCTGCGTCGAACTTGCGGCAGTGGCCGTTGTTGTTGCACATCTCCACGGCCTTGGCGAACCCCTGCGCCGGATCGCCGCCACTGCCGGGCGCGCTGATGGCTTCGGTGGCCGGATTGTTCTGCACGTTCCAGGCGCTCCAGTCGAGCACCGGTTGCAGCGGGATGATCTTGTAGCTGGGCGGGAAGCGCATCAGCCCCGTGTCGTCCATTTTCGGCGGGTTGACGATGCGCTGTGGACTCAGCAGGTTCTCCGGGTCCATGAACTGCTTGATCTGGCTGAACGCCTGCGTGATCTTCGGCCCGAACTGCCATTCGATCCATTCGCCCCGGCACAGGCCGTCGCCGTGTTCGCCGCTGTAGGCGCCCTTGAACTTGCGCACCAGCGCAGATGCCTCTTCGGCGATGGCACGCATTTTCACGGCGCCTTCGCGTCGCATGTCCAGGATCGGGCGGACATGCAGTGTGCCCACCGAGGCGTGTGCGTACCAGGTGCCCTTGCTGCCATGCTTGCGGAACACCTGGGTCAGGCCGTCGGTGTATTCGGCCAAGTGTTCCAGCGGCACGGCGCAGTCTTCAATGAAGCTGACCGGCTTGCCATCGCCCTTGAGGCTCATCATGATGTTGAGTCCGGCCTTTCGCACCTCCCACAGGTTCTTCTGTGGCGCGTCGTCGATCATTTCCACCACGCTGCCGGGCAGGCCGAGGTCACCCATGAGTTCGACCAGTTGCCGGATTTTCGGCGTGATGTCGGCCTTGGAGGCCCCCGAGAACTCCACCAGCAGAATGGCGTCGGGCTTGCCCTGGTTGATCTTCGGAGACAGGGCGGTGCGCACCGTGGGCGCAAAGGCAGGGTTCCGCAGCGCCAGTTCGATCATCGTACGGTCCACCAGTTCCACCGCGCTCAAGGTGCCATCGGCGCCCAGTTTCACGATGTGCTGGGCCGAATCCATGGCCTTGTAGAAGGTCGGGAAGTTCACCACGCCGAGCACCTTGGCGCGCGGCAGCTCGCTCAGGCGAAGCGTCAGGGATTTCGTGAGCGCCAGCGTGCCTTCGCTGCCGATCAGCAGGTGGGCGAGGTTGACGGCGCCGTCGTTTGTGTAGGGCCGCTCGTTCTGGTTGTGGAAGATGTCCAGGTTGTAGCCGCCCACCCGGCGCAACACCTTGGGCCAGCGGGCGTCGATGTCAGGGCGCAAGGTGTCGGCCAGGGTGCGTACGTACTCGCCGATTTCGCGGCTGCGGCCTGTGGCCTGGGCGTAGGCTCCGAGGTCAATCAGGGTGCCATCCGCCGTCCAGGCCTTGGCGCCCAGCACGTTGTGCACCATGTTGCCGTAGGCGATCGAGCGGCTGCCGCAGGAGTTGTTGCCGGCCATTCCGCCCAGCGTCGCCTGCGCGCTGGTGGACACGTCCACCGGGTACCACAGGCCGTGGGGTTTCAGTGCCGCGTTCAGGTGGTCCAGAACAATGCCGGGTTCCACTTCGACGGTGCGATTGGCAACGTCCACGGTCAGGAGGTTGCGCACATGCTTGCTGCAGTCGATCACCAGGCCGGCACCCACTGTCTGGCCGCACTGGCTGGTCCCGCCGCCCCTGGGCACGATGGGCGCGCCGAGGTCGCGGCAGATGTCCAGCGCCAGCGCCATGTCGGTACTGTTGCGCGGCACAAAGACGCCCACGGGCATGACCTGGTAGATCGAGGCATCGGTGGCGTAACGCCCGAGGTCGGCGGGGCTGAAGAGCACCTCACCCTGGGTTTGGGTGGACAGGCGCAGGGCGAGGTCGCCAGCGACTTCATTGCTGGCGCGGGCGGTCTGTTCGTAGATTCCGGCGCTGGACGTCTGGGTGACGTTGCGGGGCAAAGGAGCGTTCACGGGAATCAGGCCTTCACGAGTGCGGCGGCTGCCGCAGTGGCAGCACGCAACTGCTCCACCACGACGTCGCGCTTGTGATTCAGGTGGGCGACCAGCACCGCGCGCATCGCCAAGGGGTCGTGGGCGGTCAAAGCCTCAATCATCATTTCGTGTTCGCGCACCGCGCGGCCCCATTTTTCCTCGTCCTGGTTTGACCTGAATCGCAGCGCCTGAAGGCGTGCGTTGACCTGGCGGTAGGTCACGCTCAACACCGGGTTCCTGGCGGCGGTGTTGATGGCGTTGTGGATGGCCGCGTTCAGGCGGTAGTAGCCTGGCAGATCGCGCCGGGTGTAGGCGGCCATCATTTCGAAATGCATGGCGCGGATTTCGGCGAGTTCGGCATCGGTGATGCGCGTGGCCGCCAGTTCGCCCGACTGGCCTTCAAGTCCGGCCATCACCTCGAAGGTGTTCAGGACATCCGCCTCGGTCAGTTGCAGGGCGATGGCCCCCCGGTTGGGCAGCAGTTCCACCAGTCCTTCGGCGGCGAGCATCTTGATCGCCTCGCGCAAAGGGGTGCGCGACACGTTCAGCACCTCGCACAATTCGCGCTCATTGAGCTTGGCGCCCGGCGCGAGCCGGTTTTCGACCAGCATCTGGCGCAGTCGGCTTGCCACTTGTTCGTGCAGCGCGGCACGTGGGATGGAGATGATTTCTGCAGTCATACTGGAATTTTGTATGCAAAAAATACCGCTGTCAAATCGAAAATAATGGTATTTTCGGTTGACAAATGAATTTTGTATGCAAAAAATGCCCGTAAATCAATGGAGACTGATTGCATGTTGACCCTGGACTTTCACCCGACCGGACGCCACTTTCTGCAGATTCCCGGCCCGTCGCCCGTGCCCGACCGCATCCTGCGCGCCATGAGCCTGCCCACCATCGACCACCGCGGTCCCGAGTTCGGGGCGTTGGGCCGCAAGGTGCTGGCGGACATCCAGAAGATCTTCCAGACGCGCCATCCTGTGGCGATCTACCCGGCCTCCGGCACCGGAGCGTGGGAGGCGGCGCTGACCAACGTCCTGAGCCCCGGCGACCGGGTGGTGATGTACGAGACCGGGCATTTCGCGTCGCTGTGGCACAAGATGGCCTCGCGGCTGGGGGTTCAGACCGAATTTCTCGCCTTGCCAGGTAGCGAACATGCCGTGCCGGCCAGCTGGCGGCGCGGCGTGCAGGCGGATTTGATCGAGCAGCGCCTGACAGCCGACACCCAGCACCAGATCAAGGCCGTGTGCGTGGTGCACAACGAAACCTCGACCGGCGTGACCAGCGATATCGCCGCCGTGCGTCGCGTCATCGACGCTGCGAAGCACCCCGCGCTGCTGATGGTCGACACCATCTCCGGCCTGGCCTCGGCCGACTACCGCCACGATGAATGGGGCGTGGACGTGGCGGTCAGCGGCTCGCAGAAGGGGCTGATGCTGCCGCCCGGCATGAGCTTCAACGCCTTGTCGCCCAAGGCCATCGCCGCCAGTAAGACGGCGAAGCTGCCCAAAGCCTTCTGGGCCTGGGACGAGATCATCGAGATGAACCAGGGCGGTTACTGGCCCTACACGCCCAACACCAACCTGCTGTACGGGCTGTCGGAAGCCTGCGACATGCTGCTTGGCCAGGGGCTGGACGCGGTATTCGCGCGTCATCAGCGCTGGGGCGAGGGCGTTCGCGCCGCCGTGCGCGCCTGGGGGCTGGAGATCCAGTGCGCCGACCCGGCGGTCTATTCCCCGGTGCTGACCGGCGTGATCATGCCCGAAGGCGTGGACGCCGATGCCGTGCGCAAGCTCATCTACGAACGCTTCGACTGCTCGCTCGGCACGGGTCTGGGAAAGGTGAAGGGCCGGATGTTCCGCATCGGGCACCTGGGCGACTGCAACGACCTCACGCTGATGGCGGCATTGAGCGGTTGCGAGATGGGTCTCAAGCTTTCGGGTGTCAGACTGTCAGGTTCGGGCGTGCTGGCCGCGATGGAGTACTTTGCAGGGCAGCCCATGGCTGCGCCATCACAGCTGGCCCAGTGATCAGAAAGTCACATATTCATAGCAATCAACGACCATTTCACGCTGGGCTCATGCCAATTTCATTCATAAAAGGAGACAAACCATGCAAAGAAGAACATTTGTGACCGCAGCCGCCGCCACCCTGGCCGCGCCGATGCTTCACGCCCAGACCTTGCCCAGCGGGCCGGTGCGCATCGTTGTGGGCTTTCCGCCGGGCGGCGGCACGGATGCGCTGGCGCGGGTGGTGGGCCAGAAGCTCGCCACCATGTGGAACCTGTCGGTGGTGATCGAGAACAAGGCCGGTGCCGCCGGCGTGATCGCAGCGGACTTCGTCAGCAAGCAACCCGGCGATGGCAATACCTTGCTCATGGCCCATATCAACAGCCACGCGCTCGCGCCGGCGATGGGTCTCAAGCTGAACTACAACGCCGAGAAAGACTTCGTGCCGATCAGCATGGTGGGGGTCACGCCCATGCTTCTGATCTGCAATCCGGACCAGCCGGCGAAGACGGTGAAGGACCTGGTGGCGCTGTGCAAGGCCAATCCTGGCAAGATCAGCTTTGCCTCGGCCGGGGGAGGCTCTGCCCAGCACTTCGCGCTGGAAATGTTCAAGCTGCGGGCCCAGATCTTTGCGCTGCATGTGCCCTACCGGGGGTCAGCGCCCGCGCTGACCGACCTGATCGGCGGCCAGGTCAATTACTGTTTCGAGACCATGACCTCGGCCACGCCCTTCGTCAAGAGTGGTAAGGTGGTGGCGCTGGCGCAGACGCGGCTCAAACGTGCGAAGAGCTATCCCAATGTTCCGACGATGGCCGAATCGGGCTTTCCCGGTTTTGAGGCCACGGTGTGGTATGGCCTGATGGGTCCCGGCAAGATGCCGCCCGCCATGGCCCAGCGCATGAACGAAGACGTCAACAAGGTGCTGGCGATGCCCGACGTGCAGGAAAAGATGGAGCAGTACGGCGCCGAGGATGGCGGCGGCTCCATCGAGAAGTTCGCCAGCTTCATCAAGGACGAACAGCAGAAGTGGGCGCAGGTCGCCAAGGCGGCCAACGTCAAGGTGGACGCCTGACCCACCGGGCCGGGCGGCAACTGGCCGCGTTCAGCCGGTCAGGCCGAGTTTCTCGGCCAGGCCAATGCGCTGGAGCTTGCCGGTCGCGCCCTTGGGGATCTCGGCCAGGAACAGGATCTTGCGCGGCACCTTGAAGTCGGCCAGTTTCGTCGCCGCGAAGTCGCGCAGCTCGCGCTCGGTCAGCGTCATGCCCTCGCGCAGCACCACGGCGGCGGCAACGTCTTCGCCGAGCTTGGCGTGCGGCATCGCAAAGGTCACGACCTGGGCCACCGCCGGATGGTCCATCAGCACTTCATCGACTTCGCGCGGCGAAATTTTCTCACCGCCCCGGTTGATGATTTCCTTGAGGCGACCGGTCAGCGTCAGGTAGCCATCAGGCGTCAGTGTGCCTTGATCGCCGGTGCGGAACCAGCCATGGGTGTAGGCTTCGGCGTTGGCCTTGGGATTGTTTTCGTAGCCGGCGGTGACGTTCTCGCCGCGAATCACGATTTCACCGATGGTGTCGGGCGGCAACAGGTTGCCGGCGTTGTCCATGATGGCCACCTCGGGTCCGGCGGCAAGACCGACCGAGCCGGGGATGCGTTTGGCCGGCGGTAGCGGGTTGCTGGCCATCTGATGTGCGGCTTCGGTCATCCCATAGGACTCGATCAGCGGGGCCTTGAACACCTGCTCAAGCTCGGCAATGACCTGCGGCGGCATGGACGATGACGACGAGCGGATGAAGCGCAAGGGGTTGTCGCGGATCACGTCGGCGTTGCCGCCCGCGCGCGAAAGAATGGTCTGGTGCATGGTCGGCACGGCGGTGTACCAGCTCGGTTTGCACTCCTTCATCCAGCCAAAAAACTTGAGCGCATTGAAGCCGGGTGTCACGAAGATCTGGCTGCCAACGGCCATCGGTGCCAGCACCCCAGCAATCAGCCCGTGGATGTGGAACAGCGGCATGATGTGCAACTCAATGTCGGACTCCGTGAGTTGCAGCGTCTGGCTGATGTTGCGCGCTGAAGCGCACACGTTGCGGTGCGACAGAGGCACGATCTTGGGTCGCGACGTGGTGCCAGAGGTGTGCAGGATCAGCGCCACGTCGTCGGTCGTCGCGGGCCCGCCTTGCTCTGCAGGCGATGCGGGTGCACCAGCCTTTGCAACAAGCTCAAAATCACCCGCGCCTCGTTCGGGATGAGCCAGCAGCTCGATCACCGCGATGCCCAGTTTGGCGGCCACGGCACGGGCCGGCGTCTCGCTGCCCTGCGCCACGATCAAGGCTTTGGCGTTCAGATCGCTCAAGTAGAACTCGAACTCATCAGCCCGGTAGGCCATGTTGAGCGGAGCGCATGTGCACGCGCCGGCCACGGCCACGAAGGCGGTGGCCATTTCCGGGCAATTGGGCAAGACCAGGCCAACGCGGTCCCCGCGGCCAATACCCAGCCCGTTCAGCGTCTGAACGGTACGGCCCACGAGGGCATTCAATGCGCCGTAGCTCAGGGGCTTGGCAGAGGGGGCGGTGATTGCGATGGCGTCAGAGCGCTGGCGGGCAATCATCTCGGAAAGTGTGGTGAAGGCGGTCATGATGGGTCGTTCGAAGTTCAGAAAGGGGGTATTGAATTGTGATTCAAGCCAGGCGTAGCGTTGCCTTGTGTTGCTGAAGCGTATTGGCCAGCAAACTGGTCAGCGCGTACACGGCATCGATGGTGGGTGTCGGCTTCTGGGTGATGCGTCCGAGTTCCATGACCGAAGCGACGAGCGCCTGCAGTTCCAGCGGTCGGCCTTGTTCGACGTCCTGCAGCATGGAGGTCTTGTGCTGACCGACGGCCTGCGCACCCGCAATCCGCTTTTCCAGGCTGACCTTGAACTGCACGCCGAGTGCCTCGCCGATCGTCTGGGCCTCCCGCATCATCGCGGCGGCCAGCTCCCGGGTCGGGGCATACAGGCAGATGTCTTCCAGCGTCGCGTGGGTCAGGGCGCTGATGGGATTGAAGCTCAGGTTGCCCCAGACTTTGAGCCAGATTTCGGAGCGGATGTCGCGAGAAATCGGTGCCTTGAAACCCGCGGTCTTGAAGGCATCGGCAATTTCTCGTATGGATGGCGTGTCGCCGCCGTTGAGTTCGCCCAGCGTAAAACGATTGCCCTCGATGACCTTGATGATGCCGGGTTGGATGACTTCGCTGGCCGGGTAGACCACACTGCCGATGACGCGATCGACGGCGATGGACTGCGCAATCACCCCATCGGGATCAACGGCCCTGATGGGCGTGCCCTCCCAGGCTCCCGGCAGCTTGTGGAAATACCACCAGGGAATGCCGTTCTGCATGGTGACCACCCGGGTCTTTTCATGCATGATCGCGGGCAACTCGGCGGCGATCGCGGCCACCTGATGGGCTTTCATGCCGAGGATGACGACATCCTGCACCCCGGCCTCAGCAATGACCGAGGTCACGCGGGCGGGTCGAGCCAGCAGTTCCTTGCCATCTTCCTCGATCAGCTTCATGCCATTTTGCCGAACGGCCTCAAGGTTGGCACCCCTGAGGATGAGCGTGACGTCATGACCGCTGAGCGCCAGCTTCACGCCGAGCATGCCGCCGATGGCACCGGCGCCTACGACACAAATTCTCATGATGGGGCTTCCGTTGATGGGTCTGGTGATGATGGGGCGGGCCCATAAGTATTGCGCAGGGTGCCGACGCCATCGATGATCACCTCGACGACGGTTCCTGGCTTCATGGGCAGCACACCCGAAGACGTGCCGCAGGCGATCAGGTCGCCGGGCATCAGGGTCATGCAGCGGGAGATGGCGCTGACGATTTGCGCCGGCGAAAAGATCATGCCACTGCAGGGAAAATTCTGACGCTCGCGGCCGTTCACCAGTGTGCGGACCCGAAGTGTCCGGACGTCGAGTCCGGTGACAATGGCCGGACCAAAGGCGCCGAAGGTGTCGAAGCCTTTGGCACGCGTCCATTGGGCAAAGCTGGGGTCCTTGTTCAGAAGTTCGATCGCCGTGACGTCGTTGACGCAGGTCACACCAAAGATCGCCTGCTCCGCTTCTTCAAGATTCAGGTTGCGGCCGACCTTTCCTATCACCAGGCCGAGTTCGCCCTCGTAGACGACCCGACCGTCGTAACCGGGCGGGGTTTCGATGGTCTGGCCATGGGCCAGGTAACTGCTGCTTGCCTTGATGAAATACAGCGGCTCTTCGGGTATTGACAGTCCCTGTTTTTCTGCTTGCGCATGATCGTTGTTCCACAAGGCCAGGAACTTGGAGGGGCGACACGGCAGCGTGATCTTGACGTCGGACAGCGCGAAACGCCGGCCGGTCCGCAGCGGCTCACCGAACAGATCGCCTTCGTGTTCGTCGACGAAGTCGCCGTCCAGCGTGCCAAAGCCCGCTCTGCCGTCGCAATCAAACCTCAACCACGTCGTCATCGTCGATATCCTTCGGTCGTCTTCTCAGCTTGCCCAGCAGTTGGCCAATGAAGGGCCAGAACAGCATCACCATGGCCAGACCGGTGATGCTGCCTACCAGCGGGTTGGAAACGAACACCATGAGGCTGCCACCCGAACCCAGCAGCGACTGGCGGAAGGCGTTTTCAGCCATGTCGCCGAGCACCAGCGCCAGCACCAGTGGCGCCAGCGGATAGTTGAGCTTCTTGAACACATAGCCCATGACGCCAAACACCAGCATGAGCCAGACGTCGAACATCGAGCTGTGGACCGTGTAAGCGCCTACGGCGCAGATCACCAGAATCACCGGGGCGATGATGGCAAACGGGATGCGCAGGATGGCCGCGAACCAGGGCACGGTGAGCAGTACCACGATGAGTCCGGCGATGTTGCCCAGGTACATGCTGGCAATCAGCCCCCAGACGAAGTCCTTCTGCTCGACAAACAGCAGCGGACCGGGCTGCAGTCCCCACACCAGCAAACCGCCCAGCAGCACAGCGGCCGTCGGCGAACCCGGAATGCCCAGCGTCAGCATGGGCAACAGGGCCGCGGTGCCAGCGGCGTGGGCGGCCGTCTCTGGTGCCAGAACGCCTTCGACCTCGCCCTTGCCGAAGTTCTTGCCATTGGGGGAAAAGCGTTTCGCGATGCCATAGCCCATGAACGACGCGGGGGTCGCGCCGCCGGGCGTGATCCCCATCCAGCAGCCCACCAGGGAACTGCGCAGGTAGGTCGCCCAGTAGCGTGGCAGTTTCTTCCAGGTCTCCAGAACGACCTTGGCGTCAATCTTGGCTGACTTGCCCTTGAAGGAAAGCCCTTCTTCCATGGTGACCAGGATCTCGCCAATACCGAACAGACCGATCACCGCGATCAGGAAATCAAAGCCCTTCATCAGCGGTTCGAAGCCGAAGGTCAGGCGCAACTGGCCGGTCACGTTGTCCATGCCGATCGCAGCCAGCGTGAAGCCCAGGAACATCGCCGCCAGCGTCTTCCAGGGGGCACCCTTGTTCATGCCCACGAAGCTGCAGAACGTCAGCAGCTGCACGGCAAAAAACTCGGGCGGCCCGAACTTGAGCGCGAACTTCGCCACCAACGGCGCGGTAAACGTGATCATCAGCACCGCGACCAATGCCCCGATGAACGACGAGGTGAATGCGGCGGTCAGCGCCTGGGCGGCCTGACCTTGCTGAGCCATCGGATAGCCATCGAAGGTCGTGGCCACGGACCAGGGTTCGCCCGGGATATTGAACAGGATCGAGGTGATCGCACCGCCGAACAGTGCACCCCAGTAGATGCACGACAGCATGATGATGGCGGACGTCGGGTTCATGCTGAAGGTCAGCGGCAGCAGGATCGCCACGCCATTGGCCCCGCCCAAGCCCGGCAACACCCCGATCAAGACGCCCAGCAGGATGCCGACGAACATCAGGCCGATATTGACGGGCGACAACGCAACCGCAAACCCCTGGAACAGTGCTTGTACTTCGTCCATGGTCAGAATCCCAGAGCGGCCTCGATCGGCCCTTTGATCAGCGGCACCTTGAACCAGATTTCAAACATCCCGAACAGGATCACCGACACGATGACGCCTGTCAGTCCTGACTTCAGCACGCTGAATTTTCCCTGCCAGCGCATGAAGACCGCGATGAAAACCGCGGAGGCCACATACAGTCCAATCCACTGCATGAAGCCCACGTACACCAGGCTCGGCACGAAGATCGCCAGGACAAGCCGGATCTCGGCCCGCGACACAAATGGAATTTCCCGGTTGGCGCGCAAAGCCTTCAGCAGGTTGATGAGGCTGGCAATGTTCATCAGCAGGCCGATGTAGAACGGAAAGTAGCCGCTCTGGGGACCCTCTTCGGTCCAGCCGGCGCCGATGCGATGGCTGTCCCACATCACCAGGCTGCCCAGCAGCATGAAAGCGAAGGCCGTAATGATTTCCAATGTCCGCCGGGTCGCGGCGGTGGGTGAGCGGCCGTGGCCGTCATCCGGATCGTGTTGTGTCATGGCAATGCAAAGGCGGTTGGCGCGACTTGTCGCGGGGGGCATGGGAAATGCGGGCTCCCGCGCCTTGCGGCCCGGGGGGGGCTGCGCGCAGCGCCTATTTGGCGACGAATCCGGCTTCCTGCATCAGCAGGCGGTGGCGGATTTCTTCATTGGCCACCCACTTGGCAAACTCTGCGCCGGTCATGAAGGTCTGATTGAAGGCGCCTTCATCCATAAACTTCTTCCACTCGGGCGTGGCGCGCACTTTCTGCATCAGGTCGACGTAAAAAGCGATCTGCTCCGGCTTGACGTCGGGCGGCATGAAGATACCGCGCAACATGACGTACTCAACATCCAGTCCACTTTCCTTGCAGGTCGGAATATCACCCCAGGCCTTGTCGGCAATCTTCTCCTTGTAAGGCAGACGCTTGCCGTCGAAGACACACAGGGGCCTGAGCTTTCCGCCGCGCCATTGGGCGACCGCCTCGATCGGGTTGTTGACGGTCGAGTCCACGTGTTTGCCGACCAGCTGCACAGCCACTTCACCCCCGCCCTTGTAGGGCACATAGATGTATTTCACTCCGGCGGACTTCTCGACCAGCGCCGTGACGATCTGGTCTTCCTGCTTGGAGCCCGTGCCGCCCATCTTGAGCTTGCCGCCCGCGGCCTTGGCCGCCCCGAGATAGTCCTGTGCGCTCTTGTGGGGCGTCTCCGCGTTGACCCAGAGCACGAATTCGTCGAGCGCCAGCATCGCCACGGGCGTCATGTCTTTCCAGCTGAACGGCACGCCGGTGGCCAGCGGCGTGGTGAACAGGTTGGAGAGCGTGATGACGATCTTGTGGGCGTCGCCCTTGCTGTTCTTGATGTCCAGGAACCCTTCGGCGCCCGCGCCGCCGCCCTTGTTGACCACCACCATCGA
>Ga0075163_10005826_pt1 | contig 16360 bp, 16 predicted proteins | sample JI1023141ADNA_FD_71478 | JGI IMG/M metagenome (GOLD analysis project Ga0075163, IMG submission 71478) | Wastewater effluent complex algal communities from Wisconsin, to seasonally profile nutrient transformation and Carbon sequestration -... | ecosystem: Engineered > WWTP > Effluent > Algae...
GCGGCGATCACGCTGCCGGATGCGCCACCGGACCTGCTGGATGTGCCAGACATGAGCAGTGCGCTGGGTGGGACGATGGGGAGTGGCGGGTTTGGCAGTGGGGGAGCCGGAGGAGGATTTGGCAAAGGCGTGGGCATGGGAGGAGCGGCGGGATTTGTGAGTCTGCCGCCGTCGATGAGGAGCCGGTGCTCTGCGACGGAGCGCTTGGAGAAGCTGCGCCAGACCGGAGGACGCCCCGAGTGCGAGGCGGCGGTGACGAAGTCGCTCGCTTGGTTTAAGACGAAGCAGAACGCCGATGGCTCATGGGGGCGCGCGAACAAGTGCGCCATGACTGGATTTGCGCTTCTCTGCTACCTGGGGCGCTGCGAGACGCCGGACTCACCGTTCTACGGCGACAACGTGATGAAGGGCATCATGTATTTGATCGAAGTCTCGAAGAAGAATCCGCACGGGATCATTTCAGAGAACTGGGAGGGCGGCAAAGGCAATGCGGGCGCTTACGAGCACGGGATCGCGACGTATGCGCTGGGAGAGATGTACACGCTGGCGCGATTGGGGAGCAAATCGTTGCCGGGGATGAGAGAGGCGTTTGAAAAGGGCGTCGAGGTCATCATCAAGAACCAGAAGCCCAACGGTGCCTGGACCTACGGTGGCACCGAAATCGTTTACAATCCCGGACCAGGTGGAGAAGATTTGTCCGTGGTCGGCTGGCAGTATCAGGCATTGAAGGCAGCGAAGAACACCAGTCTCAAGATCAACGGTCTGCACAGCGCCATCGACAAGACGGTGGATTATCTTCTCACCAAGCAGACCAAGGATGGCGGTTTCGGTGGTGCCAGCCGTGACGCGCACTACAACCAATGGAGCTTGAGCGGTTGCGGTATTCTCGGACTTCAAACGTTGGGCAAAGGTGGGAAGAAGAAGGAGATCGGCAAGGGTATGAAGTTCCTCCGAGACTTCCTCACTGCCGAGCCGCTCGACTGGAACAAGAACTGCAATTTGTACTGCTGGTACTACTACACGCAGGCATTCTTCCAGGCCGGAGGCGACGACTGGAAGTTTTACAACGAGCAATTCCTACCACAGATCCTTTCGGCCCAGCAGCCCGATGGTGCCTTCAAGCGTGGCCGCGCAAACTGGCCCGCTGGTGACGCTGCGGACGACATCTACCGACAGACTCTGTGCACGCTCCAATTGGAGGTCTATTATCGTTACCTCAAGGTCGGTGACCGTGAGGATGACTCCATCTTCGACAAATAGGCAGGCTTCGAGTGAAGGGAGGGCCTCGGAGTTGATTCTTTCTACTCCTATTGTGCTTTCATGGCTTTGAAAAGATACCGTCGTGAGTCGGTACCTCTTCGAGGCGCTCAAAGCCACTGTGAGAATCGAGATGTCTTCTCTCGGATACTTGTTCCGGGGTGTTTTGGCAGGAATGACACCAAGCTGACACGATTCACAATTTTATTACATTTATAATAAAGGTTGTAAATTGCAATCAATCCGGCTACACTGTCTTTTGAAAAGCCATGAAAATCACCCCTCTCATCTATCAAACGGCTGCCGCCCTCGGCCTGCTTCTGTGTGGATCAGCTAGGGCGGACATCGTAACAGATTGGAATTCGCAGATTCTTCAGGCCGTCGATGCGCTCGGAGCCGAGTCGCCCTATGCCGCCCGAGACATGGCCCTGATGCACACGGCGATGTACAACGCCATTGAGAGCGTCACGAACCAATACCAAATCTACACGTACGGTGCATACAATGGCCCGACAGGTACTGCCGCCCCAGGTGCCAGCATCGAGGCTGCCGCGACGTCGGCTGCATACACCGTGATGCAGAATCTTTTCCCGACCTTGGCAGGTCCCGGAGGCGCGCTGGAGACTCAGTACAACACACATCTTGGAGTCCTCGGAAATGGACAGTCGATCGTGGACGGTGTGGCTTGGGGGCAATCGGTGGCTACCGGGCTCCTGAATTGGAGGGGAGCAGACGGTGCTGCGGGTGCGCAGTCTCCGTACAACGTATCTGGCCTCGGCCACTGGCAGCCGACCGATCCGAATGTGCAGCAACCTGTTTATCCTTCATGGGGAGATGTCACGCCATTTGCCATCGCGAGCGCAGCAACTGTGCTCCCGACCACGCCCGGCACCTACGATCAGAACGACACCAGCACCACCACTCTCAGCGCGGTCCTCAATAGCGCTCCCAACGCGACCCTGACAGGTTACATCTCAACGACCACCTATGCTGCTGACTACAATCAGGTGAAGGATCTCGGTTCGCAGTCCAGCCTCACCCGGACGCCCGATCAGACTGAGATCGCCTATTTTTGGGCCGCAGGGACAGGCACAGTCACCCAGCCCGGCATGTGGAATGAGATCGCCACCGATGTCTCAGGCGCATTCAACTACACGCTTGAGGAGAATGCACGACTCTTGGCTGCGCTGAATGTATCCCTCGCTGATGCCGGCATCGCAGGTTGGAAGGCCATGTATCAGACTGACCTTTGGCGCCCTGTAACCGCTGTTGCTTTCGAGAGTGATGCCTTCAATCCAGACCTCGACAACAACCCACTCACTTCAGGTGAAGTTGGCTGGACGCCCCTCATCACAACCCCGAACACCCCCGAATATTTGTCAGCACAAGCCGCGTTCGGTTCTGCTGCCGGCAGTGTTCTAGCGGCATTCTTTGGGGACAACGTCAATTTCACAGCAGACAGCGACATTCTAGGAGATGGCTCGGTCATCCTCACCCGCAGCTACACTAGTTTCAGTCAGGCAGTCGATGAAGCTGGAATGAGTGGCATATACGGAGGGAACAATTTTGCGTCGTCGGTCACTGACGGACAGATCGTCGGAACCACCGTGGGACTGGAAGTATTGGCCAACAATTTTACACCTGTGCCCGAACCTTCCGGGGCAATGCTGATTGCCAGCGTCGGCATCACGATGCTTTTGCGTCGTCGTCGTTTTTGAATGATCGCGTTGCAGCTTGAGATCTGATTTGAGGTGGCCCCCCCAATCACCCGAAGCCTATTGCTTCTTCAACTCGCGCTGACGTTCCTCCTCGGCGGCCTTCTCGGCGAGAAGCCGAGCTGTGGCGGCGGCCTGTCTGATACGCTCTTTTGCCGCGCGCTCCTTTTCGGCGGCCTGTCGCATGGCGTCACGCTCGGCGCGGACGATTGCTGCTCGCGCTTCGGCGGCTCTGCGCTCCGCTTCCTTCGCGGCGCGTTCCCGGGCTTGGGCCTGTTCGTAGGCTTGCTTGGCGAGGCGCATCTCCTCGCGTTCTCGGGCCTTTAGTTCTTCAAAGGCCTGCTTCTCGGCGAGTCGTTGCGCACGGGTCTCCTCAGCCAATTTGCGGGCCGCTTCGCGTTCGGCCAGAGCCTTGGCTTTGATCTCTGCTTTTTCGGCGTCAGCTTGGATCTTGGCGAGACGCGCTGCTTCCTTCTCGGCGGCGGCTTGGGCCTTGGCCTCAGCAGCAGCTTGTTTGGCGGCCTCCTTCTCGGCCAGAGCTTTGGCTTTGGCCTCTGCTTTCTCGGCGTCAGCTTGGATCTTAGCGAGACGCGCTGCTTCCTTCTCGGCGGCGGCTTGAGCCTTGGCCTCAGCGGCGGCTTGTTTGGCGGTTTCCTTCTCGGCCAGCGCTTTGGCTTTGGCCTCTGCTTTTTCGGCGTCAGCTTGAATCTTGGCGAGGCGTGCTGCTTCCTTCTCGGCGGCGGCTTGGGCTTTTGCCTCGGCGGCGGCTTGTTTGGCAGCTTCCTTCTCGGCAAGCACTTGGGCCTTCGCCTCGGCTGCGGCGAGCATGGAGGCGATGTCGGCGGCGACCTTTGCCTGGAGGCCTGAGCTGACGGCGTCTCGGAAGGCGAGCAATTGCTGACTCAAGTCGTTGGCTCGATGGATGAACTGGTCTGCTTCATCTGGCAAGACATGGCCTTGGACTTGGAGGGCTTGGAGTTTTTGCGCGGTATCGGATAGAGTGGTGAGGAATTTTGGGTCGGGCTTGATGGTCATGGCGTGAGTGAGGGCAATTGCCCCTTTACGGATAAAAAATGGGGCACAATGGATGGACGCAGATGCGCTCCTGTAAATGGCCAATCCACGAGACATCGGCACGCCATCCGCACGACGACAAAGGCTTGCGAGAACACGAGACTCTGTGCGGGAAGCACACCCTTACTTGAAGGCGCTCGGCAGTAGCTCGGACACCTGCATCGAAACAGGTTTTCCATGCTGCAAAAAGCACACCGTTGTCAGTGGCGTGGCAAATTCGACGATGAACTGTCGGCATGCGCCGCATGGGGGAAACTCATGGCCAAGGCACACGACTGCGAGCGTGGCGATTTTCATGGCAGGCCCTTCTTCGGCGACCGCGTGGCAGATGGCGCTGCGCTCGGCGCAAATGGTGAGGCCATAGCTGGCGTTCTCGACATTGCAGCCGGAGAAGATACTCCCTGCGACGGTGCGGAGCGCCGCTCCGACTTGGAACTTGGAATACGGCGAATGAGCCTTGGTGGCGACATCACGAGCAATGGACATCAGATCGGCGGACATGCCGCCATCATGGCACAAAGAAGGCGCAGAGGGAGTGGAAATCAGCCCCCTGGAGAATGCGGGTATACCATGAGAGATTGAGAAAGTGCAAATCCCTGCTCAATCGTGACGTCCAATCTCGCCGCAGTTCGTCATGTGACTTCGGAGTCTCTGGCCCCTGCTGCTCCAAGACTCAGAGCGCCTTGAACTTCACATCCTTCCAGCGCACCGAGAACGGTCCTGTGCCTTTCTTGATGCCGTGGACTTGAAAGCCGATGTAGCCTTCGGGATCGCCTGATTGCTTGAAGTCGGCCGTCACCACGCTGTTTATCCAGCTCTGGTAGTGATCTCCCTTCACGACGATGCGGTAGTGGTTCCACTCGCCCTTTTTGAAGGCTGCCTTCGCGGCATCGGTGCGGATGCTCTCGGTGTTGGTCAGCAGACTCCACCACGTACCACGACGCGCTTCGTCATAAAAATTTCCTGCTGTACCATTCACCGCGATCTCGCACTGTGGACCGTAGAGGCGACCGGCAGGCAGGGGCTTGCCTTTGCTGCCCTCGGGAGCGGGATCACCCTCTTTGGCGAGGTGACTGCGCACCTGCACACCCGAGTTGAGTTCATCATCCACCTTGACGTCGAACTCGAGTTCAAAATCCTTGAACGCTCCCTTGATCAGGAAGCTGTTCGGGCTGCCATCGGTCGTGGTGCCGATGAGCACACCGTTTTCAACTTTGTAGCTGGCCGTGCCGCTGACGATCTTGGCATCGCCGAGACTGTCCTTGAACCAATGCTGCCAGCCGTCTTCGGCTTGGATGGAGAGAGTTGCCACGGTCAGCGCCGCAGCGGGAAGAAGAATGAATCGAGTGATGTTCATGGGGCACACAGAACGCCCGAATTGGCCCGCGTTCTTCCATTAGAATTGCTAGATCGATTGCTCCTAACCCTGAATCAGTCGGGTTTTAATCCGAAAAAAACCCCAATAAAATGGACATCGGTCTTGACCTTGAGAGTCAAGACTGATAAAAATGGGATTAATATTCGATTTTAATCGATGGCGCGCCCAACCAACAGCTTCGAATCACACAGCCTGACCATCGCGATTACCCCGCAGATGAAGGTGTATCTCGAAGATCTCGTGATGAAGGGGACATACGGTTCCAGCCCCGCCGAGGCGGCGAGGATGGCGTTAAGCCGGACGATTGATGACATGATTGATAAAGGCAGCATCGCCCGCCGCAATTTTCAAGTTCAAGGTACCACGATTGTCCAACCCTGACTCCCACACTCTCAACGCCCACCCTCAACTCCCCATTCCCATGCCCGCTCTCCTCGAAGCCGATCCTGATACCACCGTATTCACCACCCTGGTGGATGCTAACCTTACCGACGATGACGCCGGACACACCGGCGGATGGAACTCCGAAACCCGACTGCACGTCCTAGCCTGGGAGATCGTGAAATACATGCCTGCTCTCGCGGGCGACCTCGCTTCGGCCGGGCGCTCACGTTTCATGACAGTGTGCTAGAGGCTGACGGAGGCCCCCGCCTTCCGATCAAGCCTCTCTTTTCACGGTCTGCGTGACCGAAGTGTTTCCCCGCGCTGCTTGCGCTTGTGTATCTGCGGAACACGGCAATGATGCGCACTGATTTTCCCCTCAGTGTGATGATTGATAACCCACTTAAAGCAGCCGCTCTTGTTACGCTCTCCCTGATTCTCTGCTCCTGCGACACCCTCAGGAATGCCATCCCGGACATTCACATGCCCGAGATGCCGAAGATGCCCGATCTCACGGGCGTGAAGAAACTTCTCCCTGGCTCGGACGACAGCGTCTCGGCCGACGATCCTCTCGTGCCCTTCAGTGCATCGGGCAAGCTAGCAGCAGGGCACACCCTGCGGCTGCGCCTCTATGAGGGTGCGATGAATGCGCGTGAGATCTACAGCGGGCTCGTCATGGTCGATGATCAGGGAATCGCGCAGATTGGCGACATTGGGTCTGCCAAGATCGGTGGTCGCGCGCTTCCAGATGCGGAAAAAATGCTCCAGTCCGTGTGCCGTGTCAGTGGGCATGCATCGCTGCAAATTCATGTACACATCGTTTCGGTTGAGAATGTGAAGCTGATCGCCGTCACGGGCGATGCGAAGTCGCCGCAGTATCTACCCACTAGGGATGCGATGCGCTTCAGCGATGCCGTGAATCATTCCGGCGGTCGCAAGGCCTCGTCGCACGGGAGGGCCGTTTACCTCACGCGGAATGGCGTGAAGAAGTTCTTTGGCCACATCGGCGCGCTCGATGACTGGGGCACACCGGAGGCGGGGGACATCATCACGCTCTCTGCCGATCTCTAAAACACGAGCGCACCCGCACGCACATGTTGATCACCGTCGGCGACACGTCCGCCAAGCCAGCCGCAGAAGAGAGTCTCGGCCAACTTTTCAAATCAGTCGCCATCCTGCGCATCGGCAGTGGACTCGTGCTCGCATGGTTTCATGGCTGGCCTGGTGCCCGATCTGCCTATCAATTCCTCTGGAAGGAGCAGCCGTGGGAATGGGTCGGCATTCTCGGCAAAGCCAACATCCCTTATCCCCACCTGGTTGCGCCTGCGGCGGCGCTCGTCATCGCTGCCGTTTGCATCAGTTGGACGCTCGGTTTCGTTACGCGGCTTTTTTCAGCGGCGTTCATTCCAGTTGCCATCGGCGGCATGATCGTCGCGCATCGTCTGGAGTCCTCTCAGATCGAGGCCTGCGCGCTCTATCTTCCCATCGCGTTCACGCTGTTGCTCTTTGGTTCGGGCAATATCTCGCTCGATTTTTTCTTCCACCTCGGACAGAAGGCCAAGGAGCCATCCAAGCGCCGCTGACGTCCGCGCGCGCCGTTTGCCATGCCCACCCGCACCGCCCAGCCAGCAGGCACAGTCACGCAGCCGGTCGAGCGCGTCCTCGCCATCGACCCAGCGTTGCGCAAGACCGGATACGCCGTCGTCGAGAAGAGCGGTCGCGACCTGCGAGTCATTACCTACGGTGTGATTCACAACCAGCCCAAGCTCCTCGCATCCGGTTGCCTCGTGCAGATCCGCCAGCAACTCTCCGACGTCATCAAAGCCCACGCTCCCACTGTCTGCGGCATCGAGTCCACCATCTTCGTGCAGAGTTACAAAACGGCCATCATCCTCGGCACCGCGCGCGGCGCATGTCTCCTCGCCGCAGCTGAGCACGGACTCCCCATTTATGAATACGCACCGCGCGAGGTAAAGCAGGCCGCCGTCGGCCGGGGTGCCGCGCACAAGGATCAGGTCGCCTTCATGATCCGTTCCATGCTGCGGCTTCGCGAGACCCCACCGCCTGATGCCGCCGATGCGTTGGCCGTGGCCATCGCCCACTTTCAAAACGCCGACGCGCACCGCATGCAGCAGCGCGAAGCGCGGCGCGTCTGAGTGCTCCACCGCTCTTCACCCTGCGGGGAAGGATGGATCGGTGAAGTTGAACTCGCCTTTTCTATTGGTTGCCACGGCGGGCGTTCCGTATTCAAATCAAGAAACATCCATGAACCGGCTCCCCCTCATCGCTTTGGTTGTTTCATTCTCACTCGGCAAGGCAGCCGAGCCCGCCAAGATCGAACTGGCGAAGGAAGGCAGCGCGTTGGTCCCCATCGTCATTGCCGCAGGCGCGGCGGAGCGGACGAAAACGGTGGCGGGTGAGCTGGCGGACTATCTGGGGCGCATCACGGGCGGTAAGTTTGAGGTCACAACGGGCGATGGCTCGAGCGGCATCGTGGTTGGAGTCACGGCCGATTTTCCAGGCATCAGCAAGGACGAGTGGCTCACGGACACGGCCATCACGGCGCGGGAGAATTATCTCGTGCGCTCTGAAAAGGGAAGGCTGTTGCTGATTGGAAACCAACAGCCCGGCGTGGAGCATGCGGTGTGGGATCTGCTGCATCAACTTGGCCATCGGCAGTTTTTTCCAGGAGTGCACTGGGAGATCGTTCCGAAGTTGGCTGACGTGAGTGTTGAGGTCGGCCGTTTCGAGCGTCCTGCGTTTCACTCGCGCACGATCTGGTTTGGCTACGGAGCCATCGCGGAGCGCAAGGCGGACTACGAGGCGTGGTGTCGGCGCAACCGTGCGACGAAGGGCATTGAGCTGAGCACCGGTCATGTTTACGACAAGATCCTGCACGATCACAAAGCGGAGTTTGAGCAGCACCCGGAATGGCTCGCGCTCGTAGGTGGCAAGAGGCAGGGGGCAAAGTTCTGCATCGCCAATCCAGAGTTGCGAAAGCTGGTGGTGGCGGATTTGATCAAGAAGCTGGATGCCGTTCCGACGCTCGACTCCGTGTCGTGCGAGCCGAGCGATGGCGGCGGCTGGTGCGAGTGCGCTGAGTGCGCGAAGATCGGCAGCGTGAGCGATCAGGCACTGCTGCTCTCGAATGAAGTCGCGCGTGCCGTCGCGGCCAAACATCCTGGCAAGTTTGTCGGCCAGTATGCCTACAACGAGCACTCGCCCGCACCGTCGATCCCGGCTGAGCCGAATGTCGTCGTGAGCATCGCCGCCGGATTCATCAAGGGCGGCTACACCATGGACCAACTCATTGATGGCTGGAGCGACAAGGCTTCGGTGCTCGGCATCCGCGAGTATCTCAGCGTGCATCCGTGGGACCGCGACATGCCCGCGCAGGCACGCGCTGCCAAGCTCGGCTATGTGCAGGAGACGATTCCGCATTACCACGAGAAAGGCGCGCGCTTCTACTCCGCGGAGTCGAGCGACAACTGGGGTTGCAACGGCCTGGGTTACTACCTCGCCGCGCGTCTGTTGTGGAGTCCCGAAGAGGCGGAGAACACGGAGGCTATCTTTGATGATTTTCTCGACCAGTGCTTCGGTCCCGCAAAGCTGCCGATGACGCGCTTCTACCGGCTCATCAATCGTAGCCAGCCACCGGTGAGCGATGATCTCATCGGCCGCATGTATCGGCTGCTCAAGGACGCGGGCGATACGGAAATCGACGCGGGCGTGAGATCGCGGCTCGACGATCTCGCTCTCTACACCCGCGCTTGTGAGCTGTGGATGGACTACAGCGCCGCGAAGGGCGAGGAGCGCCTCCGTGCGATGGAGGCGATGTTGCGGCACGCATGGCGCATCCGCACGACCGGCATGATCCACACCATCGGCCTCTGGCGCGATGCACCCGCGCGCGACAAGACCGTCAAACTACCGCCGGATTGCACTTGGTTCATTCCCGAAGGCAAGAATCCGTGGAAGGTCGGCGCGCCATTCACGCGGGAGGAAATCAACGATTTCATCGAGCGCGGTATCGCCAATCGGCAGATCGCTGACTTCGAGCTAGCCACATTTTCCGGTGACCTCGTGCCCGCGACGAAGCTAAAACTCAATACGCAGAAACCCGGCGACTTCGGCTCGCTTCAAAGAGGGACGGGCCATTACTGGACTTGGATCGACAGAGCGCCTGCCGAAATCCGAGTCAAGCTCACGGCTGGACTCGTGTACCAAAACCAGGGCAATGCCAAGGTGCGGTTTTATCCCGTGGCCGAGACACTTGGCCAGAGTGTGAGCGAAGGTGAGGCACCGCCGGACAAGCAGCCGCATGAAATCATTCTGAAGACGACATTCACCGGCCTGCATCGCATTGAGGTCGAGGATCGGCGTGCGGGTTCAAAACTGGAACTGTCGGCTGGAGTCGCGCAGACCTTCAATGCCACCTTCGATCAAACCGCCGATCTTGGTGGCCGCCACACGCTCTACTTCTATGTACCGAAGGGCACTTCGATCGTTGGTGGTTTCGCCGAAGGACCAGGCCGACTGGCCGACGGCTCGTCAAAGACGGTCCACGAGTTCCAGGGCAAGCCCGGCTACTTCAGCGTGCCGGTCGAGGCAGGGGAGGACGGGAAGCTCTGGAAGTTCGAGTTTACCAGCGGTCGTCGTGTGCTGCTCACCGTGCCGCCACAGATGGCTCGCAGCGCCGAAGAACTTCTCCTGCCGAAAGAGGTGGTGGAGAAGGATGTGCGGTAGCGCCGATCACACCGCAGGCCTGACGACGATGATCTGCCCGAGGAGGTGTTCTTGCTCGATCTCGAGGTGGCTGAGTTTGATGAGTTCCAGTACGGCGAGGAAGGTGACGATGACCTCGCTGCGACTGGAGGCACTGCTGAATAGCGTGTCAAAGACCACGCGACCGCCGACGGGCAAGGTTTCGAGCAGGTGCTCGATTTTGTCGCTGACGGTCCAGCGGTCGGCGACGATCTCGCGCAGTTCGTTGGCACCCTCAAAGCGCTTAAGCACCTTCTGAAAGGCGCGGATGAGATCGAAGATGCCCGCCTTTGGCACGGCCTCTGAGATGGCGCTCAGGTCGGGAACTTCCGGGGACGCGGCGAAGAAATCCTGAGTCTTGATTTCCTGGGTGCCGAGGAACTGGGCTGCGTCTTTGAATTTCTTGTACTCGACGAGCTGGCGGATCAGCTCCCAGCGCGGATCGGCCTCGTCCGCCTCCTCATCGGGAGGCTGGAGGCTCTTGGGCAGCAACTCGCGACTCTTGAGGTACATGAGGTTCGCCGCCATGACGATGAACTCGCTGGCCAGCTCAATGTTGAGCATCTTGAAGGTGTCGAGGTAGTCGAGGTACTGCCGGGTGATCCGCTCGATCGACACATCGTAGATGCCGATCTCGTCCTTTTTGATCAGGTAAAGCAGCAGGTCCAGCGGCCCCTCGAAAATCTCCAGTTTGACCTTGTAATCGTCGTCTTGCACCGCCGCAGATAAGCGCGTGCCGCCCGGGATGCGAGGAGAAATTGCGAGCTACAATCCACCCACCAGCGCCGCCTTAATGAAGCGTGCAAATTCGGACGTGACGGCGCGGCCGGTCTCAACGACCTCGGTGTGGTTCAGCGGCTGCTCATGCATCCCAGCAGCCCAGTTTGTCAGGATCGAGATGCCGGCCACCTCCATTCCTAGCGCGCGCGCTTGGATGGCCTCTGGGACAGTGGACATACCCACCGCGTCGGCACCCAGCGTACGCAGCATGCGGATCTCCGCTGGAGTCTCATACTGTGGGCCCAGAACAGCTGCATAGACGCCTTCATGGACTTTGATGCCCTCAAGTGTCGCCGCACCATGGAGGACGGTCCGGAGCCGCTCGGAGTACACCCGGCTCATGTCATGAAAGTGCGGTCCACCGAGCAGAGGCGTGGTGCCCAGAAGGTTGATGTGATCGGAAAGCAGCATGAACTGCCCAGGAGGAAACGCTGCGTTCAAGGTGCCTGCGGCATTGGTGAGCACCAATCGCCGAACCCCGATCTCTGCCATGAATCGCACGCCAGCCGTGACTTCGCGGGCCGACAGCCCCTCGTAAAGATGGCTTCTGCCTTGGGCGATCAAGATTGGCCGTCCCTCTACTCTCGCCAGAACAAAACGTCCCGTGTGCCCCGGCACCGTTGATCTGGGCAATCCGGTGATGGCCGAGTAGGGCACCTCAATCTCGCCCCCCAGTTCATCGGCCACGCATCCGAGTCCCGAGCCGAGCACGATGGCGGTCTCAGGAGTGGCCTTGCGGATGGATTCCAAGTTCGCGTGCATGACGGGACGGACCATTGCGCTGGGCTCGCGAATTTTGCAAAAAAAGAAAAAAAATCTTGCCCAGCGAAGTGGGGGTGCGCTACTCTCGCGACCGATGAAAAAGATTTCCCTGTTTATTCAGATCGCAGCCCTCACGGCAGGCCTGCCCGCATTCGCGCTCACGGGTGGCCCGTTTGACAACGGCAGCTACGGCATTCTCGAAGAGCGCAACGGCTTTTATGAATCTGCGTTCAGCTTTTCCAATGGAAGCGGTTACTCGGTCTGGACGGCTGACAATCTGCAGGGGGCGCTAGCCACAGGTGGGACTGTAACGCCCAACTATGGTGCCGGTTCGCTAATCAATTCATCGGGGACCACCAACAATGCGAACCGCACAGTCCTTTACTACAAGGGGGTGACCTACTTTGGTTCGGCGATGGGGCAGGTGGACACGACCGCTCGCACGATTCAGGGATTCGCCAACGCGACTTCTGATTTCTCGACTGCGCAGACGACTCAGACGGCAAATACCAGTTTCTTTGCCTCCAACACATCGACGGCATTCTCAACGAATACGGTCGTTTCCAGCGGTCGCAGCTACACCGCCAACCTCAATTGGACCGGCAAGATTACGGCTACGTCGCCGCAGCTCCGGTTTTCGGGAACAGGTGAACTGGCGATCATCGCTCCGAATGGTGCCGAAGCGATTGCGGGCTTGGCCTATAGCGGCTTTTCGCAGTTGATCACGGGTATCGCTTCGTCGGTATCGAATCTCTTTTCTGCAAACGTATCCTTGTCGGGTGCTGTGGATCCATATGGTGACGCTGCTGCTGCAATCAGCCTGTCACTGACCAGTCTCACTCCCTATCTGTCGAACACTGGCCCGACTAGCAGTTACGCCGGTTCGGAGACTGAAACAATCAAGGTCACCGGCTATCGCCGATACTATTAAACCTCATTTTCCTCCCGGATTTTTTTCAGAGAGCACCTTGGTTCAAGGTGCTCTCTTTTTGTTATGAAGTACATGCTGCCCAAACCGTCTGGCAAAAGCCTGCTTGAATTGCTAATCGTGGTGGTGATTGTCGCTCTCCTCGCAGCGATGGCGTTTCCCGTCTTTGGTTATTTCAAAGCCAAAGCTGCGTATGCAGGCTGTGTGAACAGCATGATCGCTTTGCACGGTGGATTCGCTTCCTATTTGGGGGACCATCAAATGATTTGGCCGCAAGTGCCCGCTGGTCTGGACCGGGAGGGGGAACGGGGAGACATGCTGGCCAAGTTTTGGTACGATTCGCTAAAGGACTACGGCATACCCAAGAAAACTTGGCTCTGCCCGGGGGATGATCGGCATGATGATTTGCTTGAGTCTGAGGATCACTATGAGTCCACCTACACGATCACTGAATTCGATGCTCAGCCGAACCGCGCCTACCAGTGGGTCGCCCAGCCTTGGGTCATTGAAAGCGGAGAGTTTCATGGGCATGGCAAGGGTCCCAATGTCCTCTTCCCGGATGGGCGAATAGAACGGGGTATTCCGCTCATGATCGGACGTTGAAACAGCCGTTTCGAATCCCTGTGAGAACTCTCCTTGTGATACTCGCCATCGTTGCGGTGGGCGTCGCATCCCGGATTCCTGCCATTTTCTTCGATGGAGAATTGAACCCGGATGAAAGCCAGATGGCGGCCCAGGCGCTGCGTTATCTGCACGACTGGGTGCCGTGGCGATCTGTGGATGGCACGACAAGCGGGCCTCTGAATTCCTGGCCTCTGGCGGCACTGATGGCGTCTGGCCTTCACTTGAACTACTCAGGCCTTCATTTGATTGCCGCCATCGTTCTTTCGGTCTTGGTCGTTTCGATCTGGGCAACTGCTCGAACCATGGCTTCGCTGGCCGTTTCCTTGCTCGCTGTCAGTGCTGGTTTGGTCTGGCTGACGTTGGCGCAGGGCGCGGATTTTGTTCATTACTCGTCGGAGTTGATACCGGCGCTTCTCAATAGCGCGGGTGTTGGTCTGATCGCATTTGGACTGTTCAATCCAAAGTTTCGACACCATTCATGGATCGCGTCCATGGTCATACTTGGAGCGTGCCCGTGGGCTAAGCTTCAGTCCGTTCCAATCGTCCTGTCTGTCTTTTGTTGCTTGGCCGCCATTGTTTGGTTCGACGATCGGTCGTGCACGGTGAGATTGCGCTTGGTAGAGATCGTCCGACTTTTGGGTGGTTTGGCCAGTTGGACGGCATTGATGTGTGCGATGCTGCTCTGCACGGGCGCGTTCCGCGATTTCTGGACCTCATACATTGTCAGGAATCTTGGGTACGCGACGGACGCCAGCTATCGAAAGCCGGGTGTTTCAAAGCTGTCAGCCTCTCTTCGAATACTTGAAGGTTCTCCCATGGCTTACCTGATCATCGGGACGGCGATTTTTGTCGGAGCGTGGCTCTTGTTGCGAATGCCTGGCTGGCGTGAATCGCGGAAAGAGAACAGGATCATGTTTTGGGTTTGCGTGGCACAGTTAGCCGGAGCCTTCGCGGCAGTTCTTGGCCCCACTACCTCCTTTCCACATTACAGTATCCTGTTGTTTCAGCCTCTCGTGCTCCTGTCGGTGGTTGTGTTGGCGACATGGCGGAACGGAAGTCGGGCATCGGGCGCTGAGGATTCAAGAGGGAAGAAAGCTGCGCTGATCTATGTGATTTCAATGGTGGCATTGCCGTTCGCGTTTGCGCCTCAGTCTCTTCGACTCCTGGAGAATCTGGATGCCCGCCGAAACTCACCTGCCGTTGTATTTCAACAGCGGTTGGCGACACGAATCAAATCGCTGGCACCCGATGCGCGGTTCCTTGGGGTTTGGGGGTGGAACCCTGGGCTCTGCTTGCTCACGGGAGTGCCGCCAGCAAGCAGGCACGCTACCTGCGCTTACCTGATCGAGCCTCATCCTTTGCAGGACTACTACCGACATGCGTTCTTGACCGATTTCATCGAGAGCAAGCCGGAAGTTTTCGTTGATGCGTTGGCGCCAGGTTGTTTCACTTGGACTTGGACTCAGGCGAACCGGCATGAAAGCTTTCCGGCACTAAAAGAACTGATCGACAGGGATTATGTGCTGAAACAGAATTTGCGCGTGATTCCATTTCTTGACCCTGTGCGCCTCTATTTGCGTCGTGATCTGGCTCTGTCACGTCCGCCGTAGCTTGCGAACAGGTCTATGTTTTGTGAAGACGCCTCTTGTATGATGAACTCCTGGTGATTAAAGGCGACATTTTGTTTTCCATCACAAGCCCACACGCATGGAGCATTTGCCCCCAACACATTTGGCGCATTCCGAAGACAAGCGGGATAGCACCTGTTTTTTCTCGCTGGTGATCCCCTTGTTCAACGAAGAAGAGGTGGTGTCGGTCCTGAAGGAGCGCTTACTCTCCTCTCTCGATTCGATCACCGACTCGTGGGAGGTAATCTTCGTAGACGATGGCAGTGGTGATAAGACGCTGCAAAAGCTGCTGCCATGGTGCCAGTCAGAGCCTCGGGTGCGGGTTGTCGAGTTGAGTCGAAATTTCGGACATCAAAACGCTTTGCTTGCGGGACTGGCAGAGTCGCGTGGGGAGTTGATCGGCGTCATGGATGGGGATTTACAGGATCCTCCCGAACATCTGGCCGGAATGGTGAAGCGAATCGCATCTGGTCTCGATGTCGTGTTTGCCGTCCGCCGGGATCGAAAAGAGGGCGTTATCTTGAGGGCCACCTATTGGCTGGCTTATCGGACGATCAGCGCCATGTCGGATCACCGACTGCCCTACGACAGCGGAGATTTTTGTGTGATGCGCCGACCGGTCGCTGATGAAATTCTACGTTCCAAAGAACACAATCTCTACCTGCGAGGGTTGCGGTCATGGGTGGGTTTTCGTCAAGAAGCGTTCCCTTATGAGAGACAGTTCCGCGCCGCCGGAAGTCCGAAGTACAGTCACCGACATCTTTTGCGACTAGCGCGAGACGGGGTGTTTGGATTCACCAAACTGCCCATCAAACTGATCACATGGGCTGCGGTGGCATTGATTCTTTTCAGCTTTGGTTGGCTGGTGCTGCCCTTCCGGGCTTTCGGATCGGAGCAAGTTGGGGATGGTGACTTGTCTTCCATCATCGCCGTCATGTGTTTGCTCGGTGGTGTGCAGTTGCTTGCCATCGCCATTGTCGGTGGCTACTTGCTCCGAATTTTGGACGAGGCCCGAGATCGGCCAAGGTATGTGGTGAGGAAAGTTCATTCACAGTCGGGTGATTAGGAT
>Ga0075163_10005827_pt1 | contig 16359 bp, 14 predicted proteins | sample JI1023141ADNA_FD_71478 | JGI IMG/M metagenome (GOLD analysis project Ga0075163, IMG submission 71478) | Wastewater effluent complex algal communities from Wisconsin, to seasonally profile nutrient transformation and Carbon sequestration -... | ecosystem: Engineered > WWTP > Effluent > Algae...
GCGCGGCACGATTCATCGCGATGCACCCCGATCGCCGTCTCTCCCGCTCCACCCAGCGCGGCCGCGCGCTCGACCTCCAGCTCGCCGCCTGCCTCCGCGCCGGCGCCCTCGACGCCATCGTCCTGGGCGACGACGACGGCCTGGTCGTCGCCGCCGCCGGCCCCGCCGCCACCTGCGCCGAGATCGCCGCCCGCGGCGCCCCGGCCACCGACGCCTGCAGCTTCGCCATCGACGGCACCCGCCTCCACGTCATCGCCCACGGCGGCGACCCCGCCGCCCGCCGCCGCGAACTCGCCCGCGCCGCCGCCGGCGCCCACCGCATCCTCGCCGCCTAGCCCGCCCGTCCGACGATCCCCACCCGATCGTCAGACGCCAATCCGGACCGCCTGACGATCCCCACCCGATCGTCAGACGCCAATCCGGACCGCCTGGACCGCCTGACGATCCCCACCCGATCGTCAGACGCCAATCTGGACCGCCTGACGATCCCCACCCGATCGTCAGGGCCGCGCCAATCCGGACGGTCCCGACGATCCCCGCCTGACGATCCCCACCCGATCGTCAGGGCCGCGCCAATCCGGACGGTCCCGACGATCCCCACCCGATCGTCAGGCGCGGGTCACGAGCGACCGGGCGCGATCCAGGCGGCGGTGTCGACGATCTGGAAGCACTGCAGGCCGTCGATGTCGCTGTTGCCGCTGCAGTCGTCGAGCTTGAGCGTCTCCACGCGGCGCTTGCCCTTGGTGATGATCACGGTGCGCCCGTCGACCTTCCAGGTGGCGCTCCACGGGGACCACGAGCCGGTCTCGCCGGAGTGGTCGCGGCCCACGACCTTGCCGCCCGGCTTGAACTGCATCTCGATCCAGCCCTCCATCATCCCCTCGTCGACGCCCGCCCACCAGCCGCCGTAGCCCAGCAGCAGCGCGTCGATCGGCGTCTCGGCCACCGGCGGCAGGCCGATGATCTCGCGGGCGCTGTCGATCGACGCGACGCCGCGGAAGTCGGCGTCGGACTTCGCCTTGGCCAGCACCCGCGCCGCCTCGGGCGCCGTCGCGGCGCGCAGCCACGCGAACTCCTCGGCCATCACCGCTGTGTCCCGTTGTAGCGCCGCCATGGACGCGCGGTTGTAGTGCGCCTTGACGAACCCGGGGTCCTCGGCGATCGCCTTCTCGAACAGCTTCTGCGCCGCCTCGTAGTCCTGCTTCTTGTACGCCTTCATCCCCGCGGCGTTGGCCTTCTTGGCTGCCGCCGGGTCGGCGTCCGCCGGCGCCGCGACCGCCAGCCCGAGCATCACTACGATCATGCCGAAGCGCATCAGTGGAGCCCTCCGCTGCGGTTGGTGCACGTCGTGACGTCGTCGATCACCGCGGCACGCCGCGCGCACGCCGTATCGACCTTGCCGGCCATGCACTGCGTCTGACACGTCGCCAGGTCCGACGCGCGCGACGCCTCGGCCTTGGCTTTCAGATCGTCGAACAGCTTGGTGTCGCCGCCCGCCTGGCGCGCGCTCTTGTCGATGTCCTGCATCGCCAGGTCGATCATGTGCGCGCACGCCGCCTCGCAGTCCGCCGCCTTCGGCTTCGGCGCCGCCCCCTTGCCACAGCCCAACATCCACACGATCGCGATCGCGACGACGCTCCCTCGCATGGCCCGACTATAGCCCCGCCTGTGCGACGCTCGGGCCATGGCAGACCTCGCCTTCGTCCTGCTCCGCGATCCGACCTACCCGTCGCCCGACGGCGTGATCGCCTCGGCCCGCGCGCTCGGCATCGAGCTGACGCCCGACGCACCGACCGGCGACATGCAGACCTTCGCGCTCGCGGACGGCAGCTCGCTGATCGTCGCGCTGATGCCACCGCACCCTGCCGCCGGGGACATGCCGACCGGCCCGACGTCGGTGACGCCGGACGAGGTCGCCGGCTGCCGCGCCCACCTGATAGTCACCGCGCAGGGCCTCACTGGCGACGAGCGGGCACGCGACACTCGCATGGCCGCGCTCACCGCCGCCGTGATCGATCACGTCCCCGCGGTCGGCGCGATGCTCGGCCACGGCGTGGTCTTCCACAAGGCCGCGCTGTTTGCCGACATGGCCAAGCTCGGCGTCGAGCAAGGCGCGCTGCCCTCCGAAGTCGCCGTCGACATCACCGCCGCCCGGGAGTCCGAGACCCGCATGTCCTTCCTCAGCCACGGCATGGTGCGTTACGGCCGCGAGGAGTTCTACGTGACCTGCCCGATCCAGGGCAAAGGCGCCCTCGACTTCGTCCTCGCCATGGTCCGCTGGCTCTACACCGATCCCACCAAGCACCTCCCCACCGGCGAGACCGTCGGCCGCACCGCCTCCGAGAAGATCCTCATCCAGCGCGTCCCCAACCCCACCGGCCACGGCCCCGCCGTCATCCGCCTCGACCTGGCGAGGTGATGGCCCGGGCGGCGTGGCGAGCAACCGCGCTGCCGACCCCGATCAAACGCCGACGGCGCTCTCCGCCCGGTTCAGACTCATGCTGTCCTTGTCCGCCTGCTTCTCCCAGCCTTCGATCGCGGAGATGCACGCTCGAATCTGTCCCACGTCCGGGCCCTCTGATTCCCTCTTGTTGACACCATAGGAGGCATCTTCGACGTTTCCGTACATCTTGTTCCGGTGCGGAGTCATTGCCGCGAGCCGCGCCTTGAGCGAGGCCTTCGCGCTGGTGGCCATGGACTTGCCCGAGTCGATATGTGGCCTCACCTCACCGGCAGCGGCGGCCAACGACATGAGCTGCGAGATGACACCACCCGGCTTGCCACCCGATGCCTTCTCGGCCGCGGCTGCTGCTTGGACGAAGTACTCGCGCAGGGCCTTGTTCGCTGCAATCCACTCTGAGACATGGCCGGCCATCTTGGTGTTGGCGGCGTCGATGCGCTCCAGCTCGGCCTCGATGCGAAGCTTGGGATCGAGCTCCTTTGCGGCGCTCGCGGCGTTCTTCGCGTCACCGATCGCACGCGTCAGCGCGGCCTTGTCCTCCTTGTAGTAGGACTCCATCGCGAGCTCCACGATCGACGGCACCATGTCGAGGCCGCCATCGATCGCCATGTCCTTTCCCTTCTCCTTGACGGCATCCATCGCCCCTTTGCTGCCACCTGCCTGCGCGCCCGGAGCCGCACCCTTGGCGACGCCCGCACCACCCGCCGCCGCACCGCCGATCGCGACGATGATCTTGACTACCTTGACAACGGCCTCTGCGACCTCTTTGGCGCTCTTGATCTTGTCGTCGATCTTCTTCTTGTCTTCCTCCTTGGCATCCGCTTTCTCCTGCTCCAGGAGCGCCCGTTGCCCCTGGATTCCGGCCTGCATCGCCGTTCCCGCCGCGACGAGGTCCTTCCGGGTTCCGGTGACGATGTCTTGCTTCGCGGTGAGTGCGGTGCGGAGTCCAGCGACCTTGTCCTTGTCGATCGCCTTGCCCATCGCGGCCTTTTGTTGAGGCGTCAGGTCCTCGGTCGCGTCGATCTCGTCGGAGATGCCGAGCTGGGCCTGCATCGCGCGGAACTTGAACATCCCTTTGTTGGCGATGCTGGCCGGCTCCACGAAGTTGTTGTATGCGCCCTCCCCGACGGGAATCTCCCCGATGTCCTTGAAGTACCCCTTCTGGATCTCCTGCAAGATCTTGTACATCGGGTGCTCCGTCATGGACCCGGTGTAGCCAGGGATCTTTCCCCGCTCGAAGGCGCCCAGCTTGGCTGAGAACGCCTCGGCACGTCCCTGAGCGTAGTCAGTGCTGATCGAGACGGGAACGAGCCCAACCACCGCGGCGCCAGCGGCGACGTTGCCGCGTGTCTCCGCGGTCTGCGCATAGCCACCGAAGGACGCGTCCTTGCGTTGTAGCTTCCGCGCCACCCCGCTGGCCCCGCTCACGGTCGCCGCCTCGCCGCGCACCATCGCGTCCGCCGCGCGGTCGGCTTCGTGCTCGGCCGCGTCGTGCGGCGTCGACACCTCCAGCTTGTGCTGCCGACGCTGCGCGCCGCCCGACTGCTGCACCGTGTGCGCGACCTCGTGGGCGAGCAGGTGCATGCCGAACGGGTCGTCGGGCTGGTAGCGGCCGGCGGCGAAGTGGATGTCGTTGCCGACGGTGTAGGCCTTGGCGCCGACGGCGTGGGCGGCCTCCTGCGAGTCGCTGCCGGTGTGGACGCGCACGCTCGACAGGTCGGCGCCGAGCGAGCCCTCGAACTGCCGCTGGATATGCGCCGGCAAGGCGGTGCCGCTCGACGACGCGGCGCGATCGACCGCGGCCTCGGCGCCAGCCATCACGCCGTTGCCGTCGCGCGCGCCAGCGGCGCTGTCGGCCTCGCGCTGGATGCGCGGGCGGCTGCCGCTGCCAAACGACTCGCCCAGCGCGCGGGCGGTCTCGGGGTCGGAGACCCGGAACACCACCTGCGGGGCCGGTGTCAGCTTGGAGGTCAGGGTCGACTTGCCCGGGCCACCCTTGGTGGTCGAGCTGTCGACGTCGAGATCGCCTTCGATACCGAGCGAGCGCAGGAGTTGCTGGTCCATGGTGGTTGCCCCTTCACCCGATCGGAGCCAGCCACCGCTCAGGTGTGACGACAATTCGCACCGACGCCGCAACCCCGCGAGCTGCCTCGCGGGGCCGGTCCAGCCTTCGCCGCCCTTCGCCGCCGTTCGCCTACTTGATCGAGTCGGTGCCGCCCGACGCGTTGGCGAACTCGGCCAGGAACTCCTTCTCGAGCGCGGCGATCTGCTCCTGTCGCCGCGTGAACGAGCCGCCGATCGAGGTGACCGCCTGGTTCGCCGCGCCCCAGCGACCGCCCTCGATGCCGAACACCGCGGCGCGACCGTCGCGGCGGCCGTCGCCGCCGGTCTGATCGGCCTGGCGCTCCTTGGCCTTGGTGGCGAGGCCACCGTACAGCCCGCCGAGGTCGGCCGCGCCGCCGCTCGACAGCGCCTGGACCGCGCCCTCGGTCGTGGTCTGCGCGGTGCGGATCGCCGCCAGCAGCGCCGACGCCTCCGACGCGTTCTTCGAGCCCTTGGGCAGCGCGCCCTTCTTGATCAGCGCCTCGTCGATGCTCTTGCCGAACTCCTTGAACGCCGCGTCCATCTTGGCCTGCTCGGCCTCGACGTTTTGCGCCTTCTGCTTCAGCTTCACGAGCGCGTTCTGGTACTTGCCGACCGAGGCCTTGAGCGCCATCGCCTCGGCGACCGTCGAGTAGGTCTTGAGGTTGGCGTCGTAGGCCGCGATCTGCTTCTGGATCGCCGCGATGCGCAGCTCGATGCCCTTGGCCAGGATGCCGTGGCCCTTGGACACCGCGTCCTTGGGATCGATGCCCTTCGGCGTGTCGAGCTGTGGCTCGCCGTCGACCAGCTTGGTGCCGAGCGATCCGACCTCACCCTCGACGAAGGCCGCGCCGCTGAAGGCGACGGTGATGCCCTTCTCGAACATGTCGGTCGCGCTGGCGATGGTCTCCCACTTCTCCTTCTCGTCCTCCGACGCCTGCTTCTTGGTCTTGATCGCGGCGATGTTGGTCGGGATCAGCGTCGTGATGATGTTCTGCTGCTCGGGCGCCAGCTCGTTGCGCGCGGCGTTGTAGTCCTGCATCGCCTTCTTGTACGCGCTGGTGTCGGGCGCCTTGAGGCCAGCCTTCTTGGCCAGCGCCGCGAGCTCGTTGCCCGAGCCGCCGACGTCGGTCTTGTTGATCTCCTGATCGCCCACCTTGGTGTCGCCGAGGACGCCCTTCTCCTCCTTGTTCTTCACCTCGATCGACATCGACTTGGCCTGCTTGACGAGATCCGCCCAGGCCTTGTTGCTCGAGTTGATCAGCTCGACCCACGAGCCGGTCGCCGAGCCGGCGACCCGCACCTCGGCCATCATCGAGATCGCCCACTGCGCGTCGGCCTGGGCGCTCTTCGCGTACTCGGCGTTGAAGTTGCCCGCGGCGAACGGGTTCCACTTGCTGGGCAGGTGCGTCGAGTAATAGACCTGGCACGACTCGCCGTGATCGCGCGCAGCGGTCAGGTTGGCCATCGAGCCGTTGAAGCCGGACTCGGGGCTCGGCACCATCGCCGCGGCGTCGCCCTTCATCGACGCCTCGACGCCCTTGGCCATCGCCGCGAACGAGCCATCGGCGGCCGTGAACGCCGGCGGCGGCGGCAGCTTCTTGACGTCGTCGTCCTTGGAGTACGCGGTCGCGATGCGCGCGACGCCGCGTCCGCCGCCTGCCACCGTCGCCGCCTCGCCGCGCACCATCGCGTCGGCGGCGCGGTCGGCCTCGTGCTCGGCGGCGTCCTGCGGGGTCGAGACCTCGAGCTTGTGCTGCCGACGCTGGGCACCGCCCGACTGCTGGACGGTGTGCGCGACCTCGTGGGCGAGCAGGTGCATGCCGAACGGATCGTCGGGCTGGTACTTGCCCGCCGCGAAGTGGATGTCGTTGCCGACGGTGTAGGCCTTGGCGCCGACCGCGTGGGCCGCCTCCTGCGACTCGCTGCCGGTGTGGACGCGCACGCCCGACAGGTCGGCGCCGAGCGAGCCCTCGAACTGCCGCTGGATGTGCCCCGGCAAGGCCGCGCCGCTCGACGACGCGGCGCGCTCGACCGCGGCCTCGGCGCCGGCCGCCACGCCGTTGTCGTCGCGCGCGCCCGCGGCCTGGGCCGCCGCCCGCGCGACGCGGGTGCCGCCCGCGAGCGCCTCGCCCAGCGCGCGCGCGGTCTCGGGGTCGGCCACCCGGAACACCACCTGCGAGCTCAGCCGCGACGTCAGCGTCGACTTGCCGGCGCCGCCCTTCGTGGTGGGGCTGTCCAGGGTGGGGTCGAGGTCGAGCGCGGGGCCGTGGGTGAGCTGATCCATGGGGTCCTCTTGCCGGATGAGTCGGGTCCTGACGTTCGTGACCTCCGCGCCGGCGGATGTGACGGCGCGCGACTCGGTTTCGGCGATGCGGTGATGGAGCCGGCTCAGCGCCGAACGTATCGGTGACAACCCGCGTCACCGCGCAAGGCCGCGTCCGTGCTAGAAGATCGCGTGGCCGCCCCGCGATCCGCCCGCGTCGAGCGCAACACCAAGGAGACCCAGATCACCGTGGAGCTGGGGCTCGACGGTAGCGGGGTCCGGCAGCTCGACACCCCGGTGCCGTTCCTGTCGCACATGCTCGACGCGCTGGCGCGGCACGGGCTGTTCGACCTGGCGGTGCACGCGCGCGGCGACATCGAGATCGACGCGCACCACACGGTCGAGGACGTCGGCCTGACGCTGGGCCAGGCGTTCCGCGAGGCGCTGGGCGATCGCGCCGGCATCGCGCGCTACGGCTGGGCGACCCTGCCGATGGACGAGACGCTGGTGACCGTGGCGATCGACTTCTCCGGACGGCCGGCGTTCGAGTGGCGCGTGCCCGGGCTGCAGGGCCAGTGGGTCGGCACGTTCGACTGCGCGCTGGCCCGCGAGTTCTGGTCGGCGTTCGCGATCAAGGCCGAGTGCAACCTGCACGTGCTCCTGCACTACGGCGGCAACCCGCACCACGTCATCGAGTGCATCTGGAAGGCGCTGGCCAAGGCGCTCGATCAGGCGACGCGGGTCGATCCGCGGCTGGCGGGCGCGGTGCCGTCGACCAAGGGGACGCTGACGACATGATCGCGATCGTCGACGTCTGCGGCGGCAACCTGCGCTCGGTCGAGAAGGCGCTGGCGGCGGTGGGCGGCGACGTGGTGGTGACGCGCGATCCCGACGTCGTGCGCCGCGCCGACAAGCTGGTGGTGCCGGGTCAGGGCGCGTTCGCGCCGTTCATGGCCGGGCTCGCCGAGCGCGGCCTCGAGGCGCCGATCAAGGACGCGGTCGCGCGCGGCGTGCCGTACCTCGGCATCTGCCTCGGGCTGCAGGTGCTGTTCGACCAGAGCGAGGAGCACGGGCCGGTGCGCGGGCTGGGCCTGGTGCCGGGCAAGGTCGTGCGCTTCGTGCCGCCGCACCACGACATCAAGATCCCGCACATGGGCTGGAACCGCGTCACCGCCCGCGCGGCCGATCCGCTGCTGCCGGGGTTCGTCGACGGCACGCACTACTACTTCGTGCACTCGTTCCACGCGGTGCCGACCGATCCGGCGCGGGTGCTGCTGGCGAGCGAGCACGGCGAGCCGTTCTGCGCCGCGATCCGCGCCGACAACATCTTCGCCTGTCAGTTCCACCCCGAGAAGAGCCAGCGCGCCGGGCTCGCCCTGCTCGCGGCGTTCGTGCAGTCATGAGAGTCATCCCCGCGATCGATCTGCTCGACGGCCGCGCGGTGCGGCTGCGCGAAGGCAAGAAGGACGAGGTCACGGTCTACCGCGAGCATCCCGAGGAGCTGGTGGCCGAGCTGGCCGCCGGCGGCGCCGAGCGCATCCACGTGGTCGACCTCGACGGCGCGTTCGCCGGCGCGCGGCGCCACGCCGACGTGATCGCCCGGGTGTGCGCGGCCAGCCCGGTGCCGGTGCAGGTCGGCGGCGGCATCCGCGACGCCGCGACCGCGCGCGCGGTGCTCGACGCGGGCGCCGCGGCGGTGGTGCTGGGCACCGCGGCGGTGAAGTCGCCGGCGATGGTGCGCGCGCTGTGCGAGGCGCTGCCCGGCCGGGTGATCGTCGCGGTCGACGCCAAGGACGGGATGGTCGCGGTCGAGGGCTGGGTCGAGACCTCGGACGTCAGCGCGATCGAGCTGGGCCGCCAGGCCGCGGCGTGGGGCGCGGCCGGGTTGCTCTACACCGACGTCGCGCGCGACGGCACCGGCGTCGGCCCCAACGTCGCGGCGACCGCGGCGCTGGCCGCCGGCGTCACCATCGATGTGATCGCGTCGGGCGGCGTGGCAACGCTCGATCACCTGCGGGCGCTGGCCCGGGCCGGGCTGCCGGCGGTGGTCGTCGGCCGCGCGCTCTACGACCGCCGCTTCACCTTGCCCGAGGCGATCGCCGCGGCGCGCGAGGTCGGCTGATGCTGGCGCGGCGGGTGATCCCGTGCCTCGACGTCAAGGACGGCCGCGTCGTCAAGGGCACCGGCTTCGTCGACCTGCGCGACGCCGGCGATCCGGTCGAGCAGGCCCAGCGCTACGACGCCGGCGGCGCCGACGAGATCTGCTTTCTCGACATCTCGGCGTCGCCCGACGGCAAGGCGACGATCGTCGACGTCGTCGAGCGCACCGCCGCGTGCGTGTTCGTGCCGCTGACGGTCGGCGGCGGCGTGCGCGCGGTCGGCGACGTCGAGCGGCTGCTGCTCGCGGGCGCCGACAAGATCTCGATCAACACCGCCGCGCTCGCGACGCCGGGCCTGATCGACGACGCCGCGGCGCGGTTCGGCAACCAGGCGATCGTCGTCGCGGTCGACGGCAAGCAGCGCCCCGACGGCGGCTGGGAGGTGTACAGCCACGGCGGCCGCACGCCGACCGGGCGCGACGCGGTGGCGTGGTGCCGCGAGGTCGCCGCGCGCGGCGCCGGCGAGATCCTCCTGACCAGCATGGACCGCGACGGCTCGGGCGCCGGCTACGACCTGGCGTTCGTGCGCGCGGTGGTCGACGCCGTGCCGGTGCCGGTGATCGCGTCGGGCGGCGTCGGCACGCTGGCCCACCTCGCCGACGGCCTGGCGGTCGGCGGCGCCGACGCGGTGCTCGCCGCGTCGATCTTCCACTACGGCCACCACACGATCGGCGAGGCCAAGGCGTTCCTCGCCGCGCGCGGCCTGCCGGTGCGCGCAGTCGCCTAGGCCGCGTCCGCGCCCGCGTCGTTGGCGGGAGTCGCGTGGCCCACCAGGCGCCGCGCCTCGCCCGCGAGCTCGGCCACCTGGCTCGTCGCCTCGCCGGCGGCGGCGGCCACGTCGTTCGCGGTCGTCGCGGTGATCTGGATGACGCGGTCGATCTGCGCGACAGCGGCGTTGCACTGCGCGACGGCCCGGGCCTGCTCGGCGCTCGCGTCGGCGATCTGCGCCGCGAGCGCCTGCGAGTCGCGCACGCTCGTCACGATCGCGTGGAGCGACGTCTGCACCGCGGCGGTCAACGCGGCGCCGCGGGCCGACGCGCCCGCGGCCCGATCGATCAGCGCCGTCGTCTCGCGAGCGGCATCCGCCGAGCGGCGAGCGAGGTTGCGCACCTCGTCGGCGACCACCGAGAACGACGCCCCGGCGATGCCCGCCCGCGCGGCCTCGACGGCGGCGTTGAGCGCCAGCACGTGCGTCTGGAAGGCGATCTCGTCGCTGACCTGGACGATCCGCGCGATCTCCTCGGACGACGTGCGGATGGCCTCCATCGCGCCGACCAGCTCGTCCATCTGGGTCGCGCCGCGCTCGGCGTGGTCGCGGGCCGCCTCGACGTGGGCGCGGGTGTCGCGGGCGTGGTCGGCGTTCTTGCGCGAGGTCGCGGCGATCTGCTCGATCGCCGCCGAGGTCTCCTGGATCGACGCGGCCTGGCTGGCCGCGCCCTCGGCCAGGCTGCGGCTGGCGTCGTCGACCCGCGCCGCGCTGCCGCGCACGTGATCGGTGTGGGCCACGATCCCGCCCACCGCGCCGAGCAGGCGACGGCGCTGCCGCTCGGCGAGCGCCAGGCCGATCGCCAGGAGGCCCACGAACAAGCCGGCGAGGCCCAGGCGCTCGTAGAGCGTGCGGCGGATCGCGGCCGCGCCCACGTCGAGGACCGCCGCCGGCACGTGGAGCTCGAGCGACCAGCGCTCGCCGGTCGGGATCGTCAGCGTCCGCGCGATGGGCGCCGCGCCGGCGGTGCGCTGCAGCGCGGCGAGGTCTTGCTCGCGATCGGAGATCGCGAAACCGCGGTCGTCGTTGCGCAGCACGAAGCGGCCAGGGCCACGCGGGGTCAGCCCGGCACGCGCGGCGGCGCGGCGGTCGGCGTCGGTGATCAGCAAGAACGGCTGATCGCGCAACGCCGCCTCGAAGACGTCGGCGCGGACGATCACGCTGATGATGCCGACCAGCGTGGTGTCGGGCCGGTAGATCGGCACGCTGATCGTGAAGCCGCCGGCGTCGCGCTCGTCACCGCGCGTCCGCGACGTGTACTGCGTGTTGTCGCAGGTGCGCAGCAGCGGTGAGGTGTACGCGGGGATCGCGTCGAGCGGCGTGGCCGCGAGGTCGAGGCGCGGGCGCGTAGAGCGCAGCTGCGCCAGCAGGTCGACGTAGTAGGCGTACTCCGCCTCCTCGGACTCCTCGGGCTCATCGGCGTCGACCTCGGCCTCGTCGTGGTCCGCGACGCCCAGCCCCTGGACGCGGACCTCGTCGAACATGAAGAACGGCGTCTCGCCGCGGTCGGGGCGGAAGCCGTCGAGGATCGCGTACACCTCGGACACCCGGACGTTGCTCGCGAGGTTGTTGTAGATCTGCTGCACGGTCGCCTCGGCGTCGGCCGAGAACCGGGCGCGGTCGAACTTGGCGCCGTCCGGCGCGGCGAAGCCGGCCGGCAGGTTGCCGCCCTGCAAGGCGCGGATCGACGGCAAGAGCGAGATCGTGCGCGCGCCCTGGTAGAGCTGCGTCACCATGCGCTCGATCTCCGCGGCCTTGCGGTCGAAGGTGGCGCGCTCGACGACGAGGGCCCGGGCGCGCGCCGCCCGGCGAGCGTCCTCGGCCTCGGACCACAGGAACGCTGCGATCGCTGCGGCGGCGATCACCAGTGCCAGCGTGCCAGCCAGGATCCTCATGGTGCCTCGATCGCGTCGACCAGTCCGCGCGATCGTGTAGGGGGCGGGCGGCGCGCCGGCGGATGGCCGACGCGGCGACGCGTGGTTAGGGCGTCCCGCGCGAACAGTGCGTCTCGCCCGCGACGGCTTGCCGCGGGGCCGGGGCCGCCCCACGATCGCCCGCATGGCCGACTTCGTCGTCAAGCCGCTGGGGTTCCCGTGGGTCACCGCGGATCCCTTCCTGTTCTGCGTCCACCACAACGACCACTACCCGCGCGGCGACGCGCGGCTGGCGCCGGTCGCGTCGCTGGCCGGCCGCGAGATCGGCGCCGACTTCAGCGGCAAGGACGGCTGGAGCATGTACCACGGCGACGTGGTGCCCGGCTTCCCGGCCCACCCGCACCGCGGCTTCGAGACCGTCACCATCGCGCGCCGCGGCTACATCGATCACTCGGACTCGCTGGGCGCCACCGCGCGCTTCGGCAAGGGCGACGTGCAGTGGCTGACCGCCGGCAAGGGCGTCGTCCACTGCGAGATGTTCCCGCTGCTCGAGCGCGAGCAGGACAACCCGGTCGAGCTGTTCCAGATCTGGCTGAACTTGCCGCGCAAGGCGAAGATGGCGACGCCGCACTTCACGATGCTGTGGGGCGACACGATCCCGCGGCGGACGATCACCGACGCCGCCGGGCGCACCAGCGAGCTGGTGCTGGTGGCCGGCGATCCGGCGTCGCCGCCGCCACCGCCCGCGTCGTGGGCCGCCGATCCCACCAGCGGCGTGGCGATCTGGACGCTCGCGATGAGCCCCGGCGCGACGGTGACGTTGCCCGCGGGGCCGGCTGGCGCGCGCCGCACGCTGTACTTCTTCGCCGGCACCGGCGTCACGGTCGACGGCACCGCGGTGCCGCCCAAGCGCGGCATGTTCTGGGACGGCGCGCCCGCGGTGACCATCACCAACGGCGACGCGCCGGCCGAGCTGCTGATGCTGCAGGGCCGGCCGATCGGCGAGCCGGTCGTGCAGTACGGCCCGTTCGTGATGAACTCGCGCGAGGAGATCCAGCAGGCGTTCGTCGACTACCAGCGCACGCAGTTCGGTGGCTGGCCGTGGCCGACCCCTGACCCGGTGCACGCGGTCGACGCCGGCCGCTTCGCGACGCGGCCCGACGGCGCCAGCGAGCGGCGCGGCTGACGGTCAGCGCTTCGGCGGCAACGCGAGCGCCTGGGCCAGCGCCAGCGCCTCGTCGCGCGTGCCGGTGATGCGCACGACGCCAGGGATCACCAGCGCCAGGCGATCGCCGGCGGGCACCAGCAAGAGCGTCGTGTCGCCGAAGGTCACCATGCGCGCGCCCGGCGCGTCGGGCACGGGCGCCGTGATCGTGCGCGCGGCCACCGGCGCCGTGATCGTGCGCGCGCTCGGCGGCGGCGTGGTCGCGCGGGCGCCCGGCGGCGGCGTGGTCGCACGCACGGACGCCGGCGCCACGCTCGGCGGCGGCAGGCGCGTGCGCACCGGCGGCGGATCGGTGCCGACCGCGCGGGTGGCGATCTGCGCGACGACGTCGGCGGGGAGCGGCTCGGTCGGCGCCCGCGTCAGCGCGAGATCGTCCTCGGCGAGCGGGGGAAGCTCGATCGCCGGGGACGACAGCGGCATCCGCGCGACCGGCGCGCCACCGGCGACATCGTCCGCGGCCCGCGGTCCCTCCGCCCCGGGTCTCGTCACGCGGTACTCGCCAGAACTCACCTCAGCACCATAGCGAGTCTGCGCACGCTTGAGAATCACCCGGCGCGGGCGAGCGCTCGCACGACTGCGCAGTTGACTTCGCACGCCGCTCCTTCCACAACCGGGCCATGCCCTTGCCCGAGCCCAAGTGGGACGACCGCGGCCTCGTGCCGGCCGTCGTCCAGGACGCCGATCGCGGCACCGTGCTCATGCTGGCGTGGATGAACCACGACGCGTGGCGCCTCACGAACGAGACGGGCATCGTGCATTTCTGGTCGCGGTCGCGTCAGGCTCTGTGGAAAAAGGGGGAGACGTCGGGGCACGTGCTGCGGGTGAGTGAGGTGCGGATCGACTGCGACCACGACGCGGTATTGGTGCGGGCTCGTCCCGACGGCCCGACCTGTCACACCGGCGCCACCGCGTGCTTCTTCCACCGCGGCGACGCGGATGACGATGACGGCGCCCCGCCGAGCCACATCGTCGATCGGCTCGCCGCCGTGATCGCCGCGCGCAAGGCCGCCGTCGGCACCCGCAGCTACACCCGGTCGTTGCTCGACGGCGGCATGCCGAAGATCCTCGGCAAGGTCGCCGAGGAGCACGGCGAGCTGGTGGCCGAGCTGACCGCGCCGACGATCGATCGCCACAAGGTGGTCCACGAGACCGCCGACCTGTTGTTCCACGTCATGGTCGGGCTGGCGGCGTGCGACGTCCCGGTCGCGGACGTGTGGCAGGAGCTCGGGCGCCGCTTCGGCGTGAGCGGACTCGACGAGAAAGCGGCGCGAGCCCCCAAGGCGTGAGCGAGCGGCTGGCACCGGGCGGCGCGCTGGCGGCGGCGATCCCTCACTTCGAGGATCGCCCCGAGCAACGGCGCATGGCCACCGCGGTGACCGCCGCGATCACCGACAACCGGCCGCTGCTGGTCGAGGCCGGCACCGGCACCGGCAAGACGCTCGCCTATCTGCTGCCGGCGCTCGAGTCCGGCCAGCGCGTGGTGGTGTCGACCGGGACCCGCGCGCTGCAAGATCAGATCGTGCGCCACGACCTGCCGGTGCTGCGGCAGATCATGGGGCGACCCTTCGCGGCGGCGACGGTCAAGGGCGTGAGCAACTACCTGTGCCGGCGCAAGCTCGACGAGGCGCGCCGCCAGGCCGGCCGGCCGAGCCGCGAGCTGGCCGCGGTGCTGGCCTGGGCCGACGACACCGAGCACGGCGATCGCGCCGAGCTCGAGCTGCTCGGCGAGAGCGCGCCGGTGTGGGCCGACGTGACGACCACGCCCGACAGCCGGCTCGGGCCGCGCTGTCCGTACTTCGAGCGGTGCTTCGTCACCCAGGCCCGCCGACGCGCGGCCGAGGCCGATCTGATCCTCGTCAACCACCACCTCTACTTCGCCGACCTCGCGCTGCGCGCGGTCCACCCCGGCGCGCGGGTGCTGCCCGATCACGACGTGGTGATCTTCGACGAGGCACACCAGCTCGAGGACGTGGCCACCGAGCACTTCGGCCGCCGGGTCGCGACCGCGACGCTCGGCGCGCTGGTGCGCGACGCGCGGATCACGCTGGCCGCCGACCTGTTCACCAGCGGCCACGACGCCGCGCTGCACCAGGTCGACGCCGCCGCCGCGACGTTCTTCGCCGAGGTCCGTCGCGCGCTGGCGGCGACGGTCGCCGACGGCACCCGCGTGCCGCTGCCGGCCGAGCTGCTGGCGCGCGGCCCGCGGCGCGACGCCTGGTTCGCGCTCGACACCGCGCTCGAGGAGCTGGCCCGGGCGTGCGATCTCGAGGCGCTGCCGCCGCCGCCCGAGCACGACGAGGACGAGCTGGCGACCGCGCGCCGCGAGCAGGTCGCCGCGATCGCCCGCCGGGCCCGGCTGGTCCGCGACGATCTCGCCGAGCTGGCCGAGCAGCGCCAGCGCGCGCACGTGTACTGGGGCGAGACCCGGCCCGGCGCGACGGTGCTGTCGGCCGCGCCGATCTCGGTGGCGGAGCTGGTGCGCCGGCACATCGTGCACGGCGCGCCGACGGCGGTGTTCACGTCGGCGACGCTGGCCACCGCGGCCGGCTTCGACTACACGCGGCAGCGGCTGGGGCTCGACCGCGACACGGTCGACGAGCTGGCGGTCGCGTCGCCGTTCGACTACGCGCGCCAGGCGATCTTGTACGTGCCGCACGACCTGCCGCACCCGTCGGGCGACGGCCTGCCGGCCGAGGTGGTCGCGCGCGCGGTCGAGCTGTGCGCGATCACCGGCGGCCGCGCGTTCTTCCTGTTCACCAGCCACCGCGCGCTCGAGGCCGCGGCGCGGATGTTGACCGGCCTGCCATACCCGCTGCTGCGCCAGGGCGACGCGCCGCGCGCGACGCTGATCGATCGCTTCCGCGCCACACCGGGCGCGGTGCTCCTGGGCACGGCGTCGTTCTGGGAGGGCGTCGACGTGCCCGGCGACGCCCTGTCGCTGGTGGTGATCGACAAGCTGCCGTTCGCGCCGCACACCGATCCGCTGGTCGCGGCCCGGGGCGCGCTGGTCGCGGCGCGCGGTGGCGATCCGTTCGCCGAGCTGCAGCTGCCGGCGGCGGCGATCGCGCTCAAGCAGGGTTTCGGGCGGCTGATCCGGCGCCGCGACGACCGCGGCATCGTCGCGATCCTCGACCCGCGGGTCGTGAGCCGCGCCTACGGTCGGCACCTGCTCGACGCGCTGCCGGCCGGGCTGCCGCGCACCGCCGCCATCGAGCAGGTGCGCCGCTGGTGGCGCACGCCGCCGCCGTGATCAGGACGGCGACGCGGGCGCGCGCGGGATCACGATCGCGAAGTCGGTCGGCGCGATCGGCGGCGTGGCAGCGTGGGCCAGCCACGTCAGGGTCTCGTGGTGACCGGGGATGACGAAGTCGCCGCCGAGCAGATCGATCATCGGCCGCAGCGTGAAGCTGCGCTGATGCACGCGCGGGTGCGGGATGCGCAAGGTCGGCGTGCGCAGCTGCAGCTTGCCCCACACGAGCAGGTCGAGGTCGAGCGTGCGCGGCCCCCAGTACGCCTCCTGCGCGCG
>Ga0075163_10005829_pt1 | contig 16355 bp, 20 predicted proteins | sample JI1023141ADNA_FD_71478 | JGI IMG/M metagenome (GOLD analysis project Ga0075163, IMG submission 71478) | Wastewater effluent complex algal communities from Wisconsin, to seasonally profile nutrient transformation and Carbon sequestration -... | ecosystem: Engineered > WWTP > Effluent > Algae...
TCGCCGCGGTCGAGCCAGATTCCGCGGCACGCGGGGCAGTAGTCGATTTCAACACCTTGGCGATCAGACATGACCAGGGTGGAGTCGGGGCAGTTAGGGCATTTCATGGTGATTGCTTTCCAGTAACGTTAGTCGCTCGATCCGCCCAACCCAAACAGGCTCAACAGGCTGGTGAACAAATTGAAGACCGACACATACAGGCCCACGGTGGCCATCACGTAGTTGGTCTCGCCCCCGTTCACGATACGGCTGGTCTCAAACAGAATCAGCCCCGCCGACAGCAAGGCCACCATGGCCGACACAGCCAGACCCAAGGCCGGCATTTGAAAAGACATCGCGGCAATGCCCGCTAACAGCGCAATCACCATGCCCACGAACAAAAAGCCGCCCATGAAGCTGAAGTCGCGTCGGGTCAGGAGCACGTAGCTGGAGAGTGCCAGAAAGGTCACACCGGTTGCGCCCAAAGCCAGCGTTACGGTTTGTGCGCCACCGGGCAAGGCCAGCGCGTTTGTGAGCAGCGGCCCCAGGGTGTATCCCATGAAGCCGGTCAGTGCAAAGACGGCGGGCAAGGCCCAGCCGCTGTTCTGCAGCCTGTGGACGGCAAACAGCAGGCCAAAGTAGCCCACCAGCGTTACGACCAGGCCGGGCGCTGGCAGTTGCAGCGTGAGCGTGGCCACGGCCACCCCGGCACTGAACAGCAGTGTCATGGCCAGCAGCGCATAGGTGTTGCGCAAGACCCGTTTCACATCGGCTGAATGCAATTCGCCGTGTGAGGCAGCATTGCCGGAGAAGTTGTCCGGGTACTGACCCGGGTTACGGTCGGTCTGGGGTGAATAGGCGTTGTTCATGGTGATTTCCTCAATGGTTTAAAAGTGTTAGCTGTCCAGGGCAAGTTTTGCCGTGCGGTCTCGCGTTGGTTTGTGGTTGCGCTGCAGGCTGCGCGTTAGCACCCGGGTTGCGCGACCCAGTGAACGGTCCAGCGCGGTACGCCAGTCGCGGGCCAGTGAGGCAATGACCACTGTGCCAGCGGCATCGGTGCTTAGTTCGACCTGGCAGCGTTTGTCTATGCCACCGCGCGGGCCGTTCACGTCGGAGAACTGCACTTTGGCGCGCGGCACCATTGCGGTCAGGCGGCGCAGCGCAAAGCGGACGCGCTCCACAGACAAGTCGCGCATTTGGGCGCCATCGGCATCGCGGGATTCAAAAATGACTTGCATTGAATTTTCTCCAGTGGGTTGATTGAACGTTGAGAATAGGCGTCAACAGATTGTTGAAAAAGCAGATAATTTCGCATCATTAATCTCAAAAAAACTGAATATGAGCACCTCTTTCAACTACAAGCACCTCTATTACTTTTGGGTCGTAGCCAAAGAGGGCGGAATCTCCCGGGCTGCCGACAAGCTGGATATGGCGGTGCAAACCGTCAGCGCCCAGGTGCGTGAGCTGGAGCGCTCTTTGGGTTATGCCTTGCTGAAACCCGCTGGGCGCGGTCTGGTGCTCACCGCTGCGGGCCTGGCGGCCATGCAGCAAGCGGACCAGATTTTTCAGTTGGGCGAAGACCTGCCAGCGCGGGTACGCGATGCGGTGAGCACCCCTGCCGTGCGGCTGGCAGTGGGTATTTGTGATGGTCTGCCCAAGTTGGTCGTGCATAGGCTCATTCAGCCGGTCATGGCCGAGCCCCACTTAAGACTGCTGTGCCACGAGGGAAATTTGGACGACTTGCTGGGTGACCTGGCCTTGCACCGGCTCGATGTGGTGTTGTCTGACCGTCCGGCACCGGGCAACCCCAACATCAAGCTCTACAGCCACAACCTGGGGTCTTCAACCATCGGCTGGTACGGCAACGCTGCGATGCTGAAGGATGCAGGCAAAGACTTCCCACAAAGTTTGGCCGACGTACCCATGTTATTGCCAACCCCGCACACTGCCGTGCGCGATCGACTGGACCAGTGGTTCGAGCAGCGCGCCATTCGACCAAGGATAGTGGGCGAGTTTGCCGACAGCGCATTGCTCAAAACCTTTGGTGCCAGTGGCATGGGTGTGTTTCCAGCAGCGGAGTGGGTGCACGACGATTTGCTGGCGCACTATGCCGTTCAGCGCGTAGGCCCGTGCGAAGGTGTTAGCGAGCAATTCTTTGCCATTGGGACCGAGAAGAAAGTGCAGCACCCGCTGGTGCAGCGCTTGCTGCAGCCGGCGCTGTAATACGGCGCAGGGCCGGGATGTCAACTTACAAGGATGCTTTTTTCGGGCGCAAGCGTCCTGCCAATTTCAGCCCGTCACGCATGTTCCTGGATAGCAGCCAAAAGTTGATGGCCCCGGCTACCAGTTCCACCACTTGAACCGCGTAAAAGCTTGTATCGAACACTCCCGCCTGGGCCTTGGCGTGCAGGTAGAAAGCCGACGGCAAGAGGATGAACAGGCCATTGAGCGCGATAAAAGGCATGCGTTTCATTTTGGACTCAAGCAACCGGCCAGAGCGACCCTTGGCAAGCGCGAAGCCGCTGCCTCCGGTTGCCACCATCGCTGGTATGAGCACCCACATCGCCTGCAGGATGGCGCCTTTGACCGTGACGATTGCCGCGGGTGACAAAAACAGCTCGGAGAAAAGTGTCGAAGTCCAAAAGCTCAAAATGCAGAGCATGGCAATGCTGCCAAAAATTGCGTGGACGCGTGATTTCATTTTTTGGTACCTTGGTTTTTACGGGTGGTGCGTTTTGGCGTTGCGGGTGCGCGTATCTTTTCCAGTTGCACAACAAGCTGCTCCAGCACGCGAAGCGCACTTGCGATGTCCGCATCGCCGATAGCGCTCCGTAACACTTCGACGCGCTGTGCCCATGCAGAAGAAATGGCGGCATAGGTGGCTTTGCCCTCTGGACTCAGCGTGTAGACCGCCGCCCGGGCGTCCTGCGGGTTGTCCTGTGGGGCCAGTAGCCCTTGATCGACCAACAGGTTGATTTGCTTGGTCGCAGCCTGGCGGGTCAAACCCATGATGCGGGCGATACCAGAGGCGGAAGGGGGCGAATCGGAAAGCTCTACGGCCCCTAAAACTTTCCACTTAGCACTGGTCATTCCCCACTGCGAGGTCAAAGCATCGCCCACGCTGGAGAGGCTCTGCTGTGCCCGAAACACGTGCAGCGCCAATTGTGAAATTGGATCGAGAAGCTCTTGGCCCATGACTGTGAATATTGACAACTAGGTGTCAATCATCTCAGTTTGACAACCTGTTGTCAATAATGCGGATTTTTTGCCTCCAGCCCTCGCCGAATGTGCGGGAAAAGCTATTCTTTCAGGAGCAAAATTTCCCACCGGCACCACCCCTGGCGAGTGCGTACCGGTACGCGTTATCGCGGGAGCAGATGCGGGGGGTGACGTTCGAGGTGCTCATTCAGATCAGTACGAACCTGCATGTAAGCATTGGACGGGGGCGTTGTCATCGGCCAGAGGAGCGGACGCCCGGAACTAAAGAAAACTTGCTTCGGAGTAACCATCAGCCGCCGCAGTGCATTCTCGCCTCCAAACCCGCCTGCAATGATTTTCGCGGGAAGCGCGAAGGTGACGAGAACCGCAAGTGTGCTGCAGTAGTTGGGCTCCAGATAGACACAGTGCCGATAGCCTTCAACTTCCCTTTTATGCGACCAAAGCTCGAAGTCAGCCTCTCGCGGAACCAGCGAGAAATCTTCGTTCAGTATCTCGCGTGCGAGTCGTTGCAGCACGCGTGACGATTCTGCAGAGGAAAGAGAGTTTATTAGGGCTGGCGGCAAGGCGCCGGGCAAGCCCAGTTCATCGCCGTGTTGATAGCGATCGGAGAAGAAATGAACGATGTCCTGCCGGGTCTGAAAAGATCGGTAGATCGCTGTGACTTGCTCCAAAACAAGGCGTTCATCAACTGATGCGGCCGATCAGATGCGAGGGAAGGTTGAATGGTGTCCGTGGCTTGCCAACTCTTCAGACAGCAAGGGCTGGGCTTGCCCTGTCAAAGAAACATGCTGGTGAATCTGAATGCTGCCGGACAAGCCCCGGACCGCCGTGACTTCGACGCAGTGCGTCAGTTCTTGCGACTGACGAATGAAGTGTGGCCCGTCCTCTGCGAAGCCTGCGTCGCCAAAGTGCTTACGAAGCGCTGCGCGCACCTTTTTGGGAATCATGAATCGTGGTGTTGCTTGTCCGAGTGAGCCGAAGTATTAGCTTTCACGTTGCCCGTTCACTCACATCACAATGCAGAAGTGGAACTGGTCATTCTCGCGCTCAGCTTCGCTGACCTTTACGATGCAGTCCTCAAGTTCCTCTAGCAACTCGGGCCGCGACTTCTCTTTGATGCCCTTTACCTCGCCAGCCTTGAGGCGTGCTACGATTTTGGTGAGCACCGGCAGCGCATCGGACGGGGAAAACCAGTTCTCGTTCTCCGCAATCCAGGTTTCGGGAAGGTCTTCTTCGGCCATGTTGTACTGGAGATCGGTCGTGTCAAAAAAGTGGGACAGCTTGCAAACGCCAATCGACTGCGCGAGTTTGTCTAATGCTTCGGAGTTTTTGCAGAAAAGCGAATGATCGACGTCATCGCCTGAATTTGCCGAACCCGCTTGCGACTTTCTCCGTACCCATATCGTATCGCTCATGGCTCCGTCCTGGTTTGGTTTGGTGGTTGCTGACTCTGCTGATTCTAGGAGGCAGGTGGACTTTTACTCCAAATGGACAACAATCGGTAAGGAGTGCTTTTGACTGGACACCGCCATGGACTCGATGGAAACCCTGCAGGCCGCACTGAAACCCTTCCAGGAACAGATGCGCGCGCGCAGTCTGATCTATGCGCCCGGTGACCCCTACTGGTACCACCGGCCGGCGCTGGACTTTCCGCCGCCAACCGTGCGCGACCCGGCGGACTATGGCGGTGGCGCGCGGCTGTCGCTCGCAATCACCCAGACCACCCTCAAGCCCGTGCAGCAAAAGGCTCTCGTGCGCGAGTGGTGCGCGCTGCTGCCCACGCTCGACAAAGTACGTACGCTGTGGTTTCACACCAAAGTAACGCAGGAGATGTTTGAGGCCGCGTCCGCCATGCCGAACCTGGAAGGGCTGTTCATCAAATGGAGCGCCATCACCTCGCTGGCGCCAATCGCGGGTCTCAAGCGCCTGGCCCACCTGCATCTAGGCGGGGCGCCGTCGGCCACGCATATCGAGGCGCTGGCACAGCTGCCAGTGCTGGTTTCCCTGGACGTCACCAACGTGCGCGCCGCCGGCGACCAGCGCTTCCTGCAGGGTCTGCCAAAACTTCGTGAGCTGTGGGTTGGTGGCGATTCCAACAGCCTCAAGCCGCTGCTGATCGAAAGCCTGGCACCGCTCACCGCGCTGCGCGAGCTGGAGCTGCTCACCCTCACCACCGTGCGCCTGGCCGACGGCTCCCTGGCGCCGCTGGCTGAGCTGCCCCGGCTCATCCACCTGGGCCTGGCGAACATGTTCTCGATGGAGGAATACGCCTGGCTCGCCGGTCGACGCCCCGACATCCTGTGTGATCGCTTCGAGCCCAGCTACGGCCCCAATGAATCGCTGCGCTGCAAGGCCTGCGGCCAGTACAGCCTGTTTGCACTCACCGGCAAGGGCAAACCCTGGCTTTGCCAGCACTGCGACGCAGAGCGACTGGCCCTGCATAACGCCGGGTTCAGGGCGCTGGTGAAGGCTGCTGCTGCAGGCTAATTTGATGTCGGCACCAACAGCTGAAGCCAAAGCGGTGAATGAAGGCAATTGCGCCGATGTGCAGGGCCACCTTGTCCACCTGCGCCGCCCCAGGGCTGTTGGATTGCAGCCAGCTGTTTGCCCCGATGCCAAGGGATCAACAAAGTATTTACAAAGTAAATACATTTATTAGAATTCACTGCATGGACATTCACTTCAAACTGAACGGAGAATCCTTCGTCTGGAACGCGGTCAAAGCGCAAAAGAATCTGCGCAAACATGGGCGTACGGTTTGAAGAGGCTGCGGCTGTGTTTGCAGACCCAGCGTTTGTCCTGGTGCAGGCTTCGCGCAATGAGGAGGCGCGCGATGCTGCTATTGGCTTCGATGCGGTAGGGCGGCTGCTGTATGAGGTGCATATCGAGTTCGAGGCAACTTACATCCGCATCATTTCCGCGCGTCGCGCAGAACCCCAAGAGGAGCAAATCTATGTTGTCTGAACGTTTGAAATCGCGGTTGGTTAAAGACCGGCCCATGACGTCGATCACGCTGCGCATCCCGGTGGACGTAGTGGAATCCATGAAAGCCATTGCGCCACAGCGTGGATTTACCGGATACCAGACGCTGCTCAAGCTGTATTTGAGCGACGGGCTGCGCAAGGATGAGGCGCTGTTTATGCCTGCCCCCACTGCGCGGCTGCTGGAGGTGCTCAAGAAGCACGGCGTGCCGCAGGAGGTGCTCGACGACGCGGCGCGCGAACTGCGGGCGGCGTAGTGACCAAGGCTCGCTAGCGTTCTAGCCCTCGCCAGATAAGCGCAAGCAGCTATCAACAAAATAGCAATTAACATCTCCGAAATCCATGACCCTCAACCCCGCCAACGAGCCGCCCATCGACACCACGCTGGCCCACTAGCTAAATAGTGCCTAAACGGAAACCCCACCAACCCACCGCATTTTGCTGCTTAATATTTAAGCATATAGGGTTTACCCTGGAAAGGCGCCTGGCAATGGCGCGGCCAATTCTGCTGGCGCCACCGGTGACGATGGCGACCTTGTTTCGAATGTCCATGAAAAGCTCCTGCTGGGGGCTGTCAGTGTCTGGTCTGGCACATGGCAGGTCAACCACGCAGGTGACACATGGAAAAATGGACGCGATTTCGACGTCGGGGTGCTACCATCAAAAGATGCTGGATTGGTCGTTATGCCCTGTTGTTGAGCGAGATGCTGAGCGTGTGAGTGGCGCTTGGGTGTTTCATGGCACGCGTGTGCCGGTAGCGGCGCTTTTTGAAAATCTGGAAGAAGATGCGTCGGTTAATCAGTTTGTGGATTGGTTCCCCGGTGTGACGTTGGCCCAGGCCAAGGCGGTTTTGGAATACGCAGCGCGCAGCACATTGGAGCCTGCGTAAGTGCACGTCCTGTTTGACCAGGGTACGCCAGTTCCGTTGCGTCTTGTTATTGGCTCCCATGTGGTCGCTACGGCTTTTGAACAAGGCTGGGCCACACTCAAAAATGGCGAATTGCTTCAAGCCGCAGAAGATGCGGGTTTTGAAGTCATGGTGACGACGGACACCAATCTCAAATACCAGCAAAACCTTTCAGGTCGCAAGAGTGCCATTGTGGTGCTGACATCAACCAGTTGGCCTCGCATCAAAGGGGTCGCTGCGGCGATCGCCGTGGCGGTCGGTGATGCCACAGCGGGCAGCTATGTGGAAATCACGATTCCTTGGGTGTAGCTACAGATTCCTGACTTCGGCTGAAGGAAGAAGGCTAAGCCTTGCCCTCGTCCTTGGCTGATTGGTCCAACGCTTTGAAGAACTCGGACGGCTGAATCCCCAAGGCGGTGATGATTTTCTCTACGTTGACGAGGGCAATGTTGCACTCCCCACGCTCAACGCCGCCCATGTAGCTTCGATCAATCCCGCACTCATCTGCGAAAGTTTCTTGAGAAAAGCCCTTGCCCTTGCGGCAATTACGAACGGCTGCACCAAATGCCAAGAGGATGGGTTGCCGGTCTTCGGGTGGGGGTGGAATGCGAGCCATGCCCCAATGATTCAGATTAACGGACTAAAAGGCCACGGTCTATAAATGCGCGGTCTTTATATCCAGTTTTGTGGACTGCACTGCCTTAGAAGGCAGGCCATTAACTCCTGAATTAATAGCTGCTTGCGCACATTCCACTAGGGCTACAGCCCGATTTGGCTTATAACTGCGGCCTAAGATTACACCGTCTTTCAGTGCCTGACGCACACCCTGGGCTGGCCCGCCAACCGCTGACGCGTATTGGACACCGCGCACCAAAAACGCAATCTGGCGGAGTACGAAGGCTACCTTGAGGTTGAAGACTCCACCGTGGCCGAGATGTGCGCGTTGGTTCAAGGTCTGATTGCTGAGGTGCAAATCCAAATAGCTAAATAGGCCTCTAGCCCTCGCCATACTTGCACAAGCAGCTATCAACAACATAGCAATTACCATCTCCGAAATCCATGACCCACACCCCCGCCAACGAGCCCCCCATCGACACCACGCGGGCCCATTACATGGAGCAGCAGGCCTTGGCGATTGCACTGGACAAGGCCCACACGCCTGAGGGCGTACTGAAGGCCCACGCGCGTTCGCACTTTGCCTACGCACTGGTGTCGGCGCGCCTCTTGCTGGCACGCTACCCGTCGGACATGGCGGATGCGGCCCGCGCGATGCAGCGATTTGAGGAGGCCTTTGCCAATGCCTGGGTTGACGCTATTGATGACGCCAACTTCAAGCCCGAGTTGCGCCAGTCGCAACGCGAAGCCCTGCGCACTCTGCGCACTTCGACCCAGCCGATGTTTCTGGTCACGCAACCGGCCAAACACCTTGCCAGACAATCCGCCGTTTTGCACTTGGACGACCTTGACGCCCACGAGCTGGGCAAAGCATGGAACAAGCTGGACGGACTCGTGCAGGAGCTTGGCGTAGAGCCGCTATCGACCTTTATCGCCCTTCCTGGTGAAGATGACACCGCTGGCGTGCCGCCCCATCACATGCTGCCCACGCTCAACGCGCTGATCGACGCGTTGCAGGGCCAAGGCCAGAAGTTCCCCGCCAAGCGTGCTGTCAATCTGGTGCTGACCCAAATTCGCGCCGTCTTGCTGCAGCTTGGCGAACAAGGTGGGCGCGCGTACTTTGAGGTGGACCTGTGATCCGCCACAGCGTGATTTAGACTTTGACCGCGTGTGGGCTGATCTACCGGAGAACCAATGAATGTCGACACTGATGAATAGCGTTGGGATCATTGGGCTGGCAATAGTCGCGCTGGTGCTGCTGGTCTATGCCATCGGTGTGCAGCGCTTGCTGCGCCTGCGCTGGCAACCCATTGGCAGTGCCCCGGTGAACCGGGCAGATATTCCAGAAGCCCGCCTGAAAATATTGGAGCAAGCCGCACCCGATTTGGCGGCCCTGGGTTTTAACTACCTGAGCAGCGGCGTGACCCAGACCGCCGTGGTGACCCCTGCCGACCTGCCGGTGTACTTTGACGTCTACCGCCACGCCGACCACGCCACCTACGTGCTGGTAACCCCTTCGCCCATGCCGGAGCACCAACAGCCCTGCGTGCTGCAATTCATCACCTGCTTTGACGACGCGAGCCAGTGGATCACGCTCAACTGCTTCCGGCACAACTCGCCCATAGATCTGCCGCGCTGGCGCGTGTTTGACGACTACCTGCCCACCTGGCAACAAGCCCTGCAGCGCCACACGGCACGGGTGCAGGCCGCCAGTGTTCCGGTGTGTACCGATAGTGCAGAGCTGCTGCGCAGGCTGCACCAATCGTTTGCGGAACTGGTGCCGTACATGCAGCAGTCCGGTCAGTTGCAGGCAGTTGCCCAAAAAACACACCCAAACCCGAACCCGCATCTGCGCCTGACCTGGGCCGCCGCCATGCGCTTGACTGCCGTGGCCTTGGTTGGGCAATGGCGTGCAGGCCGCGCAGTCAGCGCCGACCGCGCAGGCAACGCAGCAAGCAACTTGCCCGCCACCACTGCGCAGCAAGGCAGCACAAGTCCGGAATCAGATGCCGACCTGGCCGCCTATCAAGCACACAGATCGCTGCACCACGGCGCACCCAGTAGCAGCCGCACCAAGTGGCTGGTGTTTGGGATCAGCGCCTTGCTGTTTTTGGGCGTGGGCGGGTTCTGGCTGTCGTGGAGCTTTGTGCCCATTGTGCTGGCGGTGGTCGCCCTGCACGAATGCGGGCACTACCTGGCCATGCGGCTCACGGGCTACCGCAATGTGTCGGTGTTCTTTCTGCCGGGCCTGGGTGGCTTGGCGGTGGGCGAAAAGGCCACCGCCACACCCATGGAAAAGCTGCTGGTCTACCTGGCCGGCCCGGTGCCCGGCATAGCATTGGCGGGCGTGGCCTTTTGGGCGTCTGCCAGCGGGTGGTGGACGGCACCGCCCTGGCTCAACGCATTCTTGATTGCATCGCTGGTCATCAACTATTTAAACCTGCTGCCCATCGTGCCGCTGGATGGCGGGCGTGTGCTGGAAACTTTTTTGTTTGCGCGCGCACCCCGGCTGCGCCTGGGCTTTGCGGTGCTGTGCTGCGGCCTGCTGTTTGGCTTGGGGCACTGGTTGGATGACATGGTGCTGCGCGTGGTGGCCGTGCTGATCGCCTTTGGCCTGCCACACCAGTGGCGGGTGATGCAACTCGACCTGGCTACGCAGAGGCCCGTTAGAGCGGCATTGGATGAGTCGCAGGCCGTGCAGGCCTTGTTTGCGGGGCTGCAGGCACTCTCCGGGCGCGCCTGGTCGTTTGCCCAGCGCAGCGCGGCGGTCACCACTTTGCTGCCCGAGCTCATGGGCCGCAAGGCCAGTCGCTGGGAATCGATTGCGGGCCTTGCGCTGTATGCCGCCGTACTCTGCGCGCCGGTCGCGGTGGCGTGGGTCGCAGTGCCGCAGTTCGGCTTTTTGGCCTCGGCATTCAACTCGGCATTGATACCCGGCTTGCAAGTGCCTGCGGACGACGTGGAGGCCGAGCCAGTACCCACCGCTGCGCCAAAACCAGAACTCTCACCCGCCGACTGGGAGGCACGGCTGGCAAAGTTGGCGCAAGCCCCCGCACTCCCCGACGCCGAGCGTCTGATGCTGCTTCTGGGGGCCGGAAAAGCCGCCAACGACTCGGAGGACACCGACGCCGCCATGCGCCACTACCGCGCCGCATGGGCCATTGCGCAACACCTGCCCGCGCGCGATCTGCGCCGTATCGATGCGCTGGAAGGGCTGGCCTCGCTCGTAGAGCCGCAAGCCGAACGCGTGGCCCTCCTGAACCAGATCGTGGACGAACTCACGGCGCCGCAAGGCGAGGAGCGCCTGCGCGTGGCCTGGGCCAAAGAACAGCTCTCCTATGGTGAGCTGGAGCCCGCCGCGCAGGTGGCGCTGCTGCAAGACGCCGTGCGCCTGCGCGCCGCCGCAAGCACTGCTCAGAATCCGGTACTCCTGGGCACGCGCCTGGTGCTTGCCCGGGCGCTCGACCAGGCCAATTTCCCCCTTGCCGCAGAGGCTGAACTCACCACCCGCATTGAAAGCCTCACACTGCCTGAGCGCGGCGACCGCACCCGCGAAGCGCTGCACAGAGGCGTGCAGCGGGTCTTGGCCCAAGTGGATTTGGCCTGGTTTTTGATGGCCCACCAACGCCATGCCGATGCACAGCGCACCGTGGCCAACGCACTGGCCAGCGTGCCGCCCCAGATCACCGTGAGCTGGGTCTACCCCCACCAGCAAGCCCTGGAAGCGGCGGTGTGGGCCGAGGTTTTGGCGCCCTCCTCCGCCGAACTACGCCGCAGCTGGGATGCGTATGAAGCTGCCCGCAAGCAGGGTATTGGTGGCAGTCGCCCCACCCTGGCCCATGAGGCCGACCGCGCCGTGGTGGCGCAGGCCCTAAAAGATGCAGGCCTACAGAATCAGGCACAGCGCGGCATGGCGCAGGTGCGGGCACAGCTGACGCGCCGCCCGGCGCTGTGCGAGGCAGCCGCCCCCGCCGCGCAAACCAACTGGCGTAAGTCACAACAGGACGCGCGCCAGCGTGTGCTGCAGGCGTCCGGCAACTGCAACCATTAATTTTTTAGCGCCAGGACACTGCCATGACGCCATTGCAAGAACTGCTAAACCAACGCGACACCACAGATCCATCGGAACTGATGCAGCAACTGCGCGAGGGTTTGTCGCACACCCCCGCAGCTTCGGGGCCGGGCAGTGCCAACCACCAGTTGTTGTTGGCGTACTTCAAGCTCAATGAACGCGCCTGCGAAGTCAGCTTTGCGTCGGCCTTCAAGCGCTACCCGGACACCGCTCTGGCGTTGCTGGCGTTGTGCGCCCAGCATCAGCTCACGGCGCTGGGCACCTTGATGCACTCGGTCATGCAGGGTCAGGCCAAGCCCGATGGCACATTTCAGCGTGCGCTCAAGGCGCAGGCCACAGAAAAAGCCAACCATCCTGGGCTGGTGGCGGCGCTCCAAGGCTTTGCCAGTGCGGCTTTTGCTACCCCTGGCCATGAGGCGGAAATCGAGCTGTCGCTCGCTTGGAGCGCGCTGGAAGACTGCCTGCTGGACGAGGTTGCGCTGCACGGCGCCCACATCGATTTTTCCTGGGGCCCCACCGAGCGCAAAAAGCGCCAGGAAGCCCAAGCCGTGCAGTCCGCTCTGGCGGACAAGCCTGCGGCGCAGATGCTGCAAGACTTTCTGACCGATGCCGCCCCGTATGTGATGGCGCAGCCCAGCGAGTGGGATATGGAGCACGAGGGCGCTCCTGCCGACATCATCCAGATACCAGTGCAGCACGTGGCGCTCAATGACCCGCTCACGCAGGCGCAGGTCACCCACCTGGCAGCCTACCCCGCTGCCCTGCAGTTGCTCGCGGTCTACCGCCAGACCCCCGGTGTCGCCCTGTTTTGCACCGACCCAGACGACCACTGGACGGCTGGGTTTCTATTTCTGCCCCCGGCCCAATGGGAAGACGCCGGTGCAGAAATGGTGGATTGGCTCACCAGCGTTGATTTTCAGGATGACCCGGAAAGTCTACCTGCGTGGGTGCGCAGCGCCATTGCGTTCGGCAAAATTCCGGGCGATGCCAGTTACTGGATGCTGCCCCTGGAAGGCCCATTGGCCGGACATGTGTTGCTGTCCAACGACGATGTGAGTGCGCAGACCTCGCGTTACCCCAACTTTGACCACTTTGTGGCAACTTTGCGCGTGGCCCCGCAAACCATTCTGGGCAACGGTGGGTACGTGAGCTACCCCAGTGCCGGTGGAGGGCATCAGTTGTACCCTGTGAGCTACGGTTGCGCAACTCCGGGCCGGTACTGATGTTTCGTGGAACCACGTTGCCGGATGTAGCCCCATGTCTGGATGTTCGCTGCGATTGCGCGGCACTTTATCCTCTGGGTTGCGTCGTAGCGCTTCGCACGCTCAGCAGCATGGTCAAGGCCAAAATACCCACAACCACTCCCAGAGAGATGCCTACAGGAATTTTGTAAACATCGATCAGGCACATCTTGGTTCCAATAAACACCAAAATGACGGCCAGCCCATAGTTGAGTAAGTGGAACTTGTTGGCCACTGCTGCGAGAAGGAAGTACATGGCACGCAAGCCCAATATCGCAAATACGTTGCTGGTCAGCACAATAAAGGGGTCGCTCGTAATGGCAAAAATGGCGGGAATGGAGTCGACTGCAAAAATGACGTCGGTCAACGCGATCAGGCAGATCACCATGAACAGCGGGGTGGCAATCCGTCTGCCGTTCTCTACCGTCCAAAAGTTCTCGCCGTCGTAGTTTTTGCTCACTGGCAGCAGTTTGCGCAGCAGCTTCAAGGCGGGGTTGTCGTCAAGGTCTGGCTCTTTGCCGGCGGCCCACCACATCTTCACGCCAGTCAGGATCAGGAACGCGCCGAACACGTACAAAATCCAGTGGAACTCCGCCAGCAACCAGCCGCCCACCAAAATCATGACGGTGCGCAGCACAATCGCACCGATGATGCCGATCATCAGCACCCGTTTCTGAAAGTGCGTGGGCACGGCAAAGTAGGTGAAGATCATCAGGAACACAAAGATGTTGTCAACCGCCAGTGACTTCTCGATGAGGTAACCGGTCAGAAACTCCAGCGACTTGGTGTTGGCAATCTCGCTGGAGCCCGTACTGTCTTTCACTGCCCACCAGAACAGGCCGTTGAACAAAAAGCTCAATCCAATCCAGACCAGTGACCAATTCAAGGCTTCCTTGACGCCAATATCGTGCGAGCCCTGTTTCTTGAGCACGACGAAGTCAATGAACAGAGAAACCAGCACAATGCCGACGAACGTGGCCCAGAGCCAAAGGGGGGCAATAGTTTGCATAGAGTTCTCAAAAGTTGGTGGAAAGCATCCGTTCCCATGATGTTTTCCAAAAAATGGCGGAAGAGAGCGCCGCAGCGCAGTACCAAGAAAATTTTATCTGGATATCGCCAAGTTTATTCTGATAAAAACTTCAATATAGTTCGTAAAAACGGGATCTATTTGACGAGCGACCTTACGTCGCCGCTGGCCCCAAAAACACGGCTTTGGGGCTGCCGAAGTCAGGAACTATCGGCCGATCAATGAAACCGCGCATAGGCGCGAGCACGCTACTTCGCGGCTTTCAGGGTCATCGCTTGGTGACCAGCCATTCGCGGCGGAACAGCCACTCCTGTGGGTACCACAGGTTCTGCAGCGTGACCTCGCCAGCCTTGTGCCGGCTTTTCACATGCCAGCGCGAGCCTAGTAGTGTGCAGCGTGGAATACAGCTGGGCTGGGGCTGATTCAGGCTCTCTTGTATCCACACCACGGCGTCAAACTGGTCCAACAAAAAGTCTAGGCGTTCTGTTGGTGGCAACTCCGGTTGAAAGGCACCGGTGTTGCGACCCTCTGCGTCATAGGGCGTGATGTGCGCGCCTGGCAGCACAAAGTGGAAACGTTCAAACTGGCCGGTAAAACCGTTGGGCACGGCCACCTGTTGTTCCTGCACCCGGGACAGAGCCTCTGGCGTGTATCCCAGACTGCTGTTGCCCAAAGGGGCCACCATCAGGCTAAAACTGGCGTACAAGGCAAGCACCACCACCAAGGTAGCCGCTTTACACCATTTTTCTACAAGAAATCCGGCTCCAGCCCACGTAAAACCTGCGCAAGCAGCTATCAAAATTATAGCGACTTCAGAATCGCTGGCGATCTGTTGTTCACCCATCACCCAGCCAATGCGGGCCAGCATGACCAGCGCCGGGATGGCCAGGGCCAGCGTAGCCCAGAACCAGACCCTGGCAATCTTGCCCCAGGCCAGGGCCATCACAATGGCCACAGCGGGCATGGCCGGAATCAGGTAACGCTCAGAACGTTGGCTGGGAATTGTGAAAACAACCAGCCAAACCAGCAGCCAAACCAGCAGGATGCGCAATGCCGGTGATAGTTCAGCATAGGTCTGGCGCTTGAATGCCACTTTCAGTCCCACCCAACCCAGGCCCAGCACGGTGAAGAACAACAAACCGGCATTGACCGGGTAGGCCAGTAACTGCGTCCACATCGGGTACGTGCCGAAAAACGCTGCGTGCCAGTAGCCCTGGGTGTTGGACATCTTTCCGGCGTTCTCGGCCAGCACAAACTCTTGCCACACGGAAGCCGGGTCCGGGTCCAACACAAACCAGAGCGCGAAAATGCCAACCGCCAGCGCCGTACTCCAAACCACACCCAGCGTGGTGCGAATAATCAGGGGCCAGCGTATGGCTGGTGCCGTTAGCAGGATGGCGCACCACAGTCCCGCAGCAGCCGGTGCAGCCAGCGCAAAAGACTTGTAGGCGCAACCCAGGCCCATGGCCACACCGATCAGGGTGTAGGTGCCAAAGCCCCAACTCGTGGGTTTGTTGAGGCTCTGCCCGGCACCCCTCAGGTGTGACCACAACAGCCACCACATGGGCAAGGCCAGCCAGAAGGTCTCTGGCGCGGAGGTCAGGTAGACCCGGCCATACCGAAACGTCGAGAAAAACAGCAAGTACAACGCGGCGGCCAGGCAGGCCGTGCGCACCTGGTCACTGATGCGATGCGCGAAAAAGGCCAATACGGCGGTCGTTGCAAAGGTGTAGGCGATGCTGGGCAGGCGCAGCGCAAACAGGCTCCAGTTGTGGCCCCAATTGCCCGCAGCAATAGCCTGCCAGAACAGCAATGGCGGTTTCGTGTTGCGGGTGTCCACAATCTCGGACTGCAACGGCAGCCAGTGGCCACTTTCTGCCGTCATGCGGGCGATGTGGATGTAGACCATCTCGTCGCCATTGGTAGGCGCGTAGGCGCTGCCCAGGCCGAACAGGTACAAAGCCGCTGCCAGAAACACCAGGGCCAGCCAGGGCCAGGGTAGGGGGGCAGCAACCCGCGCAGCGGTGGAGCGTGGGGGCCTCATTCCTTTTTGTGGCGCTTGAAGGTCCAGCGGTCGTTGGCGAGGAAATTGCTCACGCTAGCCGCCAGAATGGCGATGATGTTGGCCACGCGGTAATCCATGGAGCCCGTCAGCAGCAAGGTCAGGACATACTGCAGGCCGCTTCCAAAGGCCGAGGCGGTGACGTATTGGCCAAACTCCATGCCCACCACACGCAGCCCTACCGGCTGCAACTGTTCGTCCGCTTCCAGAATACGAACGCGGTCAGACCAGGTCCACAGCCGGTTCCAGGTG
>Ga0075163_10005830_pt1 | contig 16351 bp, 10 predicted proteins | sample JI1023141ADNA_FD_71478 | JGI IMG/M metagenome (GOLD analysis project Ga0075163, IMG submission 71478) | Wastewater effluent complex algal communities from Wisconsin, to seasonally profile nutrient transformation and Carbon sequestration -... | ecosystem: Engineered > WWTP > Effluent > Algae...
CGAGGAGATCGTCCGGCCCGCTATCGCCAGGGGTGCCGCGCACACCGGCCGCGACCCCAATGACGTGGAAATCATTTCCATGGTGATGTGCGCCATCCACGACGACGCCGAAGTCGCCAGGCGCGAACTGGCGCAGCAGATTGCGTTCTACTCTTCGGTCAAATCCTACGAGACGGTACTTGATGCGAACGGCTTCGCCTGCGAAGGCCGAACCATCCGAGAGGCATTCGGCCAGCGCGATTTCCCGGCGATGTTCGCCGCGGTGTCCGAGGAGATGATCAACACCATGGGTGTCGCCGGGACGGCACACGAGGTCCGTGAACAACTGAGACGCTACGACGGCGTCCTCGACCACATCATGCTGTATTCACCCTCAGTCGGCATCGCCCCGGAACGCGTGCAGCAAAACCTCGACAGCGTCATCCGGGAATGCTCGCCCGCCTCGCTGTCGCCAGGGCGTCCTGTCCACGTCCAACCTGATCCACGTATTGCCGCCCACGACCCGTCGCCGCCTCCGCATTAGTCGGTCCGCCGCGCCGACCCCGCCGATGATTGCGTGGCGCTGTTGACGATGTTGGCGTCGTCGGTGTCGGGGAGGTCATGGCGGACCACGCGTACCCGTCCTAGAGGCAGGCAGGCCATGTAGCCGTGGCGCATGCCATACAGCTCCCACGCTGTCTGTTCAGCGTCGGGATCGACATCGATGCGGTGTCCGCGCGAGAACCCCAGGTGTAGCCCTCCATCGTCGCCGGACCAAGCCTGGGTGCACACCGCGCCGGCGAGGTTCAGCAGTGGGCGTTCGTGGGTCGCGATCCTGAGGGGGTCAATACGCACCGCCTCGATGGGGTAGGTGCCGACGGCAGGAAGGGTCAATAGCAGGGGGCAGGAGATCACGATTTCGTTGTAGTCATCGAAATCCAGAACCAGGCCTCCACGTATCGAGAGGCGTTGTACGACAAGGTTTTCGATCCATTGGGTGTACATGGCAGTCTCTTTCGACGCATCGTTGAGCCGTATTCCCAAAGAGTACGCTAGGTAGCGCTGCGATACCAGTAGTATCGTTATCGGTTCGCGGTGGGCCTAGCGGCGCTGGTCACGACGCGCCTGGTGGCTCGGTCAATGCGGTCGCGTGTGTCGGCGGCTGTCGCGCGGTGGCCGCTGAAGGCCACGAGGTTGGCCAACCAGATGTCGGAGATAACGCCAGCGACGTGCAGATCGGTGGGGGTGGGCTCGCCGCCCCTGAGTGTGCGGGCCAGCAGGATCTGGATCTCATCGGCGGCGCGGTCGAGTTCCGCGGCGGCGCGGGTGTCTGCGACGGCGAAGGCCCGTGTCATGGCTGTCGTCAGCCATGGGTCGTGCTGCCAGCGGTCATGCAGATGCGCGGTGAGCCGTTCGAGCCGTTCGAGCGGTGTGCCGTCACCGGCTGCCCAGTCTCCGGCTGAGTCGAGTCGACGGAATTCACGCGTCAGCGCTGCTACCAGCAAGTGGGTTTTCGCCGGGAAATAGCGGTAGAGCGTGCCGACGGCGATGCCGACTCGCTCGGCAACGGTCCGCATCTGGACCGCCTCGTAACCACCCGACGCAGCCACGGCCAAAGCTGCATCCAGAATCGTTTCCCGGCGCTGTGCGGAGGCGCGCGAGCGCGACGCGGTAGCGGTCCGCTTCTCTCCAGCGACCGAGTTCGCTTCTGAAAGTCGGGTTTTGCCGTGGCTGCGGGCCTGAGGGAAAGTCATGACGGCCCCGGGCTGAGACCGCCGCGGCGCGAGAACTGCTCCAGAAGATCGCCGAAAGCGCTGACATCGCCGTGTGCGGCGAAGTGCTCAGGGCTGACTACGACGAACACTGCACTGGCGGTGAAGCGGGCGATCCCATCCTCACCAGTGCCTGTGGCCGTGACATGCAGCGCCCGTCCTTCACGAGAGGTGATGTGGGCAGTAATCCGGTGGGGTCGATGCAGCGGCACCGGCCGCAAATATTCCACCGTCAGGGTGCGGGTCACCGCCGGGGTGCCGGCGATCCACAATGTGAAGCCCAGGACGTCATCACATGCGGCGGCCACCGCCCCGCCATGGGCCAGGCCCGGGGCCCCGATGTGGCGCTCGTCGAACGTCACATCGGTGTACACCGCGTCGCCGCTGCGATGCACCACCAAACGCAGTCCGTGGGGGTTGTCCGGGCCGCAACCCATGCACGTCGTGGTGTGCGAGGGCAACCGCTCCGGCGGCAACACGCTTTCGGGCACCGTCACGCTCCAATACGATCGGTTTCGCTGCGCTACCGTTAGTACCACACTGCTAGACTGCCGTGACAGCATCGCGTGAAGATCGACCGCCGAGGTGAATGAGTTGAGCGACAGTCAGTCAGTGCCAGTCCCTGACGACGACGTGGACCCTCGGCGCATCCGCTCACGCACCCGGCTGCTGGATGCTGCCGCAACGCTTCTGAGCACCGGCGGCGTGGAAGCCGTCACGATCGATGCCGTCACCAAAGCATCCAAAGTGGCCAGAACCACGCTGTACCGCCACTTCCACAGTTCGTCGCATCTGCTCGCAGCCACGTTCGAACGCCTGCTTCCACAAGTGACCACTCCGGTACCGACCAGCGGACCCCTCCGCGACCAGCTGATCGAATTGCTCAGCCGCCAAGCCGCTCTCTTCAACGACGCGCCGCTGCATGTCACGACTCTCGCGTGGCTCTCGCTAGGCCCCACCGGCTCCAATAGCGAAGCGGATGATCGCCACACATCCGGCGCGTTACGGGCTCGAGTCGTTGACCAGTACCGGCAACCGTTTGACGCCATACTCACCAGCCCGAAAGCACAAGCCGAACTTAACCGCTTCGACCGGGAACTGGCGCTCTGCCAACTAGTCGGCCCACTCGCCTTCGCCCGAATGACCGGGGTTCGCACCATCACTCACGACGACTGCGCGAACCTGGTCGATGACTTTCTCGCCGCCCATCGCAAGACCGACAGCGGCGCCAGCAAAGGGACGAAACCCGCCACCAAAAGACGGGCCGCCCCGCGCGCCTAGCTCGCTAGCCACAACAGTTCACAGTGCCCAGGCCGGCGGCTGGCCCTACGATCCTTGACAATCCATTGGGTTCTAGGATTCGACATTTGGATGGCAGAAACCGGCCGACATTTCGATGCCAATGCGACGATTGCGCCTGGTCGCGTGCTGACAGATGACACGCAGTTTGGCAACCTACAAGGGGTGGTTGTTGGTTGTTGTAAATTGCCATTCTGCGTGTCGTATTGTCACGCCAACTGTCGAACCGTAGCTCGGCCGGAGCCGCGGCGCTAGATGTCTGGCGCAGACCAGCCGCTCTGCGCCTGAACCTGTTTCGTGGGACAACCTTCTGGTTCTAGGATTCCCCGATTAGATAGCAGAAACTCGTTCGTCATCACGCACTGGTCGATATGTTCAGGTGCGCCAGTCTGCGGTGGCGGCAACCTGCATAACGGGCGTTTGGCTGGATAGCCGGCCGCTGAGGCGATCGACTGCTGTCCGCACGAGGTCTGCTGGCCATTCGTGCGGGGCGGCAAGGATGTTATCCGCCTGGGGGAATGTCATTTGGGCGAGGCGCTCCGGAGGCAGAGTCCCAGGAGGCAGGTCTGTGCGAGATCCGCGAAACTGATTGACTGGGATCTTTTTGTCCCAGATTTCGAGGAACTGTGTGAGGACGTTTGTGACTCCGGAGCCGCATCTCCACATCGAACTCAGTTCCGGTGCGATGCAACGTGCGAGCCGCGCTCTCGTTCCTTCGTTGGACAGGGGCCACAGGAGCACCGCCAACCGCGGACTCGGTTGAATTCGCTGGAGCCGTAACGCTTCGCCCATGTTGATCTCACTGGCCGCCAATGCGTGTGATCCGTAGCGCTGAAGCGCCGCCGTCATTGCGGACCAGTGGCCCGCTTCGACGGGCTCCAGGACGGCACCGAGTGAATCAACTAGCTTCTCCACCGTCGACGTTTTCGCGGTGGTAACTACATACGCAACGAATGACATCCGAGCCAAGGGGTCTGTGCATTTCGCCGCCTCGGCACTCAACCAGTCTGCGTCCGCCCTATTGGCGATAACTTGAGCGCGCCACTGCGCGACGCCTCTCCATGCAGTTCCATTCGCGAGACTCGCTGTTGCCGAACCTGTGTCGAGCGCGTGATCGGGCAAAGCGAGGACCCTCTCACGCATTGCCCAGCAGTCCTGTTCGGCGACCTCGTTTGTCGCATCGAGTAGCTGGTGCCAGGAGACAGCGTCTGTCCAATCGGTCGCTGTGTGTGCGTGTTCGAGCGCTTGAAGGGCAGCTTCGGCAGGTTTCGATGCAATGGAGCGCATGCGCTGGCGATGGCGCTTGGCGCCCGCGGGGCGCATCGAAGTGATTTGGGCGCGGCGGTGCTCGTAGAGTCGGTCGACGCTCATCAGGGCGGCGAGTCGCCTGTAGAAAGTGCTGGTGTCCTTCGTATCGGGACAATCACTGCTGCAGCGAAGTTCAGAAAGACATGCCGCAACTAAGTCGTCGTCGAGCACTTGCACACCGCTCTGTACGAGGACGGCCAATAGATTGGCATCGGACGCACTCAGCCGACTTGTCACGTTGGTAAGAACCTGCCGCTGGCTGGCTGTGGGGTTGTCCAGCGCTCCGAGATAGGCCGCTGCCTTGACCCAGGTACTCGCATCTGCGTCGATCTGATTCCAACAGGCCTCGGCGGCGGCGCGCTGCGCTCCGAGGTGCCTCAGGATCTGCGCGGTGGCCAGCTGGATGACTTCGGCTTTCTCCGATTTCAGCCGATTGAGGAGTACTTCGATGGCTTGTTTTCGGCCGCCCCGTTCCTGGAATCGAATTATGGACTCATCCTGCTGGAATACACCGTCGACGGCGAGCACCACGCCTGGGCCGTCCAGCAGGACCTTGACCATGTCGGTGACGACTAACTCAAGCTGGCCTCCGAGGACCCGATCGTCGAGCAGATGTTTGGCCGCCGTGCGTGTGACTGGATGGTGCTTGATCGCTTTGTCATGCTGAAGATCGCGGAGGGCGTAGGGGATAGCGGGGACTTCGCCCGACGAGAACTTTCCGGCGAAGAACCGCATGACGTTGGTCCAGTATGGGCGTCGGATGAGCTCGGCCAAACATGCCTGGCGATTGTTCTTCGACGTGGCGTTTGGAGACACGTCGTAGATGTGCTCGGCGGCGAAGTATTCCCGCAGCGGCTGGACCTCGAATTGGAATTCGTTTGAATCCAGTTCGCGCTGAACGAGACAGAGCACCCGGGTGGTGACGGAGTCGAATAGTTCCTCGACGAGCGCAGTCACGTATCCGCGAGGTGCGAGGTAGTCGGCGAGGAGCTTGCGCAGCTTCGTGAGGCTGATCGTGCCGTTGGACGTACCCATCTCGATGCCGGCATGGATGTGCCAGCCGAGGAGTTTGTGGAAGGCGACGATAATGTCTTTATTTGCGGCCACAAGAGCTGATTTGGACTCTCGGTCCATGAATACTTCGATGTATCTTTCGTAGAGCGCTGTTCGTCGCTCTGGAAGCACTGTTCGACGCTGCATCAGGTTCAGCAAGATCGCGAGTTGCATGGGATTGCCGGCGAGTTCGACTACATGCGGGTAGGCGATGCTCTCGACAAACGTAGCGCGAAGATCGTTCACCTCGGCCGGGGTCAGTTTGGATTGCGCTGTCCACCGGTCGAGGTATTTCATGCGGAGCGCGGGCGTCAATTCGCCAAGAAACAATGTCGAGAAGTTGATGTCCCGCCAGATCGGATTTCCCACGTTGCCTGGGCGCGTGGCAACGAGGACCATGACCTGTCGCGTGATCGACTTGATGCGGCTGTTGGTGATACGGACTTCTTGAGCAATGGCCGTTCGTTCGCTGGACTTGGCAATTTCATCGAGCCCGTCCAGCGCGATGATCATCGGGCGCGTCGCTAAGGCCAGCGCTAGGTCCTCATGCGTGAAGGAGCGTCCGGCGTCAGCGGCGACCGTTTCCGCGATGTAGTGCAGTAGCGCGACATCTGTCTCTTGTTGACTCGAACTTGGGTTCGGTGTGAGTTCGCCTTGCTGTTGTCGCCGCCAGGCGGCGTACTCGGTGAGTTCGATCTTGATCGGCGTCCGGTCGACACGCGTGACGGGTGCCAGGCCTGCGGCGATGGGCGAATATTCTTCGCGTTGGAGGCATCTCGCTCGGTGGTACTGGCAGAGGAACTGCAGCAAGGTTGTCTTTCCCTGTCCAGGCCCGCCGACGATGACGGTGCTGTCAGTCCACGACGGATGGAGCAAGGCTTGCGCCGCACCCGAGTGTGGAGCCAACTCATCTCCACCCTGCTGATGGGGGTTGATTTCCTGGATGAGACGGTCGGCAGGGCTTCCCGCGTGACTGCTAGCTGGTACGTCGACGAAGAGGCTTTCAACCGAGATCCCCGTGAGTTCGACCTGCCGAAAACGAACGTCGTTGTCCTTGCTGAATTGCACGGTCATCGCTGCTCGAAGGACGTCGTCTACGTACTTTTTGCGCTTTTCCCGGGTTTGGGCCCGCTTGCCACGTTCGGATCCGCACCATTCGTCGGCCCAAGCGTGACTGATGACAGCGGCGACCAGGTTGCGGTGTTTACGAAGCTTGCGCGATACCGTCTCAGCACCCCACGTGTCGAACGCCAGGTCACCCCGGTATTCGTCCTGCAGCGCGCTAATGCAGTCAACCAGTGCAGTGTCGTCTTCTACTTTTGCCGATGTGACCACGACAAACGTGTCGGGATGGAAGCGCCGCTCAGGAAGCTGGTCTGGCGTCTCGCGGGGAGGTCCGGCATAGGCCAAGACAGCCTCTCGCAACAGGCGACTGGTCATCCGCTCGAAGCGCTTTACCTGGTAGAGCACCCTCGTCCCGTCGAACCTCTCTTCGACGATGTCTAAGCCGTACTGCGCTTGCCCGCTGCGCCCGTAGAAATGGACTGATCGGTTCTTTTGGTTCTCTACTATCTCGGCGACCAAACGCTCGAACACCGGCGGTTCAATCGCGGTCAGCGGCAGCACATCTGAGTTGCGGTCTGCGATCGGGACCGGATTGTGGCGTCGCCGCGCTTTCAGATCGTCGAGGAATTGCTCTTCGAGGTCTTCATCGAATCGTTCATCAGCGGGCATGCTGATGCCGCGGGCGTTCACCGGCCGGACGGGACTCCGCTCAGACATATCCGTATGCGACCCTTTCCACGTTTGGTCACCTTAGCTACTCCGCGGCGTGGTGGACCTGTGCGACGCCGTCTGCCGGCCGCTTTTGGGTTAGCCGGGAAATACGGGGCCTGGAGTCTCCTGTGGCCGACCTTGTGGGTCGAGTTAACGGTTCACTGGCAGAAGTAGGAAGTGGCTCCCTAGCTGTCCTCGCCTTCCATCACCGGCTCGGGCTGCTGACCGTGCCGTCGACGCCAGAGGTTGCCGACGTCGTCGGCGAACTGGAGATCGACGCGCACCTCAACCGCCCCTGGTGTGCTGTACAGCACCTCAGCAGACTGGTCCCGCGAGATCACCTGGGGGTATTTATCGACCATCTGCTGCTGCGCGTTCCGGAGAAACGAGGAAAGACCTGGGGCAGTCATGATGTGGTCGGTGAACATTCCGCCGTACGCACCGAGGTTCGCTGGCATCCCGGCTACCATCCCGGGCGGGTACATCGACTGGGCGCGGGAGCCGATAGCATCGAGAGTTCCGCTCATCCCGCCCGACAGAATCTCGCGGAAGAGCTCCTGCACCGAGATCTTCCCCTTCGCCGGGTGACACGCGTCCTCCAGCCGATTGCCGTCCCCGTCGACGCCGTACACGTCGACTTCGAGGTCGGTGATCGGACCGGAACTCGCGTTGGTCACGGTCACGGTCCACAGTCCCTGACCGATGGGCACGGGTTTCACGGAGGCGGTCACCGCGCGGATTCGGCCACCACTGTTCCCGGTCTCCGTGGCGCCGATAGAGAAGTAGGTGTTGTTGTCACGCCCTACGAGCACGTTCTTCTGCGTGGTGCTGAGGGATGGCGCGGAAGCAGACGAATCGTCTACTGCTCCCGCGCCTGGGGAGGGTGGGGCGGCGCCTGGGGGGCACGCGCAGCGACTCGGCTGATCCGAAGATCGCCGCCAGCTGCGACGTCCTCCGCTGCAACACCGGTTCCGCCGTCGACGGCCACGTCTTCGACCTCGATGTTGCCTCCGATCGCGGCGCGGCGGATCACCACGCCGATGGTGGCTGGGAGGTCAGGGGCCTGCTCCTCGACGGCCGACAGGAGAGCCTGCGCGAGTCCGTACAGCTCCACGTCGTCGCCGGCCCCGGCTTGGGTGAGCTTCTTCTCAAGCAGCGCGCGGCGAAGCCCTTCCTCCGGCTCCTGCTCCAGCCCCTCGACATCTGCGCTGACCGAGGCGTAGCGCTTTGTGACCAGGTTTTTAACCGCGGAGTAGGCGTCACCGATCGCATGCTTCGCGGTGTCGCGGACGCCGTCGGACGCGCCAAGGGCGAGCGCCGCGACGATCACGGTTATGGGATCCATCTGCAACCTCCAGCTCCGGCCCGACACAGCTGCGCAGGGCGTCATCTAAATCTAGGCGTCGGTTCCGACAGACACGGCGGGCCTTGGAGAGGGCCGGGATCCCACCTGCGGTCCTTGCAGGAACGACTCCTCGCGAGATGTCAGCGGTTGACGCCGTGCGATTTCATGGACGACCGTTCGGCTCTAGGATTCGACATTTAGATGGCAAAACCCGGCCGACATTTCAAAGGCAATGCCACGGTTGTACCTGGTCGACGCCCGGACAAATGACACGCAGTTTGGCAACCTACATTTGGGGGGCTTGTAGATTGCCATTCTCCGTGTCGTTTTGCCATTTAGGATGTCGTTTGATGTCGTAGACGACATCGCGGATGGCAAAAAGTCTGATCATTGGTCAGTAGAGCCGAGTATCGAGTCGAGAGACTGCACTACGGCGCGGACGACTACGGACGGGTTAGAACGGCGCCAGAGCAAATGCCGGTTCTCATTCCTGCCCATTATCATCGATACACTCACGCGATGCCGGCAACCACGGTCGTTTGGGGAGCCGTCCGAGCTTTTGCACGTTTCTGCGGGCTCGCAGCACATCTGCAAATGCCGAGCAGACGTGATGCCCGGGACACCCCTGTGGATCAGGTCGGCATGTGTTGCTGGGGCTGAGAAGTTGGCGGCCCTGACCGGCCTGGCGCGAAGTCCGTCACTCATTGTGTTGACCTTCGGCCCGGCCTGCCCGGGAAGCCCGTGGCCCGCTGAAAGAATGTGACGCGGCTCCGAAGTGTAGGAGCTCAACTAACCGAAGGAAGCACGCACCCGGTGACGATTACGCAGCAAGACCTTGAGACGCGGCTGTGGGACGCGGCCAACGCGCTGCGCGGACCGGTCGACCCCGCCGACTTCAAGACTTACGTCTTTCCGATGTTGTTCTGGAAGTGGATCTCTGACACCTGGGCGTACGAGCACGAAGAGGCCCTCGACGGGTACGGCGATGACCTCGACGACGAGATTGAGGCCGACTTCCACCGGTTCGAGATGCCTACGGGCACACTGTGGTCCGAGGTCACGTCCAAGGTCAAGAACCTTGGAGCAGAGATTGCGCGGACGTTCCAGCAGATTGAGAAGGCCAACCCGCGCTCGCTGGCTGGTGTATTCGGCGATGCTTCGTGGGGCAACGAGGAGCGCATTCCCGAGTCAGCGCTGCTGGGCCTCATCAGGGCGTTCAACCAGATCAGACTCGACCCGTCCACAGTTTCCCACGACTTGCTAGGTGCCGGGTACGAGTACCTGCTGAAAAACTTCGCCGACGAGTCCGGCAAGAAGGCCGGTGAGTTCTTCACGCCGCGCGAGGTCGTTCACCTGCTCGTCGGGATTCTGGAACCCCAGCCCGGCGAGGCCGTTTACGACCCCGCTTGCGGCTCGGGCGGCATGCTCGTCGCCACCATCAATCGACTGCGCGAGTCCGGCGTGGACCACCGCACGCTGCGCCTGTACGGCCAGGAGATCAATCTGACGACGTCCTCAATTGCAAGGATGAACCTCTTCCTGCACGAGATCGAAGACTTCGACATCAAGCGCGGCGACACACTGCGCAAGCCAGCGTTCAAAGACAGTAGCGGCGCGGTTCGCCGGTTCGATGCAGTGATTGCCAACCCTCCCTTCTCGCTGACGAACTGGGGTGCGGACCGGTGGTCGGCGGACCCGCGAGCGTTCTGCGGCGTTCCGCCGGCACAAAACGGCGATTACGCCTTCATTCAGCACATGGTCTCGTCCATGAAGGCCGGAACTGGCAGGGTCGGGGTCGTGATGCCCCATGGTGCTCTCTTCCGGAGCGGGGCTGAGGGTCGGATTCGGCAGTGCCTGATCGAGAGGGACCTCCTCGAGGCCGTCGTTGGGCTCCCGCCGAACCTCTTCTACTCGACCCCCATTCCGGCCTGCCTGCTGATCTTCCGCGACCAGAAGCAGACCGAACGCAAGAACCACCTCCTGTTCGTCGACGGGTCGGCCAGGTTCGTGAAGGGCAAGAACCAGAACCGCATGTCCGAAATTGACGTAAAGATCCTCATCGAGGCGTATCGGACGGGCGACGACCCTGACGGTGAGGGTGGGACCAACGTCAGACTGGTGCCGTTCGACGAGATAAAGGAAAACAGCTTCGACCTCAACATCGGCAGGTACATCAAGGTCGCGGCCAAGGAGGCAGCCGATCTCGGGACCGTGCTGGTCGAGTACGCCGATGCCAGGCAGCGCCGCATCGAGACTGAGAACGCCATGTTCGAACGTCTCGCGGAGGCGGCCATTGACCTGAGCATGTTCGAGGTGCCCAGTGACTGAGTGGCAAAGAGTCAGGGCAGATGAAGCCTTTTCGATCAAGATCGGCCGACAGCGTTCTCCCGAGCGTGCGACCGGCCCAAACATGACGCCCTACCTTCGGTCGGCCAACGTCGGGAATGGGCAGCTCGATCTCGATGATGTGAAGCAGATGGATTTCTCGCCGGAAGAGAGAGGGCGGTTCCAATTGCAGCGTGGCGACGTCCTTGTATCGGAAGGGAGTGCCAGTCATCAGGCTGTGGGGATGGCTTCTGCCTGGAACGAGGAACTTCCCGGCGATATGTGCTTCCAGAACACGCTATTGAGGTACCGGTCGATACCCGGCGTGTCCGAGAAAGGATTCGCGCTTCAGTGGTGCCGGTGGGCGCTCGAGTCCGGCGCGTTTCGGGATGCCGCAAGCGGCACGAATATCCTGCACATTGGTGCAACCCGGGCGGCTGCCATGCGGGTCTTGCTCCCCCCGCTCCCCGTACAGCGTCGCATCGTCGATGTCATGGCCGCCGTGGACGAGCACGTGAGGTCTCTGGCGATTGCCGCGGGCAACCTGGCGGACGTGCTGGCCGTGCACCTGGCGTCCACATATCGAGAATTCATGGATACGACGGCAGCGACTCGACTGGGTGACGTGCTGACGGAGGTAAAGCGCCCGGTCGCCGTCGAGCCGTCAGCGTCGTACAACCAAATCGGTATCCGTTCACACGGGCGCGGTGTCTTTGTGAAGGAGCCCGTCACGGGAGTAGACCTTGGATCAAAGAAGGTCTACTGGGTTGAGCCAGGTGATCTCGTCATCAACATTGTCTTTGCGTGGGAAGGCGCTATTGCGGTCGTCCCGCCTGGACTCAGCGGTTACTGCGCCTCGCACCGATTCCCGACTTACCAGCGTACCGACGGCGGCGACGTTGCGTTCTTCCGCTACTTTTTCTCAACTCAGGATGGCGTGTCACTCTTGGGAGACTGTTCTCCTGGAGGCGCGGGACGGAACCGCACGCTTAATCGAAGGCGATTGTTGGACTCTGCGGTGTACCTGCCAGAGCCAGCAGTTCAGCTGCACGCGATAGCTGAGTTCCGAGCGCTCGAGGCGGCGCGCGGCGAACTCACGAGCGAGCTTGACCATCTCCGTTCTTTCAGGTCGGCGCTGCTCGCTGGCCTGCTCAATCGGGAGGTCGAGATTCCCGAGACCTACGACAGCTTCCTGGAGAAGGTGTCCTGAAATGGGCTGGACTGAAGCGAGCACCATCCAGCGCTCGCTGCTCGACTGGGCGGAGGAGGCTGGCTGGGAACACGTGCAGGGCGACCCACTGCCGCGCGACGAGCACGACGTCGTTGTCGAAACCTGGGCCCGGGAGGCCCTGCTCGCACTGAACCCGGAGCTGGTCGATGATCCAGAATCAGCCGATCTCGTAATGCACGAGGTCAACCAGGCGATCCTCGATGCGCACAACGGGCTCGTGGCCGCCAACGAGCTGCTGACCGTGATGCTCCGCGGGGACCATTCCTTTCCGACGATCGACGGCAAGCACGTGCCGCGCAGGCTCATCGACTTCGAGCACCTAGAGAACAACCGTTTCGTCGTCGCCGACGAGGTCACCATCACTGGGGCGGTGAAAACCCGGCGGTTCGACGTCGTCTACTACGTCAACGGGTACCCGCTCGTCGTCGCCGAGACGAAGACGCCCGTCAAGCAGACCGTCTCATGGGTGAACGCCGCGAAGGACATTCACGATGTGTACGAGGAGGAGTACCCGAACTTCTTTGCGACCAACGTCTTTAACGTCGCCACCGAGGGCCTCGAGTTCCGGATGGCTCCCATCCGCACAGTCCCGGACCCCGACTCCGAGATCTGGGCCCCGTGGGGCTCGACCGAGGACGACCCCAAGGTGGTCACCGGCCCCGCCCGCGTCGAGCGCGCGGCGCGGCTGCTGCTGCGGCCGGAGACGATCCTGCCCATCCTCAAGGACTTGGTGATGTTTCGGCACGCGCGGGACGCCTCCGAGGTCGACATCAAGCTCCTGCCGCGCTACCCGCAGTTTGAGGCAGCGTTGGCGATCCACGACAAGGTGCTTGCGGACCGGCCCGGCGGGCTGATCTGGCACCACCAGGGCTCGGGCAAGACCGAGCTGATGGCCTTCGCCGCAGCGCGCCTGCTGAGGGACGACGCGGTCGTCCACAAGTTCGGTAGCGCGCCCACTGTGATCGTCATCGCGGACCGCAAGGACCTCGTGCGCCAGACCGCGGAAATGTTCGAGACCGCCGGCATGCCACGCATGAGCGTGCCCAAGAACCGGCGCGAGCTGTTCGCTCTGCTTCGGAGCAACGAGCCAGGAGTCGTCATCACCACGGTGCACAAGTTCGCCAACGCAGGGCACCTGAACGACCGATCGAACGTCATCGTCCTCGTCGACGAGGCGCACCGCTCTCAGGAAGGAAAGTTCGGCAAGGCATGGCGGGACGCCGTCCCGAACGCGAAGTTCTTCGGCGCGACCGGAACCGCGATCCAAGACAAGGAGCGCTCGACGTTCAAGCTCTTCGGCGATCCGTCGGATCCGGACTTCGTCATGTCGCGCTACACCCCGGAACAGTCGATCGCCGACGGGTTCACCAAGCCCGTCGTCGTCGAGGGCAGGTCCGTGGGCTTCAGCCTCGACAAGGAAGCGTTGGACGAGGCGTTCGACGAACTAGCGGTGGAGGAGGACCTTGACGAGGACGAGAAGGTATATCTCTCGGGGAAGGCCTCGCACATCGAGACGATTCTGTCCAACCCGGACCGCGTCGCCGCGGTGTGCGCCGACATCGTCGACCACTTCCTGACGTTCGTCGCTCCGTTGGGGCAGAAGGCACAGGTCGTCGCGTACAACCAGCGCCTGGTCATCGCGTACGCGCGGGCCATCGAGGCGGAGCTCGCGCGCCGCGACGCCGTGATGCTCGACGGCCGGCTGCGCGAGGTCGGCGTGGTGATGCACGTCGCCGACAGCAAGGACACGCCGAAGGAGTTCAAGAATTACCTGCTCACCCCTGAGCAGGAAGAAGCGCTCAAGCGCCGGTTCAAGAAGGTCGACGACCCGATGTCGTTCATCGTGGTCACCGCGAAGTGGATGACAGGGTTCAACGCGCCCATCGAGGGCGTGCTGTACCTCGACAAGCCCGCTAAGGAGGCGAACCTCTTCCAGACAATCACCCGGCCGAACCGGCCCTGGAAGAACCCGATCACGGGTCAGCGCAAGGACTATGGGCGCGTGGTCGACTACATCGGCCTCGCCAAGGCCATCGGCAACGCGATCGCAGGCCCGAAGGCGAGCGAGGACGAGGACGACGACCTGAACGTCGTCGACGCCTCCAAGCTAGCGGGCAAGTTCGTCACCGACCTGACGAAGCTCCTGCACCTTTTCGCCGGCGTCGACACCGCCGACGCCTCCTTCGAGTCCCTCGCCGAAGCGCACGAGCGGATCCCCCAGGGGAGCTCGCAGCGCACGGAGTTCGTCGAGGGCTACGTAGCGCTGCAGACGGTGTGGGAGTTCCTCGACCCCCACCCAATGCTGCTGCCCTTCAAGCAGCAGTACCACTGGCTCGCGAAGGTGTACGAGTCCATCCGCCCGAAGGACGTCGCTAAAGCCTTCCTGTGGGCCCGCCTCGGCGCGAAGACCACGGAACTCATCCACGGCCACATGAACGAGGTCGCCGTGAAGTCGATGACATCACGGACGGTCACCCTGGACGCGGCAGGGCTGGCGCTGCTTAAAAGGATCGCTGCCCAGTTGAAGCTTCCAGACGATTCGCCGGGCAAAGGAGAGCGCGACGTCTATCAGGACGTGCTGGACTCAATCGAAGCGCGGCTCAAGCGCCGGCTCGCAGAGGGCGACAGCCCTGTGTACAAGTCGCTCGCCGAACGGATCGAGAAGCTGCGGGCCAAGGCGATCGAGAATGTCGAGGACTCGCTCGCGTTCCTTGAGGAGGCGCTAAAAGTCGCCCAAGACGTCGTCGCGGCCGACCGCGCAGCGGAGGAGGGCGACGAGGAGACATTGGAGCGCCTCACCGATCCGAAAAGGGGCGTTCTTACGCAGATCGTGGAGGAAAACACGCCGGAAGGTCTGCATAAGATCGTCCCTGAGATCGTTGGACGCATCGACGCGATCGTCGGCGAAGTCGCCTACACGGGCTGGACTTCGAGCGACTCCGGTGATAAGTCCGTCCGTCGAGAGCTGCGCGCGGTCCTCAGAAACTATTCCCTGCCGATCAAGGGCGAATTGTTCGACCGGATCTATCAATATGTGCGCGAGAACTACTAGCGCTCGTCGGCGGAGCGCGCAGGTCGGAATATCTAGGGCAGGCTGGTCGGATCGATACCGGCCGCGGTACACATGCGTTCGAAGTGCGTCGGGTCGGACTCTCGCAAGAACTGCATGCACCGGCGGATCTGTCCGTGGACCGCTCGCGCGTCGAGCACGTCAACGCTTTCGCTGCCCTCGCCATGAGAGTGCTTGTTGCAGAAGGTGAATACGTCGCGGAAGGGCTCACCTGACTGCGCCTGCACGAGAACTTCGAGCTGCTGTGCGAAGTCCGTCCGGTGCGGCGCCTTATAGCTAGCGAAGATCTCAAGAACTCGTCGGGCCGCGTTGGGCAGCAGGAGCAGGCGGTCGTGGTCCTGTGAATCGAGTACCCCGGCCATGACCATCGAGAAGAGGTAGGTGTACTCGGAGGTGTTTTTCACCAGGACTTGCGGTAGAGCTCCGATCTTGGATGTTCGCTCGCCGTCTGTTGCGGATGCGTAAATCTCCAAGAAGGAAATCCTGGGAAACAAGAGTTCGTCAGGGTTTTGATCGCGGCTCGCCTTCATCGACTTCCCCCACATCCCCTTGTAGGACAGAAGGAATAGCCGAAGCAGCCCGAAGTCGTGGGTGAGGACGATGTATTGGCCGAACTTTTCCAGGGTGTCGAACAGCCACTGATGCGTGGCGAAAAGGGCTTCGCGGTCGAGGGAACTCGACGGGTCGTCGATGACGACGATGCGATGTGCCTTGTCGACGCCAGGGGTCTGCTCGTCTTCCAAGTTCCGAAGAAAGTAGAGCAGCGACAGTGTTGTTCTCTCACCGTCGCTGAGGTCGGTGCCCGGCTGATCGCCTCGTCGACACGCGTACGACTTACCGTCTTCGGTGACGGCCACGCTGATGTGATTTTTGCCGTAAACACGGGCGAGGTCGCGGGTGAGCGTGTCGGCCATGTCCTTGGTGGTGAACTTGGCCTGACGCACGTCGTCGAGCTTCTTCTCGGCGAGCTGGGCAGCCTTGGCGCTCGCAGACGCCTTCGCAGCGTGCGTGGTCGTCTGCCCGTCGAGGTCACGGAACGCGCCCGACTGTGAACCCACGATGTGGTCGAGAACGGTCTTCTTGCGATCCGCACTAAGTTCAGTGTGGTCGCGCACCTGCTGGTTGTGCTCGGCGATCGCCTGCGTCAGAACGGTGGTCGCAGGAGGTGAACCGAGCACGGACCATTCGGGTGG
>Ga0075163_10005831_pt1 | contig 16349 bp, 10 predicted proteins | sample JI1023141ADNA_FD_71478 | JGI IMG/M metagenome (GOLD analysis project Ga0075163, IMG submission 71478) | Wastewater effluent complex algal communities from Wisconsin, to seasonally profile nutrient transformation and Carbon sequestration -... | ecosystem: Engineered > WWTP > Effluent > Algae...
GAGAAGAACGTGTGCCCGGCCGACCTGGTGATCATGGACGAGGGCCACTACCTGAACGACCTCGAGCGCGGCTACGTCTGGGAGCAGTCGATCATCGGCCTCGATCCGCGCAGCCAGCTGGTGGTGCTGTCGGCGACGGTCGGCCACCCCGAGCGCTTCTGCCACTGGGTCGAGACCACCCGCAAGGTGAAGATGCTGTCGATCGACTCGCGCGAGCGGCGGGTCCCGCTCGAGCACCAGTTCAAGGAGGAGCTCTTGATCGACGTGGTCAAGCAGCTCGCCCACGACGGCGACGTGCCGGCGATCATCTTCTGCTTCGGCCGCGAGCTGTGCTTCGAGGTGGCGCGGCTGCTCAAGAGCTGCCGGCGGTTCACCACCGACGCCGAGAAGGACGAGATCGACAAGCGCTGCGACGCGGCGCTGTTGCCGGCCGGCGTGGCCAAGGAGCTGCGGCCGCTCTTGACCCACGGCATCGGCGTTCACCACGCCGGCATCCTGCCGCGCTACAAGCAGCTGGTCGAGGAGCTGACCCTCGAGCGCAAGCTGCGCTTCGTGGTGTCGACCGAGACCATCGCCGCCGGCATCAACCTGCCGGCCAAGACCGTGGTGTTCCCGGCGCTGCGTAAGTTCATCAAGAAGGAGGCGCGGCTGGTGACGCCGGCCGAGTTCCACCAGATGGCCGGGCGCGCCGGCCGGCCGCAGTTCGACGATCGCGGCCTGGCGATCGCGCTGGCGCCCGAGGCGGTCACCGTCGACCTGCGCAAGGAGCTGAAGGCCGCCGGCAAGCGCGGCGCGATCGACGAGGTCAAGATCAAGAAGACGATCTACGGCCGCGCCAAGAACGACGCGCAGCGCACCGGGGAGCTGATCTGGACGCCGGAGATCCACGCCGAGCTGGTCAAGGGCGAGCCGGCCGAGCTGCGCAGCAAGACCAAGATCACCGCCGAGCAGGTGCTGGCGATCGGGCTGCCCGATCTGACTACCCACCGCCTGCCCGGGCAGCCGGTGCCGGCCGACGCGCCGCCGCCGCCGCCGATCGACGAGATCGAGGCGTCGCTGCCGCCGTCGATGCGGCTCAACGTGGTGACGGTGATCGATCACCTGCTGACCGACGATCGCAGCAAGCGCGAGCTGCACAAGACGCTGGCGATGCTGGTCGACAACATGCGCGCGGTGGGCGTGCTCGACGAGCACGGCACCCAGGTCACCGGCAACATGATCAAGCAGCTGCAGGGCATGGACGGGCTGTTCGTGTTCCACCTGCTGCGCAACGAGCAGCTCGACTACGAGGACTACCGCGCGCTGGTCGAGCTGCTGATCGACCACGACGCCGTGCAGCGCATCCTCGACCGCAAGGGCGACGACGCCAAGCGCGAGTGGTGCCGGACCCGGCTGCGCGAGCTGCGCGACGCCAACCCGCAGGCGGCGTGGGAGGACGCCGAGGCCGAGTGGGATCGCGACCACCCGTACGTGCCGAGCCGCATGGAGGAGGCGCTGGGGCGGTTCCAGGCGCTGGTGCCGCACCCCGAGATCCACGGCGGCAAGAAGCAGAAGCGGATCTGGTCGCGGATGGACGACGAGCAGGTCGGCTTCCTCGACTTCGTGATCAAGGAGGGCCTCGAGCACGAGGAGGGCAGCCTGTTCACGTACCTGGTCCGCTGCATGAACACCGCGCGCAAGCTCGGCGACGTGTCGATGCTCGACCAGTTCACCGAGCTGGCCGACCGCATCAAGGCCTGCCTGGCCCGCGTCGACGAGCGTTTCTAAGGGAGGGGGCGGGCTACGCGGCGATCGTCGACGTGACGCGCCACGGCCGCGCGATCAGCAGGAGCGCGACGGTGGCGGCGGCGGTGGCGCCGCCGAACCAGAACGGCGCGGCGGGGCCGACTCGATCCCACAGCAGGCCGGCGACGACGCTGGCGGCGACCATCGTGCCGCCCGACAGCATGTAGAACAGGCCGAGCGCGAGGCCGCGGCGCGCGCGCGGCACGTGATCGGCGAGCAGCGCCTTGCCGACGCCGTCGGTGAGCGCGATGTACACGCCGTAGACCGCGAGCAGCGGCCAGATCGCGGTGGCGCCGGTGACCGCGAGCGCCAGGTAGACCACGGCGTAGATCGCCCAGCCCAGGCCGAGCAGCGGCCAGCGCCCGATGCGATCGCTCAGGAGGCCGATCGGGTACGCCGCGACGGTGTAGACCAGGCTGTACAGCGCGTAGATCAGCACGACCTCCCATGGCGCGAGGCCGACCTGGCTGGCGCGCAGGAGCAAGAACGTGTCGCTGCTGTTGGCCAGCGAGAACAAGAGCAGGAACGCCATCACGATCCAGTAGCCGCGCGACAGGCCGCGCAGCCCGTCGCGCAGCGTCGTCGGCGGCGGCGCGGCGAGCGCGGCGTCGTGGGGGGGCTCGCGCAGCAAGAGCGTGCACGCCAGCGCGGCCAGGCCGAGCCCGGCGGCGATCGCGAAGATGGTGCGGAACGCGGCCGCGGTGTGATCGACCTGCGCCGCGGTCGCGCCCTCGACCGGCGATCCCGACAGCCACCACAACAGCGCCGCCGCGCCCAGCACGCCGACCACCGCGCCGGCGCTGTCCATCGTGCGGTGCAGGCCGAACGCGCGGCCGCGATCGGCGGCCGGCGTGGTGTCGGCGATCAGCGCGTCGCGCGGGCTCGAGCGGATGCCCTTGCCCACGCGATCGACGGTGCGGCCGAGCAGCACCATCGGCCACGCCACCGCCGCGACCAAGAGGCCCTTGCCGAGGACCGGCAGGCCGTAGCCCCAGCGCACGTACGGCACGCGGCGGCGGAAGCGATCGCTCCGCCAGCCGACCCACGCCGACAGCAGCGCGACGACGCCCTGGGCCACGCCCTCGACCCAGCCCAGCGACGTCGCCGACGCGCCCAGCACGGCCACCATGAACAGCGGCAGGAGCGGGTAGATCATCTCGCTCGAGACGTCGTTGAAGAACGACACCCAGCCGAGCACGACGACCTCGCGCGGCAGCGGCGCGCGCGGCGGGGCGGCGGGGGCCGGCGGGCTGGTCATGGGCGGGTGGTGGGGGGCGCGTAGTCGTAGAGCGCGAGGTGGTCGGCGCCGAGGACCACGAGGCCCTGGCGGTCGGGATCGTCTAGCACCGCCAGGCGCTGGCCCCGCGTGGGCGTGCCGAGCCGGGCGGTGGCGCTCAGCGCGTCGTCGACGCGCGCACCGCCGAGCGTCATCGCGACGCCGAGGTCGGCGCCGACCGGCACCAGCGCGACGGTGTCGTCGAGGCCGTCGCCGTTGGCGTCGAGCGTCGCCAGCGCCGTCGGCGCGGCCGGCACCGGGTGCGAGATGATGCCGTCGGGGACCATCCGCGGTGTGCCGGTGGCGAGCATCAGCCGGGACGATTGCACGCGCAGCGTGTTGCCCTCGGGCGACGCCGCGATCACGGTCGGCACGCCGCCGAGGAGCGCCGCGGTGACGGCGCCGACCACGTCGGTGTCGATGACCCGCGGCGCCATCTCGGGCTCGGAGACGAGCAGCGTCACGAGCTCGCCGCTGGCGCGCACCCGGCGGATCGCGATGGCCGGCTGCGGCGCGGCGCCGCGCGCCTGCACGCAGGCCGCGCCGAGCAGCTCGAGTTGCTCGCCGGCCGTGAGCAGCCCCTGCAGCGTGGTCGCCAGCCGGTCGACCGGGGTACCGCTGTCCGCGACCGCCGGCGTGGTGTCGGTGTAGCCCTGCGCGATGGCGCCGGTGATGGCGAGGAGGCCGCGGTTCGCCGCGGCGCCGCACGGCGGCACTGCGAGCAGCTGATCGGCTGCGGTGGTGACCTCGTCGGTGGTGGTGACGATCCAGGTGCCCTCCCGCAACGCCAGCGACGTCCACCCGCGGCTGGTTCGGGTGACCAGCCGGAGGCCGTCGCCGTCACCGAACGCGACCAGCGTGCGGGCGCCAGGCAGGTCGGGCCCGCCGACGCGCTCGATCGCCGGGGTCGACGGGGTGGGCCACTGGACGCGGAACGCGACGACGCGGGGCGGCTCCGCCGCACCCTGGTACAGCGCCGCAGCGGCGATGCACGGTTCGACGACGCCGAGGCACGGGAAGGTCGTCCACGCGGGCGCGATCTGGTTGGCCGCCCGCGACGCGTCGAGCCACCCCAGCGTCGGGGCGACCTTGATGCTGATCGGGATCCGGTTGACCTCGTCGGACCACGCCCCGCGGATCACCAGCTCGGCCGGGCCGGCGGGTCGGTGGGCGCCGGGCAGCTCGTCGAGCGGGAGCTGCGTCAGGCCAGTGACCTCGAACACGCCGTCGGCGTCGGCGACCGGCGCGACCGCGAACTGACCCGACGCGCCGGCGGTGAGCCGCAGCTCGCCGACGCCGGTGCGCAGCGCGAACCGCAGCGCGGCCTGGGGCACGGCGTCGCCGTCGCGCCGCCGCTCGCGCGCCAGCAGCTCGAACCGGTCGGTGGTCGCGAGGTCCAGGCTCGGGCTCACCGCCTCGGAGTCGATCACCCGGGTGATCAGCGCCGGGTCGATCTGGATGTCGACCGGTCGGTCTGCCTCGATCGGCTCCGTCACCTCGGTGCACCCGCCGGCGATGACCCGCCCGGTGCTATCGTAGCCGGTCAAGAGGAACAGCTTCGGGTCGACGCGGGGCACGCTGACGAGCTGCGCGGGTACGCCGACCGGCTGGTGCCTGACGGCGTCGCGGGTGCCTCGCCCGATGTCCTCGGCGGAGAGCTCGAGGTACCGCGCGTCCTCGCAGTCGGCGTCGGTGAGGACCACCACCGTCAGATCGTAGGTCGCGACCGCACTCTTCAGGGTGCCGGCGGGGAACACCAGCCGCACGTCGACGGTCGGATCGGTACACGCGGCCGCGAGCACGAGCGCGAGCGGGGCGAGCGAGCTGCGCATCGGCGCCACGATACACCCGGCGCGCGCCGGCTCGATCATCCCGGCGGCGGCGGCCGGCGCGCGTCACGATCCGCGCGCAGGTCGCGCAGCGCGATCGGCGTGGCCAGCGGGGCGCCGCCCTTGCCGAACGCCAGGCGCTGCGCCGGGTAGATGCTGCGGTGGCCGGTGAGCAGGTAGGCGACGACGCAGACGATCACGACGTGGGGCAGCGCCGCGCCGCCGGTGAGCTCGACCGCCATGATCGACAAGGCCAGCGGCGTGTTGGCCGCCGCGGCGAACACCGCGGCGAGGCCGACGCCGGCGCCGAGCGCGATCGGGATGTCGAGCAGCCCGGCCAGCGCGCTGCCGAGCGCGGCGCCGATGAAGAACAGCGGCGTCACCTCGCCGCCGAGGAAGCCGGCGCCGAGCGTGACCGCGGTGAACGCCAGCTTGAGCGCGAAGGCGTAGACCGGCAGGTCGGGGTCGTCGAACGCGCGCACGATCATCGGCACGCCGAGGCCGAGGTAGTCGGCGGTGCCGAGCAGCTGCCACAGCGCGACGACGACGAGGCCGCCGAGCGCCATCCGCAGCGGCAGCCGCGGCACCAGCCGCGCGCCGTGGCGCTTGATCGCGTGGGTCAGCTCGATGAACAGCGTCGTCACCGCGGCCACGGCGATCGCGAACACCAGCCACTTGCCCACGAGCAGCGGCGTCAGCGGCACCGCCGGCGCCGCCGGGTAGATCGTGTGCGTGATGCCCAGGCCGCGGGTCGTGAGGTCGCCGACCAGCGCGGCGGTGAGCGCCGGCGCCAGCGCGGCGTACTCGAGGCGGCCGAGCACGACGAACTCGAGGCCGAACACCGCGCCGGCGATCGGCGTGCCGAACACCGCGCCGAAGCCGCCGGCCACGCCGGCCGCGAGCAGCTGGCGCCGCAGCGCCGGCGTCAGCCGCAGGCGGTGCGAGACCCAGTCGGTCAGGCTCGCGCCCATCTGCACCGCGGTGCCCTCGCGTCCGGCGCTGCCGCCGAACAGGTGGGTGAGCACGGTGCCGATCAGCACCATCGGCGCCATCCGCAGCGGCAGCTCGGGGCCGTCGTCGTGGATGGTGTCGATCACCAGGTTGTTGCCGGCCGCGATCGGCGCGCCGAGGCGCTCGTAGATCCAGCCGATGGCCAGGCCGGCGACCGGCAGCGCGAAGACGATCGCCGCGTGGTCGGTGCGATAGGCGGTGGCCTCGTCGAGCAGCCACAGGAACAGCGCCGCGGCGGCGCCGCACAGCGCGCCGACCAGCGCGCCGAGGCCGAGCCACTGCGCGACGGCGCGCAGGCGGTCGCGGCGGGTCACGCGGGCACCGGCGTCGGTGGCGGGGGCATCGGGCTCTCCAGGCAGTTGGCGCGGAACCGCGCGCGCCTGTCAAGACCGCGTCAGGCGGGGCGGGCGGCGCGGGCGCGGTCGGTCAGGTCGACCTCGCCGACGAACGCCAGCGCGGCCGGGCCCTGCATCGCCACGTCGCCGTAGTCGGCGGCGACGGTGATCACCAGCGGGCCGCCGGGCAGGTGGACGGTGATCGGCTGGCCGGCGGTGGCGCGCCCGGTGAGGCACGCGGCGACCGCGGTCGCGCACGCGCCGGTGCCGCACGCCAGCGTGATGCCGCAGCCGCGCTCCCACACGCCGAGCGCGATCGTCGCCGGGCCGGTCATCGCGGCGAACTCGGCGTTGGTCTTCTTCGGGAACGCCGCGTGGGTCTCGAGCGCCGGGCCCACCTGCCGCGCCAGCGCGTGGACGGTGGCGGCGTCGTCGACGAACACCACCGCGTGCGGGTTGCCCATCGACACCGCGGTCAGGCGGCGCTCGCCGGCCGGATCGCCGGGGATGGCGATCGCGCCGTCGATCCAGCGCTCGTCGGCGGGCCCGGTGGCCGGGACCTCGCCGCGGGTCAGGCGCGGCCGGCCCATCGCGACGGTGACCGCCGCGACGGTGCCGTCGGCGGCGAGCGCGACGCCGCACGCGAGCGGCCCGGCGCCGGTGTCGATCACCAGCCGATCGCCGAGCGCGGGGTCGCGATCGCGCAGGAACTTGGCGACGCAGCGGATGCCGTTGCCGCACATCTCGGCCTCGCTGCCGTCCGCGTTGAGCACGCGCATCGTCGCCACCGCGCCGGTGGTGCGCGGCGCCGACAGCGCCAGCACGCCGTCGCCGCCGACGCCGAACTGGCGATCGCACAGCCAGCGCACCGTGGCGGGATCTTGCAGCGTCGCGGCGACGTCGGCCGCGAGCGCGCGGGTGTCGACGACGAGGAAGTCGTTGCCGAGGCCGTGCAGCTTCGTGAAGCCGACCCGCATCGCGGTCACGGGGTGGTGGGGGCGGCGGGCGCGGTCGGCGCGGCGGGCTTGGCCGCGGTGCCAGCGGCGGGATCGGCCGGCGCGCCCGGGGTCTTGCCCGGGGCGATCGTGGTCTCGACCGGGGTCGCGCCCGCGGGGCGGCCCGAGCCAGCGGTCGGCGGCGCGGCCGGCGGCGTCGGAGCCGGGGCCGGCGTAGCGGTGCCGGCGGCGGGCGCGCTGCCCGAGCCCGCGGCGGGGACCTCGGCGGGGACCTCGGCGCCGGTCGCGCCCGCGCCGGTCGCGCTGCCGCTGGTCGCGCCGGTGGCGCTGCCGGTGCCGGTGCCCAGATCGATCGTCGGGGTCACGCCGGCGTCGCCGTCGGGCGTGGTCGCGGTGGCGCCGGCGTCGCCGGTCTCGAAGGCCTTGCGCTCGGCCTCCTTGGCGCGCTTGCGCTTGGCCGCCTCGCTGTTGGAGTACCGCTCGAGCGAGTCGCCGGCGTCGCGGCTGGCGACGAACGCGAGGATCATCGAGGTCAGCATGAACACGGTGGCCGCGGCGGCGGTGAGCCGACGCAGGAACGTCGACGCGCCCGCGCCGCCGAACACCGAGCCGGCGTTGGACCCGCCGAACGCCCCGCCCATGCCGCCGCCCTTGCCCTGCTGCAGCAGCACCGTGAGCATGAGGAACAAGCACACGACGACGTGCAGGATCGTGACCAGGGTCGACATAGGAGGTGTCGTTTAGCCCAAGCCCCGGGGGCGTGCAAGCTGCCAGTGAGGCTAGGTTTTCGTCGCGGGCAGGGGCGGGGGCGGGGTGCGGAACACCGTCAGGCCATCCCCGGGCGGGCAGCGCAGCGCCCCGAACACCGCGTCGACCATCGCCGCCGGGCTCAGCATGGCCCACCGGAACCGCGGCGGCTCGAACGCCACGTCGAGGGTGTCGTCGACCGCCCGCAGATAGCGCAGCAGGTACGGCTGGTTGAGTGTCGGCACCCAGGTGTTGGTGTACGGCCGCCGGTGGTGGGCCACCACGGACCAGCCGCGGGCGGTCGCGGCCGCGACCAGCGCCGGGTGCGCCAGCAGGTGGCGGTGGTAGGGCTGGTGCAGCGTGTGGTGCCAGCGGCCGGGTCGCGCCAGATCGATCGCCGCCGCGTCCGGCGTGCCGATCGCCACCAGCCCGCCCGGGCGCACCAGTTGTCCCAGCTCGTCCAGCAGCGCCAGCGGCGCGGCGACGTGCTCGATCACGTCCTGCGCGATGGCGGCGTCGTAGCCCGTGGCCAGCGCGGCGCGATCGGCGTACGCCGGATCGTAGGCGTCGTAGCCGTGCGCGTCGAGGCCGCGCCGGCGCAGCTCGTCGACCAAGAGGCCGCGGCCACAGCCGTAGTCGAGCACCCGCGCGCCGCGCGCGACCCCAGCGGCGCGCAGCCGCCGCCACAGCCGGCCGTGGAAGAAGCGGGTGATCCGCGACGGCGTGGCGCGCGCGAACGGGTACGCACCGTAATAACGGTCGAGATCGACCTCGTCGCGCGCGTGGATCGAGCGACAGCCGGCGCACCGCCACAGCGCGAACCGCTCGGCGGCGAACGCCCGCACGTTGCTCGGCACCTCGGCCTGCTGGGCGGGCGGCAGGGCGGCGCCGCAGACGACGCACGGCAACGAGGCGGCCATCGGCGGCACCGTAGCCCGACGCGCGCGGCCTGGCTTGACAGCGGATGCGTGTCCGTTATAACGGAGTGCATGCGCACCCGCTTGCTCATCCCCGGCTGGGGCGGATCGGGCCCCGATCACTGGCAGACCCGCTGGGAGCGCGAGCTGCGCGGCGCGCGCAAGATCGAGCTGCCGGGCTGGTTCGAGCCGGCGCCGGGGCCGTGGATCGAGGCGATCGATCGCGCGGTGGTGCGGGCCATCGCCACCAGCGGCCAGCCGCCGATCGTGATCGCGCACTCGCTCGGCTGCGTCGCGGTGGCGGCGTGGGCCGCGCGCCATCGCCGGCCGATCGCGGCGGCGATGCTGGTGGCGCCGTGCGACTGCGAGGATCCGCGCGCGTCGGCGGCGCTGCGCGGGTTCGCGCCGATGCCGCGGGCCCGGCTGCCGTTCCCGACGCGGGTCGTGGTGTCCGACGACGATCCGTACATCGGCGCGGCCGCCGCGGCGACGCTCGCCGCCGACTGGGGCGCGGCGCTGACGGTGGTCGCCGGCGCGGGCCACCTCAACGCCGCCTCGGGGCATGGCGCGTGGCCCGAGGGTCAGGCGCTGCTGCGCGCGCACCTCGCGGCGGCCGCGGCCTGAGCGATCGGCTCACGCCAGCGCGTCGAGCACGCGCCGCGCGGCGGCGACGTCGGCGGGCGCGGCCTGGGCCTGGGCGCGGACCCAGGCACGCTCGGCCAGCCGCCGCGCGAGGCCGGGGCGACCGGCGTGGCGCGCCAGCTCGGCGGCGCAGGTCAGCGCCGCGGGGCGGCCGGCGGGGAACACCGCCGCGTGTCGCCACAGGTGGCCGACCGTGGTCTGGGCGCGGCGGCGCGCGGCGGTCGTGCCGTCGACCGCGGCCAGCTCGAGCGCGACCCGCGCCGCCGCCGCGTAGCCGTGGCCGAGCGACCACACGCTGGGCACGGTGCCGTCGACGAGCGCCAGCCAGCGCCCGAGCTCGGCGGCCGCGGCCCCGCGCGCGCCGCGCTGCCACTCCGCGAGCGCGCGCAGCCCGCCCAGCAGGATCAGCGACGCGCGATCGCCGACCTCGTGGGCCAGCGGCGCGGCGTGCGCGCACAGGCCGAGCGCGTCGTCGGGGCGCCCCAGCGCGATCAGCTCGCGGGCGCAGGTGTACGCGCCCCACGCCTCGTGCATGCGGTTGGCGCGCGCGTGCGCGGCGGCGTACTGCTCCTGGCAGCGCGCGAGCGCGCTGTCGTAGCGGCCGAGGTCGTGCTCGGCGTGGGCGGCGACGGTCAGCGCCACCTCGACCTCGTGCAGGTGGCCGATCCGCCGCAGCACCGCCAGCGCCGCGTCGGCGCCGCGCAGCGCGTCCGCCGCGCGCCCCGCGCCGATGAGGTAGATCGCCTCGACGTACGTCGTGATCGCCAGGTCGGCGTCGTCGGCCGTGGCCTGGGCGCGCGCGCGGGCGGCGGCGAAGTAGCGGCGGGCGACGCCCGGCATCCGGGCCACGCCGGCGAGGTAGCCGAGCTGCTGGTACGGCTGCGCGACCCGCGCCGCGGCGGGCGCGCGATCGGCCAGCGCCACCGCGCGCAGGTTGAGCGCGACCATCGCGAGGTGATCGCCGGCGTGGTAGTGGCGGTACGACAGCCGCGCCGCCGCCAGCGCCGCCTCGCCGGCGCGCGCGTCGATCGGCGGCGGTCGGCCGCGGCCGCGCCACGCCAGCGCCGCGAGGTCACGGCCGGCGCTCGTCAGCCAGCCGCCAGGGCTGGTCGGCAGCGGCCGATCGAGCGCGGCCAGCGCCGCCGCGAAGTGCGGGCCGCAGCCGTCGGCGTCGCCCAGGCCCCAGGTCGCCTCGCCCAGCCAGCGCCGCCAGCGCCCGCGGCGATCGGCGTCGACGTCGACCTGCGCCGCCAGGCCCAGCGCGCGGGTCAGGCAGTCGATCGCGTCCTGGTACGCGCCGATCGCCAGGCCGTGCGCGCCGGCCGCCTCGAGGAGCGCGATCGCGCGCGCCGGCTCCTCGGCCATCGCCCAGTGGTGCGCCAGCGCGGCCGCGCGCGCGGGGACGTCGTCGCCGGTGCGCCGCGCGAGGGCGCTCGCGACGGCGCGGTGCGCGCGGCGCCGCGCGTCGGGCGCCAGCGTCGCGTAGGCCGCGGCGCGCAGCTGATCGTGGCCGAAGCGCAGGCTCGCGCGGCCCTGCTCCTCGAGGATGTGCCGGCGCACCAGCTCGCGCAGCGCGCCGTCGACGACGGCGCCGTCGACGCCCAGCGCCTCGGCCAGCAGCGCCGGCTCGACGTCGCGCCCGAGCACCGCGGCGTGGCCCGCCACCGCGCGGCCCACCGGGCCCAGCCGCGCCAGGCGATGGCGGAGCAGCTCGGCGAGCGTGCCCGGCAGCGGCGCGTCGCGGCCGGCCAGCGTCCACGCGCCGCCCGGCGGTCGCGTGAGCACGCCGTCGTCGACCGCGGCGCGCAGGTACTCGCCGACGTGGAACGGCACGCCGCCCGCGTGCGCCGCGACCGTCCCGACCAGCGCCGGCGGCACGTCGGGCAGCGCGAGCATGTCGCCGACCATCGCCTGGACCTCGGCGGTGGTCAGCGCGCCGATCGGGATCGCCGTCGCGTCGGGGCGGCGCACCAGCGCGTCGACCAGCGGCGCCGCGGGCTCGGCGCGGCGGGTCAGCATCAGCGCCACCGGCGTGCGGGCCAGCAGCGCCGGCGTCAGCGACGCCAGGAACCGCAGCGTCAGCTCGTCGGCCCACTGCGCGTCGTCGATCACCAGCAGCAGCGGGCCGTCGGCCGCGAGCGCGCACAGCGTCTCGCGCAGCGCGCGGAACAGCCGGGCCCGCGTGCTCTCGACCGACAGCGGCGACGGCGGCGGTCCCGCGACGACGCCTGGCAGGCGCTCTAGCCCGGGCGCGTACGCGGCCAGCACCGCGGCGTGGTCGCCCACCAGCCGCGCCGTCGCCGCCGGGCCCAGCTCGACGCAGCGATCGGCGACCGCCTGGAGCAGCGGCGCGAGCGGGGCCAGCGGCGCGGCGCCCGCGCCACCGCGGCCGTCGTCGCGATCGGGCGCGACCGCGGCGCACTCGGCGGCGATGACGCGCACGCCCTCGGCGGCGGCGCGGGTCGCCAGCTCGACGGCGAGCCGGGTCTTGCCGACGCCGCTGGCGCCGGCCAGCTCGACGACCCCGCCGCGACCGTCGTGCAGCGCGGTCAAGACCGGCTCGAAGCGCGCCACCGCCGCCGCGCGGCCGATCAGCCGCGCCCGGTAGACGTAGCCCGGGCACGCGTCGGGGGCGGCGCCGGGCACGCCGTGCGCGGCGAGCGCGGCCGCGACGTCCTGGGCGTAGCCGAGGCGCGCGCGCGGGTCCTTGGCGAGCAGCGCCAGCACCAGCTCGTCGAGCCAGGCCGGCAGCCCCGGCGCGTGGGCGCTCGGCGGCTGCGGCAGATCGTAGAGGTGGTGCGCCAGCACGCCCGGCGCGCTGGCGCCGGCGAACGGCGGTCGGCCGGTGACGGCCTCGTAGATCATGCAGCCGAGCGCGTACAGATCAGCGCGGGCGTCGACCACCTCGCCGCGCACCTGCTCGGGCGCCATGTACGGGTCGGTGCCGACCAGCGTGCCGCCGATCGACAGCGCCTCGCGCGCGCCGCGGCTCACCGCCGAGGCCAGCCCGAAGTCGACCAGCACCGGCGCGCCGTCGGGCCGGATCAGCACGTTGTCGGGGTTGAGATCGCGGTGGACGATCCCGGCGGCGTGGAGCTGCGCGAGCGGGGCGCACAGCCGCGCGAACGGCGCCAGCCACGCGGCCAGCGCGCGCGCGTCGAGCGGCGCCGCCGCGCCGTCGCCCCGCCAGCGCGCCGCCAGCACCGCCGCGAGCGAGCGCCCCTCGATCAGCTCCATCGCGTACCACGGCCGATCGCCGGCCAGCCCCTCGGCGATGATCGCGACGACGCCGGGGTGCCGCACCGTCGACAGCGCGCCGATCTCCCGGCGCAGCGCCGCGAGCGCGCCGTCGCCGAGGCCGGCGACCGTCTTCAGCGCGACGCCGCGGCCGGTGCGCGGATCGCGCGCGCGGTAGACCTCGCCCATGGCGCCGCCGCCGAGGCGCCCGACGATCTCGAAGCCGCCGATGGCGGCGGGTGGCGGGCTCGCGATCACGGGATGTGCAGCGGGCCGCCCCACCAGGCGGTGCCGTCGTAGCGGGCCAGCAGCGCGCCGCCCCAGGCGAACAGGTGATCGGCGATCGCCCGGACCCGCGTGACCGGCAGCTCGGTCACCGCGACCAGCGCGTCGCCGGCGAGGCGCCACACGCCGCGGCGATCGCCGGCCAGGTACACCGCGCCGCGCCAGCTGGCGATCGCGGTCCAGCCGCGGCCGGGGGCGCGCGCCACCTCGCGCAGCGCGCGGCCATCCCACGCGAACACGCCGCCCGCGGCGCCCGCCACGTACGCGCACCCGTCGTCGTGCCAGGCCACGTCGACCAGGCTCTCGCGCGCCGCGGTCTCGTGGGCCACCCACTCGTCGTCGGCGTAGCGCCACAGCGCGCCGCGCGTGCCGACCGCGATCGCGCCGTCGATCGGCCCCGGGCCGGCCACCGCCAGCGCGTCGCCGGGGCCGTCATCCTCGACGAGATCGACCCAGATCCGCCCCGGGCGTATGCGCACCCGGCCGAGCGCGCCGGGGCCGCACACCAGCAGCTCGCCGTCGGTGGCGCGCCACACGCCGGCCAGGCCACCGGCGCCGGTCGGCAGCGCGTAGCGGCGGCTGCCGGCGCCCGCGCCGATCCGCAGCGCGCCGTCGGCGGTGATCGCCACCGGGCCGCCGTCGCCGTCGGCGATCAGCCCGACGATCCACTCGCGGTGCTCGCCGAGCGCGCGCCACGCGATGGGGTCGACGTGGGCCAGCTCGACCACCAGCGACGTCAGCTCGCTGGCGTCGCCGCCGCGCGGCGCGATCGTCACCGCCGCGGTGAGCGAGGTCAGCGACGCGCCGGCGACCCCGGCGATGCTGACGTCGAGCTCGCCGGTGGTCTCCGCGTCGTCACCGCTCATCGCGCCGACGGTACCAGGCTTCGCCCCAGGGCTGGGCGGCCAGCGCGGCGGCGATCGCGGTCGGCAGCGGCGGCGGCGGGGTCGGCCACCACGCGGCGGCGTGGTCGGGCGCGCGGGCGCCGATCACCACCGCGGCGACGCCGGGCTGCGCGCGGGCCGCGGCGACCGCCAGCTCGGCGAGGGTGGCGTGGACCACCTCGGGGTGCCGGCGCAGCCCGTCGAGCCGCTGCCGGCCGGCGTCGGTGGTCGCCGCCGCGGGCGGCAGCCAGCGGGTGAGCGCCGCGAGCGCCGCCAGGTCGGGCACGATCGCGGCCAGCCGCGGCCCCCAGGTCGCGCGCTCGTCGCCGGGGCGCCACGCCGCGGTCGGGTGCAGCGCGCCGGTCAGCGCGCCCTCGGCGAGCGGCGCGCGCGCGACCACCGGCAGCTTGGCCGCGCGCGCCGCCGGCAACAGCGCGGCGTCGGCGCGGCGATCGAACAGCGACCAGCGCGTCGCGATGGCGGCCGCGCCGGCCTCGACGACGCGGGTGGCCGCGGCCGGCGCCGGGACGCCGACGCCCCACGCGCGCAGATCGCCGGCGCGCACCCGGGTGTCGAGCGCGCCGCGCAGGTCGACCCAGTGCGGCGCCTCGAGCCAGTCGTCGTCCCAGCCGTCGAGCCAGTACAGCGGCAGCGCCTCGAGCCGGGTCGCGCGCAGCGACGCCTCGATCGCCGCCTCGACCGCGCCGACCGCCGGTGGCCAGCCGCGCCGCCCGGCGAAGCCGGTCGCGACGACGACGCGATCGCGGGCCCGCAGCGCGCGGACCGCGGCGCCGACGATCCGCTCCGACTCGCCCCAGGCCGGCGCGCACTCGACCAGCGGGCAGCCGCGCTCGATGGCGATCGCCACCGCGCGCTCGGCCGCGCCGACGTCGGTGTCGCGCAGGGTGGCGCGGTGGCCGCGCGTGCCCAGGCCCAGCGCCGGCGCGCCGGCCGCGACGAGGTCGTCGAGATGCATCGGGGCCACTCTACGCCGGCGGCGGCCCGCGCGTCTGCCGCGGGCCCCGGCGCGGCGTCGGTTCTGGCTCGGCGCCGGCACCGGGCGTCGGGCGTCGGTGGCGTCAGCCCTTGTGGCGCCGGGGCTGGCGCCGATAGGCTGTCGGCCAATGACTGCCTCTACCGGTCCGGTCGGCCGCTCGCTGCCGCGCGTCGACGGCGTCGCCAAGGTCACGGGCGCCGCCCGCTACCTCGACGATCTGCCGCTGCCCGGCGCGCACCACGGCGTCACCGTACGCTCGACGATCGCCCACGGCACGTTCGACGGGCTCGACCTCGATCCGGCCTTCGACTGGAGCCAGGTCAAGGTGGTCACCGCCGACCAGCTGGCCTGGGGCGCCGGGCTCGCGGCCGGCGGGTTCGGCGAGAACTACATCGCGATGCTCGACCGCGATCAGCCGGCGCTGGTGCCGCCGGGCGGCCGCATCATGCACGTCGCCGAGCCGCTGGCCTTGATCGCCGCGCCGACCAAGGCGCTGGCGCTGGCCGCGCGCGCCGCGTGCAAGCCCCGCCAGACCCCGCGCCCGGCGGTGCTGACGATCGACGACGCGCTCGCCGCCGACGTCGTGCTGTACGGCGCCGACAACGTCTTCAAGCAGTTCCTGATCCGCAAGGGCCACGCCGACGACGACGAGCTCGATCTCGCGATGGCCGGCGCCGCGCAGATCATCGAGGGCACCTACCACACCGGCGCCCAGGAGCAGATGTACATCGAGCCGCAGGCGATGGCCGCGTGGAAGGACGGCGCGGTCCACGTCGCCGGCTCGATGCAGTGCCCGTACTACGTGCACAAGGCGCTCAAGGTGTTGCTCGGCTGCGGCGCCGACGACGTCGTCGTCGCGCAGACCGTCACCGGCGGCGGGTTCGGCGGCAAGGAGGAGTACCCGTCGATGCTGGCCGCCCACTGCGTCATGCTGACCGCGGCGGTCGGCGCGCCGGTGAAGATGGTCTACGAGCGCGACGAGGACATCGCCGCCACCACCAAGCGCCACCCCGCGCGGGTGCGCCACCGGCTCGGCCTCGCCGCCGACGGCACGATCGTCGCGATCGACGTCGACGTGGTGTTCGACGGCGGCGCCTACCTGACGCTGTCGCCGGTGGTGCTGTCGCGCGGCGTCCTCCACGCCGCCGGGCCGTACCGCGCGCCGGTGGTGCGGGTGCGCGGCCGCGCGGTCGCCACCAACCACCCGCCCCACGGCGCGTTCCGCGGCTTCGGCGCGCCGCAGACCACGTTCGCCTACGAGCGGCAGCTCGACAAGGCGGCGCGGGCGCTCGGCGTCGCGCCGTGGGCGCTGCGCGACCGGCTCGCGCTGCGGCCCGGCGACACCACCGCCACCGGCCAGCGCCTCGAGCACTCGGTCGGCACCGACGAGATCCTCGCGGCGATCGCCAAGGTCGCCGGGCCGCCGCCGGCGCGCGACGGCGTCAACG